>Ga0209109_10000436_pt1 | contig 21978 bp, 16 predicted proteins | sample Rifsed10ft2_FD_184004 | JGI IMG/M metagenome (GOLD analysis project Ga0209109, IMG submission 184004) | Soil microbial communities from Rifle, Colorado, USA - sediment 10ft 2 (version 2) | ecosystem: Environmental > Terrestrial > Deep subsurface > Rock core/Sediment | place: Rifle, Colorado... | reverse complement strand
GAGATCGCGTTGATTACGCCGGTGGCGCTGGAGAAGGGGCTGCGGTTTGCGATCCGCGAAGGCGGCCATACCGTCGGCGCCGGCGCCGTGGCGGAGATCCTGGAGTAAGACGCGATGCGCGAGATCATCACGCTGCAATGCAACGACTGCAAGAACCGGAACTACACGACGACGAAGAACCGGAAGAAGCATTCGGACCGGTTGGAGACGCGGAAGTTTTGCAACACGTGCCGCAAGCACACGGCGCATCGCGAAGTGAAGTAAGGATCTCCGGAAGGGGAGTAGGTTCAACGGTAGACCGCCGGTCTCCAAAACCGGATGTGGGGGTTCGAATCCCTCCTCCCCTGCCAGCGTCAGGAGACCGGAAGAAGAGCGGGCCGAAAGCAAGGCTAAGAGATTCGGAACCATGTCCACGCAGGTCACCAAGGTGAAGAACGAAGAAGGTCAGGGAAGCGGCGGGACATCCTTCGCGGTGCGGAATTTGGCGCAGCGAGCGCTCGAGTATCCGCGACGATTCCGGCAGTTCCTTCACGAAGTCCGGGTGGAGATGAAGCAGGTGACCTGGCCAACTTGGGCAGATGTGAGAGCGACAACGGCGGTAGTGATCGTAACGGTGTTCTTCTTCGGCCTATATCTTTTTGTAGTGGATCTTGGCGTAAGCCGGCTGGTGGAGCAAGTAATCCAGTTCTTCAAGTCTTAAGGAAACGAAACCGCAATGGCGATGCAGTGGTACATCATTCACACCTACTCGGGATTCGAGAGAAAGGTGAAGGAAAGCCTGGAGAGCCGGGTGAAGGCGTTCGGTCTGGAAGACAAGATCGGGCGGCTCATGATCCCCACCGAAGACGTGGTCGAGGTGCGCGGGGGGAAGAAGATAGTTTCGCCGCGGATGTTTTATCCGGGGTACGTGCTGGTGGAGATGGAGCTGGATGACTACACCTGGCACGTGGTGCGGTCCACGCCGCGGGTAACCGGCTTTGTGGGATCGGGGCAAACGCCTTCTCCGCTCAGCGAGGAGGAAGTGGAGAACATCCTGCACCGGGTGACCACGTCGGTTGACAAGCCGAAGCCCCGGCTGGTTTTCGAGCGGAACGAGCAGGTGAGGATCGTGGACGGGCCGTTTGCGAACTTCACCGGCGTGGTCGAAGACGTGAACAGCGACCGCAGCACACTGAAGATTTCGGTGACGATTTTCGGGCGGTCTACACCTGTGGAGCTGGATTTCGCACAGGTGGAAAAAATAGCGTAAGGCAAGCGGCGGCAGGGAGCCGCACGAGGACTCGGCAAAGGATAGACCATGGCGAAAAAGGTTCAATCACAGGTAAAACTGCAATTGCCGGCGGCGAAAGCAACGCCGGCGCCGCCGGTGGGCACAGCCCTGGGCCCGCACGGCGTGAATATCATGGATTTCTGCAAGCAATTCAACGCCAAGACGAGCAAAGAGCCGGAAGGGATGATCATCCCGGCGCTGGTGACGATTTACAGCGACCGGACGTTTACGTTCATCACCAAGACGCCGCCGGCCTCGGAGCTGCTGAAGCGCGCCGCCGGAATCGTAAAGGGTTCGGCCGAGCCGAACCGTACCAAGGTGGGGAAGGTGACGCGCAAGCAGGTGGAAGAGATCGCAAAGACCAAGCTCGTGGACCTGAACACAACCAACCTCGAATCGGCTGTGCGAACGGTGATGGGCACAGCGCGGAACATGGGAATCGAAGTCGAGGGCTAAGGCAACAGCAGGAGAGTAAAAGTCATGCCCCGCAAACTGGGAAAGAACACGGAGAAGGCGCGCAAGCTGGTGGAGGCGAAGCCCTACAAGCTTGCCGAGGCGGCTGAGATCCTGAAGAAGGCGCACTTTGCCAAGTTTGATGAGACGGTGGATCTCGTGGTGAACCTGGGCGTGGACCCGAAGCATTCCGACCAGGTGGTGCGCGGAACGGTGGTGCTGCCGAACGGCCTGGGCAAGTCGAAGCGCGTACTGGTGATCGCCGGCGGAGAGAAGATCCGTGAGGCGCAAGAAGCCGGCGCGGACTTTGTCGGCGGCGAGGACATGGTGCAGAAGATTCAAGAGGGATGGACGGACTTCGATGCGGTGATTGCGACGCCGGACATGATGAAGTCTGCCGGGCGGCTGGGGAAAGTGCTGGGGCCGCGGGGGCTGATGCCAAACCCGAAGACCGGCACAGTCACCTTTGAAGTAGCCAAAGCGGTTAAAGAGATCAAAGCCGGCAAGGTGGAATTCCGGGTGGAGAAGGCCGGCATCGTCCATTCGCCCATCGGTAAGATCAGCTTCGATGCGCAAAAACTGGCTGAAAACGCCCAGGCCCTGCTTGCAGCTATCCAGAAAGCCAAGCCGGCCGCGGCCAAGGGCAAGTACGTCAAGAAGGTTACGCTGACTTCGACGATGGGACCGGGGATTCAGATTGATCTGGCCGAAGCGGAAGCTGCGATGGCTGTAGCAGCCTAGCGGAGCGGAACAATGAAGAAGCGGAGCGACAAAGAGAAAGACCTGCAGGACTTGAAGAGCGATCTGGCGCGGGTCTCGACGGTGATTCTGACAACGTTTCAGGGAATCACGGTTGAGGACGACACCAAACTGCGGCGTGCCGTGCAGTCCATCGGGGGACGATACCGCGTAGTGAAGAACACGCTGGCCGAACGCGCCGGGGCGGGCACTCCATCCGAGCAGCTTTTCAAGAACCTGACGGGAACGAATTCGATCGCCTTTACGGCGAGCGACCCCATAGCGCTGGCCAAGGTACTGACAAAGGTGGCCAAAGACGTACCGGCCTTCAAGTTCAAAGCGGGTGTGGTCGAGGGGCGAGTGCTGTCGATCGAGGAGATCCAACAGCTGGCCCAGTTGCCCTCGAAGGAAGAGCTGGTCAGCAAGATCATGTTTCTGCTGCAGTCGCCGGCGCAGAGGATTGCAACGGCGATGGCGGCGGTGACGCGGAACCTGGCCGTCACCGTGAACGAAGCGGTCAAGGCCAACAAGTTCGGGTCCGATGGCGGAGGCTCTGAGCCTGTCGCGGCGGGCGAGTAAGAAAAGTTCACGAATCACGAAGAGGAGAGGAAACGGCAATGGCGAACAAGGTGGAAGCGATCCTGGAAGACATCAAAGGCCTGACGTTGCTCGAGGCCGCCGATCTGGTCAAAAAGATGGAAGAGACTTTCGGCGTCTCGGCTGCAGCGGCAGCGCCGGTGGTGATGGCTGGCGGTGCGGCTGCAGGCGGTGCAGCACCGGCCGAAGAGCAGACCGAGTTCACGGTCGTGCTGACCGAAGTGGGCGCGAACAAGATCAACGTGATCAAGGCCGTCCGTGAGGTCACCAGCCTGGGTTTGAAGGAGGCCAAGGACCTGGTGGATGGTGCGCCGAAACCGGTAAAAGAGGGCGTCAATAAGGACGAGGCCGCGTCGATCAAGAAAAAGTTCGAAGAGGTCGGCGCCAAGGTCGAGATCAAGTAGTTCGGCAAGGCCACCTCCCGGCGGCAGGGAGGCGGATGAAGGGATTTGGATTACGCGCGTTTTAAGCCGGGTTTCACAACCTTTCAACGTGTCCAGCCCGGACCGTCAGCGGCAGCCTGTCCGAGCAGTTCATTCTCCCGCAAGTGCTCGGGAGGCGCGGAGCGTCGCTTTATGTCCGGGCCAACTGTACGGCCATGAGGTAAACTAGAATGCAGAACGGCTATCATGCCTATCGGGAACGCGAACGTCTTAGCTTTTCTAAGATTCAGAGCACGATCCAGATTCCCAATCTGATCGAGGTCCAGAAAAAGTCCTACCAGCGTTTTCTACAGATGGACCTGCTGCCCAGCGAACGGGAAGACAGCGGGTTGCAATCGGTCTTCACCTCAGTGTTCCCGATCCAGGACTTTCGCGGGCTCTCGCAACTGGACTTTGTGGACTACTCGATCGGGAACTGGGAGTGCAAGTGCGGCAACCTGAAAGGGCTGCACCACTTGCGCGCGACGTGCCGGAGCTGCGGGGCCTCGGTGGTGACCAACCCCTACCAGACCGGCGACGTGATCTGCGCGAAGTGCGGCACGTTTAACAAGAACACGCCGACGTTTTGCAACAAGTGCGGCGACCCGGTGGCCATGCAGCTGAAGTATGACGTCAATGAGTGCCAGGAGCGCGGGATGACCTATGCCGCGCCGCTGAAAGTCACGATCCGGCTGACCATCTACGATAAAGACCCGGACACCGGGGCGAAAAACATCCGTGACATCAAGGAACAAGAGGTTTTTTACGGCGATATCCCGCTGATGACAGACAACGGCACGTTTGTCATCAATGGGACAGAGCGCGTCATTGTGAGCCAGCTGCACCGGTCGCCAGGCGTCTTCTACGAGTCTGCAAACAACCGGACGTATTTCCTGGGCAAGATCATCCCCTACCGCGGGTCGTGGGTGGAATTCGAGTACGACACGAAAAACATCCTGTACGTGCGCATCGACCGCAAGCGCAAGTTCCTGGGGTCGATTTTCCTGCGGGCGATGGGCATGAAGTCAAACGAAGAGATCCTGCGGACGTTTTACCAGGTGGAGCGGATCTCCCTGCGGGAGCGGGAACTTTACTGCAACGCCTCAGAAGGTCTGATCGACCGGAAAATCTCGCATGAGATCAAGCACCCGCGGACGGATGAGGTGCTGGTGGGAGCGCACAAGCGCATCACCGAAGCACTGTACAAGGAGCTCACCAAGGCGCGGGTGACACAGGTGCGGGTTTCGCTGGCCGACCTGGAGGGCGCATACACGGTGGCGGACCTGGTGAACCGGCAGACCGGCGAGGTTCTGCTGGAAGCCAATAAGCCGCTGACGGCAGAGCTCTGGTCGGCACTGGCAGAAGCAGGCATTACCGAGGCGGACGTCTTCTTCCCGGAGCGCGACGACATCGGCGTGGTGCTGAGCCGTACGCTGGATAAGGACGGAATCCGCATTCCGAAAGAGGCGCTCATTGAGATTTACCGCAAGTTGCGCCCGGGCGACCCGCCGACACTGGAAACGGCGACGGCACTTTTCAACGGGATGTTCTTCGACCCGCGGAAATACGACTTCAGTAAAGTGGGCCGGCTGAAGTTCAACATCAAGCTGGGGCTGCAGACACCACTCGAAACGCGGACACTGGACCCGGGCGACTTCGTGGCGGCAATCCGGTACCTGCTGAAGCTGCGAAAGAACATCGGCACGGTGGACGACATCGATCACCTGGGAAACCGTCGCGTGCGCGCGGTCGGCGAGCTGCTGGAGAACCAGTTCCGCATCGGCCTGGTGCGCATGGAGCGGGCGATCAAGGAAAAGATGTCCGTATACCAGGAGATGTCCACGGCGATGCCGCACGACCTGGTGAACGCGAAGCCGGTCATGGCGGCGATCCGGGAGTTCTTTGGAAGCTCGCAACTGAGCCAGTTCATGGACCAGACCAACCCGCTCAGCGAGATCACGCACAAGCGGCGCCTTTCGGCGCTGGGACCGGGCGGTCTTTCCCGCGAGCGCGCCGGTTTCGAAGTGCGCGACGTTCACCCGACACACTACGGCCGAATCTGTCCAATCGAGACGCCGGAAGGGCCGAACATCGGTCTGATCAGCTCGCTTTCCTGCTACGCGCGGATCAATGAATTCGGGTTTATCGAATCGCCCTACCGGAAAGTGAAGAGCGGGCGAGTAATCGACTATGTCCAGATCGTGAACGCGGGCGACAGTGAATTCAAGGCAGGAGAGACCGTCGAGCGAGACAAGGTGGAAACCATCAACGAGGAGTTGAAGCGGCGCAAGGTGACATCTGAGCCGTACTGCTTCTACCTCTCCGCCTGGGAAGAAGACCGCTATGTGATCGCTCAGGCGAACGCATCGCTTGACGAGCGCGGGCGAATCACAACGGAACTGGTGAACTGCCGGCAGGCGGGGAACTTCGTGTTGAAGGTGCGCGACGAGGTGGACTACATCGACGTGTCGCCGAAGCAGCTCGTCTCAGTGGCGGCGAGCCTGATCCCCTTCCTCGAGAACGACGACGCGAACCGCGCGCTGATGGGTTCGAACATGCAGCGACAAGCCGTGCCGCTGATCCGCGGGGAAGCCCCGCTGGTCGGGACGGGCATGGAGCGCGTGACGGCGCGCGATTCCGGAGCGGTGGTGATCTGCCGTCGCGAAGGGATCGTGGACCAGGTGGACTCCGAGCGGATTATCGTGCGTGTGGAGTCCGATCACTCCGGCGTGCTGAGCCGCGAAGTAGGCGCGGACATCTACACTTTGACAAAGTTCAAGCGGTCGAACCAAAACACCTGCATCAACCAGAAACCACTTGTGCGCGTGGGCGACCGTGTGGCTCAGGGTCAGGTGCTGGCCGACGGCCCCTGTACAGACCGGGGTGAGCTCGCGCTGGGGCGCAACGTGCTGGTGGCGTTCCTGCCGTGGCGCGGTTACAACTTTGAGGACGCAATCCTGGTGAGCGAAAAGCTTGTCAAGGACGACTACTACACCTCGATCCATATCGAAGAGTTCGAGATTGAAGCGCGAGACACCAAACTGGGGCCGGAAGAGATCACCCGCGACATCCCGAACATCAGCGAGACATTCCTGCGCAACCTGGACGAATCCGGCGTCATCCGCATCGGCGCCACGGTGCGGCCCGGAGACATTCTGGTTGGTAAGGTGACGCCGAAAGGCGAAACCACGCTGACGCCGGAGGAGAAGCTGTTGCGGGCAATCTTCGGGGAGAAAGCCGGAGATGTGCGCGACGCCTCACTCTATTGCCCTCCGGGTATCGAAGGCACCGTGGTGGACGTCAAGGTCTTCTGCCGCAAGGGCGCAGAGAAAGATGCGCGGCACAAGGCGATCGAGGCTGCGCAAGTGGCCCGGCTGGAGAAGAACCTGGCCGACGAGATCCGCATCCTGACCGACGAACGGCTGAAGCGCCTGGCGGCGCTGCTGGCCGGGCAGAAGCTGGTCGCTGACCTGCACGACGAGAAAACGAACAAGCGGTTGCTTTCCAAGGGCACGGAACTGACCCGCGAGTTGATTGAGAAGATCTCGACACGGAACCTGAAGCGGCTGCGGCTGGCCGAGCGGGACCCGCTGCTGATTGAGAAGATCGACGAGATCGAAGAGATGACCTCGCGGCAGATCGACGTGCTGCGCAAGATCACCGACGAGCGGATCGGCAAACTTCGCAAGGGCGATGAGCTGCCGCCAGGCGTCATCAAGATGGTGAAGGCATACATCGCAATGAAGCGGAAGCTCTCGGTCGGGGACAAGATGGCCGGCCGGCACGGGAACAAGGGCGTGATCGCCCGGATCGTACCCGAAGAAGATATGCCTTACCTGCCGGACGGCACACCGGTGGAAATCGTGCTGAACCCACTGGGCGTGCCTTCGCGCATGAACGTGGGACAGATCCTGGAAACGCACCTCGGCTGGGCGTCGAAGGAACTGGGACGCTCATTGGCCCGGCTGCTCGACCAGATCGCCTCGGCACACAGCGCGCAGCAGGCCGGCGCGACGGGCGTGCGGAAGTGGTTCCGGGAGGTTTTCTCGGATACGTCAGTCTGGCCTTCGATCTCATCCCTTGAGGACGAAGAGCTAATAACGCTGGCTTCGAGCTTTGTCGGGGCGCCCTCGCGGAACGGTGGGACACAGAAGGGCACATCTTTCAATCAGGATAGCCCGAGCTCAAGCAGCCAATACGGAGTGCCTTTCTCGACTCCAGTCTTTGATGGAGCGCGCGAGACCGAGATCCGTCATTTGCTGGAGGTTGCCGGACTTCCACAAGCCGGGAAGATCAACCTGTATGACGGAATGACGGGAGAGTCGTTTGCACAAACGATCACAACCGGATTCATCTACATGCTGAAGCTCTCGCATTTGGTGGACGACAAGATCCATGCGCGGTCGATCGGACCGTACTCGCTCATCACGCAGCAGCCGCTGGGCGGCAAGGCGCAGTTCGGCGGTCAGCGGTTCGGGGAAATGGAGGTCTGGGCGCTGGAAGCATACGGAGCGGCGCACATTCTCCAAGAGCTGCTGACGGCGAAGTCCGATGACGTGTACGGTCGCGCCAAAATCTACGAAGCCATCGTCAAGGGCGAGCCGGGGATCGAGCCCGGGGTGCCCGAATCATTCAACGTGCTCGTGCGCGAGCTCCAGTCGTTGTGTTTGGACGTGGAGCTGATGAAACGCCATCATCCGCCCACCGCTACCCCGGTGGTCGAGTCGTAATCGGGAAAGGGAGGAACAACCTTGTATCGCAGCAGCCCTTATGATCGCGCAAGCCTGATTGCCGATTTCGATTCGATCCGGATCAGCTTGGCCAGCCCCGAGAAGATCCGCTCGTGGTCGCACGGCGAGGTGACCAAGCCGGAGACAATCAACTACCGGACGTTTAAGCCGGAACGGGACGGACTGTTCTGCGCGAAGATTTTTGGCCCGGTGACAGACTGGGAATGCCTGTGCGGCAAGTATAAGCGCATGAAGCACCGGGGTGTGATCTGCGACAAGTGCGGAGTTGAGGTCACGCTTTCGAAGGTTCGCCGGGAACGGCTGGGGCACATCGAGCTGGCCTCGCCCTGTTCGCACGTGTGGTTCTTCAAGGGACTGCCCTCCCGGATCGGGTACCTGCTGGACATCTCGATGCGGGACCTGGAGCGCATCCTCTACTTTGAGGGTTACATTGTGATTGACCCGGGAGACGTGCCGGGCATCAAGATGCGCGAAATGCTTCCCGAAGAGAAGTTCCGGGAGGTTCAGCGCGAGTATCCCGGGGCCTTCCGCGCGGCGATGGGAGCCGAAGCGATCAAGGAGCTACTCCGGCAGGTCAGCATTGAGTCCCTGGCGGAAGAGCTCCGCGAAAAGATGAAGTCGGACCCAAGCCTGGCGAAGCGGATCAAGTATGCGAAGCGGCTGAAGGTGGTGGAAGCGTTCCGCAAGTCCGGCAACAAGCCGGAGTGGATGATCCTGGATGTTCTCCCGGTCCTGCCGCCCGAGTTGCGACCGCTGGTGCCACTCGACGGGGGCCGGTTTGCAACGTCGGACCTGAACGACCTCTATCGGCGCGTCATTAACCGGAACAACCGGCTGAAGAAGCTGATGGAGCTGCACGCACCTGATGTAATCGTGCGGAACGAGAAGCGGATGCTTCAGGAAGCGGTGGACGCGCTCTTCGATAATGGGCGTCGCGGCCGTGTGCTGCGCGGCACAAACAATCGCCCGCTGAAGTCGCTTTCCGACACGCTGAAGGGCAAGCAGGGCCGATTCCGTCAGAACCTGCTCGGCAAGCGCGTGGACTACTCGGGCCGGTCGGTGATCGTGGTGGGGCCGGAGCTAAAGCTGCACCAGTGCGGCCTGCCCAAGAAGATGGCGCTCGAGCTGTTCAAGCCGTTCATCTACCACCGACTGGAGGCGGGCGGGCACTGCACCACGATCAAGCAGGCCAAGGAGATGGTGGAACAGCAAGAGTCCATCGTGTGGGACATCCTCGAGGACGTGATCCGCGAACACCCTGTCCTGCTGAACCGAGCCCCGACGCTGCACCGACTGGGCATCCAGGCGTTTGAGCCGACGCTGGTCGAAGGCAAAGCGATCCGGATCCATCCGCTGGTCTGTACGGCGTTTAACGCAGACTTCGACGGCGACCAGATGGCCGTGCACATCCCACTCTCTCCCGAAGCGCAGGTGGAGGCTTCGGTGCTGATGCTGAGCTCAAGAAACATCCTTTCGCCGGCGAACGGGATGCCTCTGGCGGTGCCGACGCAGGACATGGTGCTGGGTATTTACTACCTGACTAAGTCGAAGCCCGGAGCCAAGGGCGAAGGCCGCGCGTTCGGCTCAACCGAAGAGGTAGTGCTCGCACTGGAGGCGGGCGAAGTGGAGCTGTTGAGTCCGATCCGGTTGCGGTACACGGGCGAAGTCATTGACCTGACCACAGCGTACGACGACCAGGACGTTCCCCATGCGGAACCGATCTCGCTGAAGCGGCAGTTCATCCAAACGACGGTGGGCCGGGCGATCTTCAACGATCACCTGCCCAAAGAGATGCCCTATATCAACGGGCTGCTGAAGAAAAAGGGTGTGCAGCAGGTGGTGCAGTATTGCAGCCTTCGCTTCGGGCAGGAGCGCACGGTCCCGATGCTGGACGAGCTGAAAGATCTGGGCTTCCTGTATGCGACGCGGGCGGGCATCTCGATTGGAATCGACGACATGATCATCCCGGGCGACAAGGCAAAGCTTGTGGACAACGCGGAAAAGGAAGTAGTCAAGGTCCAGCAGCAATACCTGGACGGCGCGATCACCAACGGCGAGCGGTACAACAAGGTCATTGCGATCTGGAGTGACATCACCGAAAAGGTTGCGGACGAGATGTTCAAGGCGCTGGAGGGCCTGGACAAAGAGGGGCAGATCAACCCGATCTACATCATGGCCGACTCGGGTGCGCGCGGCTCGAAGCAGCAGATCCGACAGCTAAGCGGAATGCGCGGGCTGATGGCCAAGCCCTCAGGCGAGGTCATCGAAACGCCCATTACCTCCAACTTCCGCGAAGGCCTGACGGTACTGCAGTACTTCATCTCCACGCACGGGGCACGAAAGGGTCTGGCGGACACGGCGCTGAAGACGGCCGATTCCGGTTACCTGACGCGTCGCCTTGTGGACGTGGCACAGGATGTGATCATCAGTGAGCTCGACTGTGGGACAGCGGACGGCATCTACGTCGAGCCCATTATCGAGGCGGGCGTGGAAGTGGAGCCGCTGCGCGACCGCGTGGTGGGCCGCGTCTCACTGGACAAGATTAAGGACTACGAAGGGAACGTGATCGTTGACATCAACCAGGAGATCACCGAGGAGCTTGCCAACGCGATCCAGGCGGCGGGGATTGAGCAAGTGAAAATCCGTTCCGTGTTGACCTGTGAGACGCGGCGGGGAGTTTGCGTGCAGTGCTACGGGCGCAACCTGGCGACCGGGCGCATGGTGGAGCTCGGCGAGGCCACCGGCGTGATCGGAGCGCAATCGATTGGCGAGCCGGGGACGCAGCTCACCATGCGCACGTTCCACATTGGCGGAACGGCGACACGAGTGACCGAGCAGTCGAAGCTGGAGGCCAAAAACATCGGTTTCGTGAAGTTTATCGAACTGAAGACGGTGAGCGGCCGAGGCGGGGTATTGATTTCTATGAACCGTTCGGGGCTGATTGCCGTGGTGGACGAGAAGGGCCGAGAGAAGGAGCGCTACCACGTGGTGTATGGCGCGCGTCTGCGGGTGGAAGACGGCCAGACCGTGTCGCTCGGACATATTCTGGCGGAATGGGACCCGTACACGTTTTCGATCCTGACCGAGGCCGGGGGATCCGTGCAGTTCAAGGACCTGCACACGGGTGTGACGATCGAGGAGCAGGTGGACGAGGTGACCGGGCTATCGCAGCAAGTGGTGACGCTGCCGCCGGGAGACGAAAAACACCAGCCGACAATCCTGGTCCGGGATTCGGCCGGGCGAGCGCGGAAGAAGTACCTGATGCCTTCCCGTGCCCACCTGATGGTCGGCGATGGGGACGAGGTCCAGCCCGGCGATGTGCTGGCGAAGATTCCGCGCGAAACAACCAAGACGAAGGACATCACCGGCGGTCTGCCGCGCGTGGTTGAACTGTTCGAAGCGCGCAAGCCGAAGGATCCGGCCGTCATTAGCGAGATCGACGGAACGGTGAAGTACGGCGAGATCAGCAAGGGCATGCGCAAGATCTACGTAGAGAGTGAAGACGGGCGCACGCAAAAAGAGTACTCAATCACGCGCGGAGTACACATTAACGTGCAGGAAGGCGAACACGTCCGGGCGGGAGAACCGCTCATCGACGGCCCGCTGAATCCGCATGACCTCCTGGCCGTGCTGGGCGAAAAGTATACGCAGGCCTACCTGGTAAACTCCATTCAAGAGGTCTACCGGCTGCAAGGTGTCAACATCAACGACAAGCACATCGAGGTGATCGTCCGGCAGATGATGCGCTGGGTGAAGGTGGAAGACGTCGGCGACACCAACTTCCTGCTGGAAGAACAGGTGGACAAATTCCGCTTCCGCGAGGAAAACGACCGCGTCATCTCCGCGGGCGGGCGGCCAGCGACGGGGCGCCCCCTGCTGCTGGGGATCACCAAGGCGTCGCTCTCAACCGATTCCTTCATCTCCGCGGCCAGCTTCCAGGAAACGACTCGTGTATTGACGGAAGCGGCCGTGGCCGGGAAGGTGGATTACCTCCGCGGCCTGAAGGAAAACGTCATCATGGGCCGCCTGATCCCGGCTGGAACGGGTTTGGAGCGGTACCGAAACACAACGCTGCTCACGGAGCCTCCTCCGCCAGAGCCGATGGTGGAAGGAATGGCCGAAATCGAGCCGGCCGGCACGGAACTCTCGGCCGAGGAGGCTGCCGCGCTGGAATTCCTGCGTAAGACACCCACCGCCGAGGGTATTGTCGAAGAATAGCGATTGCGAAAGAGAACGCCCCGGTCCTTCCATGGAAGGGTCGGGGCGTTTTTGTTTGAGCAATGGCGCCGTTTCTCCTTCCTGCTCGTTCCATATTGGCATTCTGGAAACTGTAGCCGGCCAGCCGTTGTTCCACACCGAGATCAAGCCCTAGACTCAATTGAGTCGGATGCCCCATTTCCAGCTCTGAGACAAGCAACAGGGGCGGTAATGGCAGAACAGAAATCACATTCATCTCTTGGACGAGAAAGCACCTCACGGAGAGCCGGCACGGAACCGAGGTCGGCCGATAGCGCTCCAAACCAGAACGAGATGGGCAGCGAAGCGGGGTCACGGCTGGCCCAACTTGAGCTGAAAGAATCTGAACTCTGGCGAGCAGCTATCGGCCTGCTGATCTTACTTGTTGCAGGATTCGCCGTCCTCTCTTGGGATACCTTGCGACACCTCTCCTTCCGGCTGGAAGCTCTGCTAATCGGCGTGGTGCTGCTGATCGTTTTGCTTGCCGTCTTTGTTTGGCAGAAATCGAAACAGGTTGCAGAACTGCCCGGGCTGGTCCGTGGATTGGAGCGACCCGGGGGAAAGCCAGTGTCCAGCGAACAATTTGAACAGCTCCTAGATATCGTGTCGCGTTCGCAACAAGGCTACAGGGATCTGATCGACACATTTGATGACTTGCTGTTCCTGCTTTCATCAAAGGGAGAGATCCTGGCTGCAAACCGCAGTGTAGTGGAACTCCTGGAAGCACCATTCTCCGAACTTATCGGGCATCGGATAGACGAATTCCTAGAGGTTGTAAGCGGTGAGGTATCCCAGGGAGCCTGGGCGCAGCTCGTTGACAGAGGGCACTGGACGGGCATCCTCCGAGTGAAGATGAAGAAGTCGGGAGTGGTGCGTCAGTTCGACTGCGTCCTGCGGGCAATGATCAAGGATGGTCAAGTGGTTGGCGCGAGTGGACTGGCACGGGACATCACCCGCTTGCGGGAAAGCGAGGCACTCTTTACGGAACTATTTGAGACGCTTCGGGCAGGAGTCTACTTCACGACACCCGACGGGAAGCTGCTGGACGCAAACCCGGCGCTGGTGCGAATGCTGGGCTATGAGAGCAAGGAGGAACTGCTAGGAGTAAACGTACACAGTTTGTTCCTCGACCCGAGCCAGCGGTCTGCCGAGCTGCTGGCCCTGGAACGGAACGGGGCAATTGAAGACTGCGAGATCGTCCTCCGGCGCAAGGATGGCTCACAGATCATCTGCCTGGACAGCTCGACAGCAATTCGGGACTCTTCCGGCGAGATTGTTCGCTATCAGGGCACGCTGGATGATATTACGCAGCGCAGGGAGATGGAGAAACGGCTGCACCAAGAACAGGAATTCGCTCGACGCTTGGTGGAGAGCTTTCCAGACCTGATTGTGGTGTTGGATGTGGAGGGTCGCTATACCTACGTCAGCCCGCGCATCAAGGAAGCACTGGGATTCGAGCCTCAAGAGTTGATCGGCAAGAAGGTGGGTGAGCGGACCAATCCCGACGACCGGCCAGCGATGCTGGAGATGTTCAACCACTTATTGAAGGGTACTCGCACGTTCGGGATGGTGGAGTATCGCCCCCAGCACAAACAAGGGGGATGGCGAATCTTCCGGGCAACTGCCAGCCCTCTTTATGACACCGGGGGACAGATTGCAGGGGTGATCGCCTCCGCGCGTGACGTCACGAACCTGAAACGGATGGAGCAGCAGTTGATCCAATCAGAGAAACTGGCAGCAATGGGACAGATGATCGCGGGGGTAGCTCACGAGCTGAATAATCCGCTGACGGCCATTCTTGGGGTCAGCGAACTGCTGCGGGAGCGAGCGCCCGAGGATGCAACACAGAGACAATTGGACCTCGTTCATCGGCAGGCCAAGCGGGCAGCCAGCATCGTGCAAAGCCTCCTGGCGTTTTCGCGGCCCGCTGCGCCACGGGAGGCTCCGATTAATCTTCTCGAATTGGTCCGAAGGACACTACAACTGCATGAGCACTCCCTGCGTAGCAACAGAATCAACGTCGAGATACAACCGGCAGCCGGAGATGCGTCGGGCGAGACACTCCCCAGCGTCCTGGGCGATGCCAACCAACTGATGCAGGTCTTTCTCAACCTGATCACCAATGCCGAACAGGCCATCCGTGACGTGCGGGACCATGGGACCATCCGGATCCGGTGCGGAGGCGAGGGGGATCGAGTCTCGGTGGTTGTGCAAGACGATGGATCTGGAATCCCCAAGGGAGCATTACCCCGAATCTTCGACCCGTTTTACACAACCAAGCGGCCGGGCCGAGGGACGGGGTTGGGTCTAAGTATCTGCATGGCGATCGTACGGGAACATGGCGGGAACATCGAAGTACAGGCTGCGCCTGGCGGGGGTTCCATCTTCACAGTAACGCTTCCGGGCGGCGGAAGAGTCGAAAACGAAGCGCATCTACAGTTCCCGCCTGGGGCAGCTAGAGAAGGAGGCATGGGCAACGATCTGATTAGTCTGCAGGGCCGCCGAGCGCTGATCGTTGACGATGAGGAGAGCATCCGTGACCTGGTGCAAGATGGCCTGTCCTGTCGAGGAATCATTGTGGATTGTGCTGCCGATCCCCGGCAGGCACTCGAACTGGCAGCCCAGAGGCAATACGACGCGATCTTGTGTGACCTGAATCTGCCGAGTTCGCCCGGGCCTGAGTTTATTATCGAGCTGCAGAGAATTAACCAACCGGGATTTGGAAAGCCGGCGCCGGCACTGATCCTGATGACCGGAGACCTGCTGAATTCCAACAAGATTGAATCGCTCAGGCAGGGCGGTATGCGTGTGCTGGAAAAACCGTTTCAGATTTCCGAGCTGGTTGCCGCGCTCCGCGAGGCCATCGGAGTGGCCTCGATAGCTCCCATGGGCAGTGCGAGAAAGTAGCCCACTCTCAAGGCTTCCTGGGCGATGACCCCGGGGCAGGGTCCACGCCAAAATCCCAGACGTACAAATTCATGCCTTCCGGGAGAGTCTCGGCGAGGACGTATTCGCCGGGCTCCAGACCTTGCTGAACTGTGAGGCGATAAACGCGTCGAGCCACCTTCCAGCGCTCAATGATGATGGACTGGCGCTTGGTCTCCGTCTCTCCCGTGACATAGGTGTTCAGCAGTTCGAGCAAGCGGGAGTCGCCCTTCACCTGGGCACGGATTAGTTCTAGATTGGGTTCCTCGTCCACAGAACGACCGGGGCGGCTTTCTTCCGGCGCGGAAACGCGGATATAGAACTCCGGATGAACCAGGGTCTCACCGGTTGGTGGGGTCAGGCGAAGAGTGGCTCGCTTTCCGGAAATCTGGACCTTGTGGCGCGTGGGAACAATTGGGACGGGAGAGAGAATCTGCGCAAGCACTCGGCCCTTATCGATCTTGAGGTCGGCAGCCGCCTGGGCCAGGGGAATCACCGCGCGACCCTGCACGACGTACAGACCTTCGGCATCAGGCAAGAAGATACCCGCTATGACCTCAATGCTGGAATCAACATCGATGTTTGCGACACGTTCGGCCGCGGCAGCCGCCTTCAGCTTCTCGATGGACGCCTGACGGCGTTGGGCATCTTCCAGCTCCGCTTGTCGAGTGGCTTCCCAATCCACCAGGTCTGCCGGAATCTCCTCCCAGGCCGAGCGTTCAACACTATAGAAACGGACGCGGCCCGGGCCGGAAGGATTGGCAGGGTCAGGCAGGCGCTCAAAGGAGCGGACCTGATGATAGGTGCCATCCTTGAGGATGAGTTTCTTGCCCTTCGGCAAAACAGCTGGCAGATCTTCCGGCCTACTTTGCTGTCCAGCTTTCAGTTGGTTGGCTGGAACGGAGTGAGACGAGAGTTGCCCTTGCCTTGCCGGGGCAAGTGCAACCAGGAAAGATCCCGAGAGGAATGAAAGCGCAAGAATGAGAACAATGAAAAAGCGCGTAGTCCCCCCGAACCAAGTTTTCATTTGAATCCGCATTGCGTTTGTAGACTGACTGGCCATCGCCCCAGCTTTTAGGATGCCCGATCGGGAATGCGGGTTTTGCCTGCCCAGCCAGTGGCCAGCATAGCGTGAGAGGTTTAGAAGAGCAATTCGTGAGCCTGTCCTGGCTGGGATTGCGGGGGAGACCAAGCCCAGGGTCGGGAAATGTGGTAGATTTCACCCCGCAATTCCGCCACGAAATGGGGGAGCTGTGTGGCAATACGAAGAGCCTCGAGGAGCAAGTCCTGGCCAGAGGCGAGGAGATTGGAGGAGAGGATGTATCGCAATCTGTTGAAGGTGCTGATCTTTCTGGCTGGATTTTCCCTGGTGGCTCCACTTAGCCAAGCGCAATCGTTTGACATCATGAAAATGGCTGACGGAGTATATGCCGCCATCGGCCGAGAAGGGGTGGCTTCGAACGGTGCCTTCATCGTGAACCAGGACGACGTCTTGGTAGTGGACACCCACTTTCGGCCAAGCTGGGCACGAGACCTGATCGCCGAGATCCGCAAGCTTACAAACAAACCTGTGCGGTACGTGGTGAACACACACTGGCATAACGACCATACACAGGGGAATCAGGCATACATCAATGTTTTTGGACCAAGCGTGGAGTACCTGGCCCAAAACCTCACCCGGGAGGATATGGCCGGGAAGGCTATCCCCAGCGTGCAGGACGCCCTGATCAAAGGGGTGCCTGCCAACATTGCACGGCTGGAAAAGCTACTGGCCGATGGCAAGGACGCCCAGGGAAACCCACTTTCAGATGAGGCGCGACAACGAGCGGAGAGGCAGTTAGCTTCCCAAAAGAGCTATCTTGAAGAGCTGAAAACGCTTCAGATCACCCTGCCCACGATCACCTTTGAGCGAAGCCTTTTCCTCCACAAGCCGGACCGGGACATTCACATTTATTACTTCGGAAAGGGACATACCCGGGGAGACGTAGTCGTCTACCTTCCGAGGGAGAAGGTGGTCGTCGCCGGCGATTTACTGACTAACGGTATTCCGTTTATGCGAGACGCGTACCCTTCCCAATGGATAGGAACGCTCGAGGCAATTCAGAAGCTGGATTGGACGCAAGCGAGCCCTGGCCATGGCGGAGTTCAGCAGGGCAAGGAACAGATCGGCAAGCTCATTGCCTACCTGAAGGACATGGTGGCTGCAGTCAAGGATGCCATCGGCAAGGGAATGAGCCTCGAAGACGCCAAGAAATCTATTGACCTGAGCAAGCACGCCAGCAGCTTTCCCAACTTCCAGCAGGGGACGCCTGCGGCCATCGAACGGACATGGATGGAGCTGACCGGCAAGATTCCCGATTAGCGGCGATGGTCGATCTGAAGTTTCCGAGCGAAGTGCTTGAAGGGCGCGGGCTAGTATAGGCCAGAAAGAAAAACGGCTCCGCCGGGCGGAGCCGTTTTTCCGGAATCTCGGCAATGGGTCAAGGCCGGGCTCAGTGCTGGCAGCGCGGATAGAGCACAGTTAGAATCATCAAGTCAGAGTGGGTAAACAGCCACCTCTCGGCCTTCTGTCCGGCAGCTTCGGCGGCGCGTGCCAGAAAACCCAGGTGCTTGCTGCGAGCCATACTGTGCAAGTGCTCGAGGCAAATCCCCGTCAGCCGGCAGACTTCGTCTTCCGTAAAGAACTTCTGGCTTGACTTGACTTTGACCATTGTTGTTCGCCCTGCCCTACAAGAGTTTTGATGCTGCTGCCATGCTACGGGCTGCACAAAACTGCAAGCAATAGTCCTTCCGTTCTAGAGATACCCGTACCAACCGCTAGACCCTCCTTCCTCGAAGTCAAGACCTCAGTGATATAAACCACTGTAACCTTATTACTTTCAATCGCTTATAGAACGACCCGGGTGGATCTTGGTCCCGAAGAATGAATACATGTTCCAGTGGAGAAGACTGCATGGGCAGTGAAAAAAAATCTCAAAACGGAAGAAACTGCACAATTCTGGAGGACTCTATTATTTCACGTAGTGTGCAAGGAACTCAGAATTTCGCGAAGCTGCTTGGTGTGGCGGAGCTCGTGGAGAGCAATCATCCGATACCAGTCATAGAAATTCAGGTGACCAAGGAGCGGATGCTTCCACCAATAGGCACTCAGGTCACGGCCGTGAACCTGCTGTAGAAGGGCCAGTGTTTGTTGGCGAGCGGCAGTGAATCGGGAGAGCAATGCTGACTTTTCCGCAATGAGGGAGGAGTCCAGCGGTAGAGGGGTCTTGAAACGGACCAACCGATATCCAACGATCCAGACGGGAAGATGAAGCCGTCGCCAGATGGGAGTGGGCCTGGGGGGATGCTGGATGGCTTTTCGGGCGGCCTGCGTCACACGATCTTCGACCATAGTGAGGTGGGCGATAACCTCGGCGGCGGACCAAGATTCCTGATGGGGTTGCCTCTGCCAGTGATCTTCAGGAAACTGGGCGGCGACCGATTCCAGGCCCGCTCGGGTGCGCTGTAGTTGCTCAAGGATCGGGGCAAGGTTTTCCATGACTTTGCCGGTCAGTGGCCGAAGCCACCTGCGGTCTCAAACGCATGGGCGAGCTGAAGAACGCGGCTTTCGCCAAAATGAGGCCCAAAGATCTGCAAGCCTACCGGCAGCTCCTGCCTTGTCTTGCCGCAAGGAATGGAAATGCCCGGAACGCCAGCCAGAGAGCCGGTGACGGTATAAATGTCAGCCAGATACATTTGGAGGGGGTCGGAGGTCCGCTCGCCGAGGCGAAATGCAGGGACAGGTGAGGTGGGGGTGATGATCGCATCGACCTTCGAGAAGGCTTCGCGAAAATCCCGCGCAATCAAAGCGCGTACCTTCTGACTCTTAAGGTAGTAGGCATCGTAATAGCCGGCCGAGAGGGCGTAAGTCCCCAACATGATGCGGCGCTTGACCTCAGGCCCAAAGCCCTGGCCGCGCGTTTTCTTATACATTTCGAGCAGCGTCGTCCCCGGGGCGCGAAGGCCATAGCGAACGCCGTCATACCGGGCCAGGTTCGAACTGGCCTCTGCGGTGGCGATGATGTAGTAGGTCGCAATTGCATATTCCGTGTGGGGCATGCGTAAGTCAACCCGCTGGCAACCCAAGCTCTCCAGCAAGCGAATGCCGGATTCGATTTTCTGCCGAACCTCAGCGTCCATGCCCTCCTGAAAGTACTCGGGGGCGATTCCAATCCGGAGACCCCGGACAGGCTTTTCCAGATCGTCGACGTAACTGCCGACGGGGATGGAGGCAGAAGTTGAGTCGTTTGGGTCGCGGCCGGCAATGACTTCCAACACTGTGGCGGTGTCACGCACTGACCTGGCAAAAGGGCCGATCCGATCAAGGGAGGAGGCAAAAGCGATGAGACCGTAACGAGAAACCCTGCCATAGCTCGGCATCATGGCGGGAATGCCACACAGGGCACCTGGCTGGCGGATGGATCCGCCTGTGTCAGTTCCAAGGGCTGCCACGGCCAGACCGGCGGCGACAGCAGCCGCCGAACCGCCGCTCGAGCCCCCCGGGACGCGGTCAGGTGCGACAGGGTTGCGCACGGGGCCGTAGGCCGAGTTCTCGTTGGAGCTACCCATGGCAAACTCATCGCAGTTGGTCTTCCCCAGCAGGACGGCGCCGGCCCGTTCCAATCGCTCCACCGCCGTGGCGTCGTAAGGGGGATAGTAATTCTCCAGGATGCGGGAGCCACACGTGGTTCGGATGCCGCGCGTGCTTAAGACGTCTTTGATGGCCACAGGCACACCAGCAAGTGGGGGAAGTGGTTCTCCCCGGGCCAGCATTTGGTCAATGCGCGCTGCCTGGGCCAGGGCGCGCTCGGCGGAAAGTGTCAGGAAGGCGTTGAGATGCGGATTCTGCTTCTCAATCCGAGCGAGGAATTCAGAGGCAAGCTCACGTGCGCTGATCTTTTTCGATTCGAGAGCCGCCCGGATGGAAGAGACCGACCAAGGAGCCGCGGCGGTCATCGGTCAATGACCTTGGGGACGCGGAAGTAGGGCGGAGAGGGGTCGGGGGCACTTTTCAAGACCTCTTTGGCAACCTCGCAGGAGACCAACTGATCTTGCCGCAGGGTGGCCTCTTCATCGGACGCCGCGCCAAAGAGGGCCTGGGCGAGCGGTTCGATGTTTGCTGTGTCGAGTTCATTGAGTTTGTCGATGTAGGTGAGAATGGAATCGAGCTGTCGCAGGAAGGTCTCGACTTCGGCCTCGGTCAGCTCTAAGTGAGCCAGTTCGGCTACATGCAAGACGGCGTCACGGGAGATCTTCATTCGCGAGTCGTGGAGCCAGTTCAGGGTTGAAGGCAGATTCTATCACATCAGGCGCTGGCGGCTGGAGCGCGGGAGAGTAGGTCAGCCGGTGGATTTCCGACCCAGCCCAAGCTGGTCGGCAACGCCGCGCATGGCGTCAATGCAGAACTGGATGTGGTCATCCAGGGGAATGCCCAGCTCCTCCGCACCCTTCAGGACATCCTGGCGATTCACGCCACGGGCGAAGGCTTTATCCTTGAGTTTGCGCTTCACTGAATCAGTTTCCACCTCGAAAATGCTCTTGCCCGGCTTGATGAGGGCGCACGCGGTGAGGAAGCCGGCGAGCTCGTCGCAGGCGAAAAGTGTGTGCTCAAGACGGGACTGACGCATGATTCCCGTGTAATCGGCATGAGAAAGAATGGCACGGATCAGTTCCTCCGGGTACCCACGTTCCCGCAGAATGACCGAGCCCTGAGAGGGGTGTTCTTGAGTGGGATGGTGGCCGTTGTTGGGCCAGCGTTCATAGTCAAAATCGTGGAGCAAGGCGGCGAGCCCCCAGAGTTCTTCGTCGTCGCCGAACTTGCGGGCATAGGCGCGGACACAGGCTTCGACGGCCAGGGCATGCTTGCGCAGGCTATCGCTTGCAGTGAATTCACAGAGAAGGTCCCAGGCGGCGTCCCGGCCCGGCATCGTTACCTCCTGACTCAAGAGCGAAGTGGAATAGAGTAGCGCAAGTGAGCGCCGCCCGCGGGACGAATCGAGGAATCAAGGATAGGGCCGAATCAAAGGTCTGCTCAAGCGACGCATCAGAATTACAGGTCAGTGGCGGGTCGGAAAAAAGTGCTGTTGAACCACAGTGATAATGTCCCCTTTTGTCCTCGTTAGAAATGTCCCCTACACTGCGGCCTCTTTGGGAGGTCCGAGTGAAGAGGACAGCGATGAGTGGGCAGGAACTGCGACGTGTGGCGGTGTTGGGGCGAGTGGCCAGCGGGGAGTTGAAGCTGGTGCAGGCGGCGGATCTGTTGGGGATCAGCTACCGGCAGGGGAAGCGGATTTGGCGGCGCTACCGAGAAGAAGGGGCCACGGGGCTGAGGCATCGCCGCGCGGGGAAGCCATCGAACCGGGCTCGTCCCCAGTGCTGGCGACGCCGGGTGCTGCGCCTGGTGCGAGAGAAGTATTCGGGCGGAGTGGGCGAACGCTTCGGGCCAACGCTGGCGGCCGAGCACTTGGCCGAGGAAGACGGTGTGGAGATGCACGCCGAGACCCTGCGGCGCTGGATGCTGGCGGAAGGGTTGTGGAGTCGGGAGCGG
>Ga0209109_10000435_pt1 | contig 21982 bp, 13 predicted proteins | sample Rifsed10ft2_FD_184004 | JGI IMG/M metagenome (GOLD analysis project Ga0209109, IMG submission 184004) | Soil microbial communities from Rifle, Colorado, USA - sediment 10ft 2 (version 2) | ecosystem: Environmental > Terrestrial > Deep subsurface > Rock core/Sediment | place: Rifle, Colorado... | reverse complement strand
GGTCCGCTGGCTGCGCCGCCACAATGAGCCACATGGCGCCGATGTCGTCACAGCGACAGCGCCCGGCCAAACTGGCTGACGTGCATCGCACTTTCTAAGACCCGCGTAGCGACCTGTCCCCCCGGAGCGAAGCGGAGTTGGGGAAGCGGGGAGGGCCAAAGTGCGTCGCGCGTGAAGGGAGCAGCCGTTTCTTAGACCATGAGCCTGTATCAACTGCGCGGAGTCACGCGCGCGTATGGCAGGCGGCGTGTGGTGGACGTGGAGGCGCTCGACGTCGAGCGCGGCGAGATCATGTGCCTCGTCGGGCCGAGCGGGTCGGGCAAATCCACGCTCCTGAGGCTGTTGAACTTCCTCGAACCGCCCACAGCGGGGATTATTCTCTTCGACGGGCAACCCGTTCCTCCCGATCCGCCGCTCGACCTGCTCCGGCGCGTGACAACAGTTTTTCAACGCCCCATCCTCCTCAACCGCTCGGTGCGCGACAACGTGGCCTACGGCCTGCGCCTGCGCGGCCTCTCGCTCGACGGGCGTGTGGACGAGGCGCTCGACCGCGTGGGGCTGACGGCGTTCGCCCATCAGCCCGCGCACAAGCTCTCCGGCGGCGAGTTGCAGCGCGCCGCGCTCGCCCGCGCGCTCGTCCTCGATCCCGAAGTGCTGCTGCTCGACGAGCCGACCGCGAACCTCGACCCTTACAACGTCGGCTTGATCGAATCCATCGTGCGCGCGCAAAACCGCGAGCGCGGCACGACGGTCGTGCTCGTCACGCACAACGTCTTTCAGGCCCGGCGTCTGGCAAGCCAGGCGGGGTTATTGCTGGAGGGCAAAATTGTGGAGGTCGCCCCGGTGGAGCCGTTCTTCGACTCGCCGCGCGATCCGCGCACCGCGGCGTTTGTGAGGGGAGAAATGGTCTACTGATTTAGATGGACTTCAACTCGCTTCGCAGAGCATTTCGCGCTACGCACTCAAGCCGTTTCAGGGAGGCAGCCGTGTAGGCTGACAGCAGATGCAACTCATTTCCGAGATCTTTAGCGCATTGGCAGAAATAGTCAGCTGGGGACTGACTTTGACTGGCGCGGGAATAGCACTTGTGGGAATGCTGTACGTGTGGGGAAAGCGCAACAGGCGCCTGGCTTTGGTTGTGGTTGGATTTTCAATGCTTGTGCTTGGGCAAATCGCTTTAGCTGCGTATCAAGGGGGGTGGAAGTTGGCGCTTGTCAGCGCGATTATCTTTGGGATAGTGGCAGGTATAGCAATTCTGGGAGAGGTATTTCAGACATTCTTTGTCGAGCCCGTCGCAAGGAGAAGACTCGCCAGATCAAAGGATCCTCTTTCAACGTGGTTTAGAGAATGGCTCAAAGATCCCAAGCACAGAACAGTCAAACGATTCCTGTTTCCATCCCTGACCACGAACTCGGACGATAAGGACGAGGATTGACAAGTGGCTCTGAGACCACTGCATCAGCACCCTCATCCCCCTCAGCGGCCTCAGTGATTTCCCTTTTGTGCTTCCCCGTGCTACCATTGGCCGCAAGGTGCTCACTTACCAGGAAGCTCTCGACTACCTGTACAGCTTCGTGGACTACAGCCACGCGCGCACGTACACATACTCGGCGCAGACGTTTGACCTGGCGCGGATGGTGCAGTTGCTGGAGTTGCTCGGCAACCCGCACACGCGCTGTCCGGCGCTGCACCTCGCGGGGACCAAAGGCAAAGGCTCGGTCGCGGCGATGTGTGCGAGCGTTCTGCACGCTGCGGGCTACCGCACAGGGTTTTACACGTCGCCGCACCTGCAAGATTTCTGCGAGCGGATGCAGATCAACGGCGAATTCATCCCGCAGGAAGCGGTGGCCGAGATCGTGGACGAGATGCGACCGGCGGTCGAGCGCGTGCCCGGTCTGACGACTTTTGAATTGACGACGGCGCTCGCCTTCCAGTATTTCGCGCGCGACCCTGAGGGCGTGGACGTGGCCGTGATCGAGGTCGGGCTGGGCGGGCGGCTGGACGCGACGAACGTGATCACGCCGCTCGTCTCGGCCATCACGTCACTGAGTTACGATCACACCAGCCTGCTCGGCAACACACTCGCCGAGATCGCAGGCGAGAAAGCGGGCATCGTCAAGCCGGGCGTGCCGGTGGTGTCCGCGCCGCAGAAGCCAGAAGCGCTGGAAGTTCTTGAAAGGATCGCCGCCGAGCGCGGCGCGCCGCTCACGCTCACAGGCCGCGATTGGCTGTTCCGTCCGGTCGCGCATTCGCTGGAGGCGCAGACCTTTGAAATCTGGTCGGCGGAGGAACAGCGGCAGTTGAACGCGCTCCGCGCGCAGGGACGCACGTTGAACTGGAAGCCGCTCAAGCTCGAAATCCCGCTGTTAGGTCGGCATCAGATGGAGAACGGGGCCGTGGCGTATGCGGCGCTGATGGCCCTGCGCGAGCGCGGCCTCCCCATCTCGCCCGACGCCATCCGCGAGGGGCTGCGCAGTCTGCGCTGGCCGGGACGCTTCGAAATCCTGAGCCGCCGTCCCTATCTCGTGGTGGACGGCGCGCACAACCGCGACTCGGCGCAGAAACTCGCCGCCGCGCTCGACGAATATTTTCCGGGCCGCCGCGTGACGCTCATCTTCGGCGCGTCGTCGGACAAAGACGTGGCGGGGATGTTCGCCGAACTCCTGCCGCGCGTCGCGCATGCCATCATGACGCAGGCCATCCATCCCCGCGCGTGCGACCCGGAAGAACTGATGAAACTTGCGTGCGACGCGCAGGCGAACCTCGGCGTCGAGGTGGTTTCGCCAGTGGCGCAAGCAGTCGAAAGAGCGTTACAATTAAGCGCGCCCGAGGACGTGGTGTTGGCGTGCGGCAGCCTGTTCGTGGCGGCGGAAGTGCGAACGGCATGGGCCGAACGCGCAAAGATGGTCGAGATCAGAGATTAGAGAATGGAGAGCGGCGATTGGTGATTGAGTAGCGAAATCTCTCGTCCCCAATCTCCAATAACAGTGTGATATGTTCGATAAAGAATACCGTGCGAGGTTGTTTCGCTCAGACTTCACGGAAGCGATGAGCCGCCGCGCGGAAGAACTTTACGATCTGCCGGAAGCCGAGCCGGACGACGACGGGCTGATCGAGTGCGCGCTGCTGCCGCTGCGCGACATGGTGATGTTCCCGCACCTGGTCACCCCGCTGTTCGTGGGCCGGGAGAAATCCATGGCCGCCATCAGCGCGGCGAATGCGGAGAACGCCACCCTCATCGCGGTCACGCAGACGAATCCCGAGGTCGAAGACCCCACCCCGCAGGACTGGTACACCGTTGGCGTCGAGATCGCGGTTGGGCGGATGCTGCGGATGCCGGATGGCTCGACCTCGGTGCTGGCGCAGGGGCGGCGGCGGGTGGAGATCGTCGAGGTGACGCGCACCGAGCCGTACTACGTGGTCAGGGCCAGGCCCGTCTACGAGCCGACGGACAAGCCGCGCGAAACCGAGGCCCTCATGCGCGCGGTGCTGGCGCTGTTCGAGAAGGTCGTCCATCTCAATCGCTCCATCCCGGAAGAAGCCTACGTCTTCGCGATGAACATCGAGGAGCCGGGCTGGCTTGCGGACCTCGTGGCCTCGACCATCAACGTCGAACTTCCCGAACGGCAGACCATCCTCGAGACCTTCGATCCCACGGTGCGCCTGCAGCGCATGAGCATCCTGCTCGGCAAAGAACTGGACGTGCTCGAGCTGGAAGACACCATCCACTCGCGCGTGCAGAATGAGGTGGACAAGAACCAGCGCGAGTTCTACCTGCGCGAGCAGATGAAGGCCATCCAGAGCGAACTGGGCGAGACCGACTCGTGGAGCGCGGAGCTCGGCGAACTGCGCGAGAAGATCGCGGCGGCGCAGATGCCTGACGAGGTGCGCGACAAGGCGGTCAAGGAAGTGGACCGCCTCGCGCAGATGGCCCCCTTCGCGCCCGAGGTCGGCATCATCCGCACCTATCTCGACTGGCTGATTGAACTGCCGTGGGTGTCGGAGACGGTTGACAACCTCGACCTCAAGCACGCGGCGCAGGTGCTGGAGCGACAGCACTTCGGGCTGCCCAAAGCCAAAGAGCGCATCCTCGAGTACATGGCCGTGAAGCGACTGGCTGCCGACAAAATGCGTGTGCCCATCTTGTGCTTCGTCGGGCCGCCGGGGACGGGCAAGACCTCGCTCGGCAAATCCATCGCCGAGGCCCTCGGGCGCAAGTTCGTGCGGCTGAGCCTGGGCGGGGTGCGCGACGAGGCCGAGATTCGCGGCCACCGCCGGACGTACATCGGCGCGCTGCCCGGTCGTATCATCCAGACCATGCGCCGCGCCGGGATGGTCAACCCGCTGATGATGCTCGACGAGATTGACAAGCTCGGGCAGGACTTCCGAGGCGACCCGGCGGCGGCGCTGCTGGAGGTGCTCGACCCCGAGCAGAACCACGCCTTCATGGATCATTACCTCGACGTGGACTACAACCTCGCCAGGGTGATGTTCGTGACCACCGCGAACACGCTCGGGCCGGTGCCCCCGGCGTTGCAAGACCGCCTCGAGGTAATCGAGTTTCCGGGCTATATAGAAGAAGAGAAGCTCAACATCGCGCGCAAGTTCCTCATCCCGCGCCAGTTGGAGGAAAATGGCTTGAAGGCCTCCGGGCTGACGTTCGCCGACGGAACCGTGCGCCGTATGATCCGGTCGTACACGTACGAGGCGGGCGTCCGCAATCTGGAACGGGCGATCGCCCGCGTTTCGCGCAAAGTCGCGCGGCGCAAGGCCGAGGGCAAGCGCGTCGCCGCGCGCATCACGCCCGAGGCGCTGCACACCTACCTCGGGCCGCCGGAGTATACGCCCATCGAGTCAGAGAAGTATGATGAGGTCGGGGTGGTGACCGGCGTGGCGTGGACGGAGGCCGGCGGCGACACGATGCCCATCGAGGTCGCGCTGCTGCAGGGGAAGGGGGGGCTCCAGATCACGGGGCAGGTTGGCGACATCATGCAGGAGTCGGCGCACGCGGCGCTGTCGTATCTCAAATCGCGCGCCAAGCAGTTGGGCGTGGACTACGCGCGTTTCGAGAAGACGGACACGCACATCCACGTCCCGGAGGGATCTATCCCGAAGGATGGGCCGAGCGCGGGCATCAGCCTAGCAACCGCGTTAATCTCGGCGTTCACCAGGCGCAAGGTGCACAAGGAAGTGGGGATGACGGGCGAGGTCACGCTGCGCGGGCGCGTGCTGCCGGTGGGCGGCGTGAAAGAGAAAGTGCTTGCCGCGCACCGCGCCGGGCTGAAGACGATCGTCCTGCCGAAGAAGAACGACAAAGACCTGGTGGACGTGCCGAAGAACGCGAAGCGCGATTTGAAGTTCGTGTTCGTGGAGCACATGGACGAGGTGCTCGACGTGGCGTTGTGTCCCGCGCCGAAGGAGGCGAAGAAGGCCGGGCGCGCAGCGAAAGCGCGCGGACGGCGCACGGCCAAACCCAAAGCGTCGGCACGGGCTGGACGGAAGGTTGGCGGGGTTTCACCTGCGGCCCATTAGCTGGCTGTCGCGCTTGAAAACTGGGTGTCATATTCCCGGTCAGAAAAAATCATAACAAAGGATTTTCCCTAATGAACGAGGAGAAATTCTGGAGGGCAATCGAACGATTCAAGACCCTCGTGGAACTGGTGGTGGCAATTATCATTGTTGCGCCTGTCCTATTGGCTCTCATCCAACAAGGATTGATGGCTGTTTTACCAGTATGGCTTGTCTTGCTCATTATCATTTTCGCCATCTTTCTGGGATACGTGCTTGGGCGAGGAAAGATAATTTCGCGTCCCAGAGTACAAGCAGGTCCTGGTAGGGCGACTCTCCAGAAGATTGTCTTCGATTATCAAGACTCTCCTACATATCATGGTTGGAAGATTTGGCAAAGCCAAGAGAAGGCACAACCACCCACTTTTAGGCATGTCTCGGATGGTTATTTCGGAAATGCACTAGAGATCAGAGCGACTGACACTTACGCGATGGATTGGAATGTAAATCCTTTGGCGCAAAGTGGAATGAAAGTCGAATTTGTCGTAAAAGCCGAACAAGGCTTTGGCCTCTATGCTCGAGTCATTGTTCAAAGCAGAGATGGCTCTAAATCCGAAGAGGTATGGTTGAATTTCAAGATTGGATCAGAGCTACCGTATCCCTATGAAGACGGCAGAAAAGAATGGAAGATACCTATGACCCCAAACCAGGTTGACGGAGATTGGTTATCATTTCTAATTGATTTGAACGAGGCCGTGTCGCAGACTTTTGGGAAACGCGGTTGGAGTTTCAAGAAGGTGACAGGGTTCCGCCTCCGTGGTAACTTGACTGTGGCTTACATCTCTGTGCTTGGATAAATACTGGGCCGCACCCCATCTGCATGTAACCGACTGTGCTTCATCCCGCTCTGTCGCATGGCCGAACATTGCCATTGATGGGTGGCGATGGCCCACCGAAAAGGAAGTTCTTGTTAGAAAGCCCGGCTGAGAGTCGGCGTTGACCGGCCTCTGCCACCGTCGCGATTTCACAGGGGGAGTGAGTTTCCCTCGAACCAGCGTGATCCTCAAGTTCTCTCGCAAGATTCTCCTCGCCTGCCTGCTCTGCGCGCTGGTCCCGCTTGGGCTGGCGGCGGCGCTCACCCTGTGGCGTGAACCCGCCCTGCCGTTTTCCCCTGAGCAGATTCGCGGGCTGCTCCTCTTCTTCGGCCTCACCGTCGGCCTGGCGTTCATCCTCGGCTTCACGGCCGCTTTCCTTCTAAATCGCGAACTCCAGCGCATGCTGAGCGAGTTGCGCACGGCGCTGAATCAGGTTTCGCCCGGCCTCGCGCCCGCCGGGAAAGCGCCCCTGCCGCAGGATGAACTCGCCACGCTGCTGGCCGAGGTGACGCGGCGGCTGGGCGAGCTGGCCGCGCTGCGCGAGACCACCCTCGAGCTGACGGGCCAGCTCGACATGCCCCACCTGCTCCAGACCATCGTCGCCCGCGCGACCACGCTGATGGGCGTGACCGGCGGCTTCATTTATGAAGCCGATCCCGCGCGGCGCAGGCTGCGGCTCGCAGCGGTGAAGGCCCTCAGCCCCGACCCGTTGGGCGCGGAGATGGAATTCGGCGAGGGGGTGGCCGGGCGCGTGGCCGAGTCCCGCGAGTCGCTCGTGATCCACAACTATCTCCAGTGGGTCGGGCGCTCCGAGCGCTTCGCGGGCCAGCCGGTGTTCAACGTGCTGGGCGTGCCCATGCGCTGGCAGGGGCAGCTCATCGGCGTGCTGAATCTCGAAGATGAGCTGGGGGGGCGGCGGTTCACCGCGCCGGATGTGGCGCTGGCGGAGCAGTTTGCGCATCAGGCGGCGGCGGCCATGGGGAACGCGCGCCTGTATGCCGCCGCCAACCGCCAGGCCGAACGACTGGCCATTATGCATCAGGCCAGCCAGGACATCCTCAGCCGGTCGCTCGACCTGGAGCAGGTCTACGAGGCCATTGATCGCGCCGTCGGCCAGCTCATGCCGAACGAAGCGATGACCATCGGGCTGCTGGACGATCAGCAGGAATACGTGGAAGCTGTGTACTTGATGGATCGGGGCGTCCGGCAGCCCACCCGGCGCGTCCCGGCGGATGCGAGCCTCACCGGCTACATGCTCAAATTACGCCGTCCGCTCCTCTTCCATTCCGCCGAGGAGTGGCCGTCGGACGTGCAGCATTACGGCGGGGAAGAATCCGTTCAGTCCGTGCTGGCCGTTCCGCTGCAGATGGGCGGGTACACGTTGGGCGCGCTGACCACCCAGAGTTATCAGCCCCACGCTTTCAGCGAAGACGACTTCCCGCTGCTGATGACGCTGGCCAATCAGGCCGCCGCGGCCATTCAGAATGCGCGCCTGTTCCAGTCCGTCCAGCGGCAGGTGTTGCAGCTCTCCATTCTCCACGCCGTGGCGCAGGCTGCTGTGCGCCCTGCGGCCTCCGACCCGGAGGAAGTCACCCGCCGGGCGATGGAGACCCTGAGCCAGCGCGTGAATTACGACTTTCTGGCCCTGCTGCTCCTCAACCCGTCGGGCACCGCGCTGCGGCCATACTCTTTTGACTCCGCGAGACAACCGGCGTTGCCCGACGTGGAGATTCCTCTGGGCATCGGCGTCACGGGGCGGGTGGCGCAGACCGGGCAGACGCGGCGAATTGGAGATGTGACTCAGGAGTCGGGCTACCTGCGCACTTTCGCGGGCGCGCGCTCGGAACTGTGCGTGCCTTTGAAAGTGGGCGAGCGCGTCATCGGCGTGCTGAATGCGGAAGCCTCGGCGCCGAACGCTTTTGGGGAAGAAGACGAGCGCCTGCTGACGATCGTGGCCGGGCTGCTCGCCCCCATCATCGAGAACGCGGAATTGTATGCGCGCGACCGCCAGCGGCTGGGCGAGCTTACGTTGTTGACCGAAGTGGCGCTGGCGGCGATCTCCGCCGCCACGTTTGACGAGGTGATTGCGCGGGCGCTGCAGGTGCTGCGGGAGCGGCTCAAGTACGAAATCGTCGGCGTGGAATTGCTGGACGAAACCGGCACCTGGGTCGTCGCCCACCCCTCCTACCTCGGCGTAGACGTACCCCGTTTCTTGCAGCCTTTTCCGTTGACAGAGGGCATCACCGGGGCGGCGATCCAGACCGGGCAGGCGATCCGGGTGGAGGACGTGACCCGCGACGCGCGCTACCGGCCTGTCATCCCCGGGATCCGCTCGGAGCTGGCGGTGCCGCTCAAAACCGCGGATCGCGTCATCGGCGCGATCAACACGGAGAGTCATCGCGAGGCGGCCTACACCGACGCCGACGAGCGCCTGCTCGCGGTGGTGGCCGGGATGCTCGCGCCCATCATCGAGAATGCCCGTCTGCGCGCCAGCGCGGAGCAACAGGCGCACGACCTCGACCTGCTCTTCCGGGTGCAGGTGGCCGCGTCGGCCAGCCTCGACCTCGAGACCGTGCTCGGCGGGATTGTGGAACAGGTGGGGCGCGCGCTGCAGGTCACGAGCGCCTACGTGATCGAGCTCAACGGAGCGCAGTTGCGCGTCGTGGCGGAATACTACAGCCCGGAGGCCTCCGGGCCGGAGCGCGTCTCGGATTTGAATGTGTGGTACCCGGTAGACGTGTTCGCGGCGGCGGCGCGTGCACTGCGGACGGGCCAGCCAGGGCAAATCGGCGTGGACGACCCGGAGACACCCGAGACTGAGCGCGACCACCTCCGGCAGTATGGCGGGCGCACCGGGCTGATCGCGCCGTTTGTCCGGCATGGCCGCCCGCTGGGTTATCTGGAGCTATGGGAATCGCGCCGCGACCGAGTCTTCTCCGCGCGGGAAGTCCAGCTGGCGCAAACGCTGGCCGGGAGCGTGGCCGCCGCGCTTGAGAATGCCACGCTCTATCAGTCCGCGCGGCGGCAGGCAGAGCAGATGCGGCTGGTGAACGAAGTGGGCCGCGATGTGGCCGGGATTCTCGATGTGCACCAACTGCTGGCGCAGGTCAGCCTGCGGTTGGAGGCAGCCTTTGGCTACTATCACGCCAGGGTGGGTTTAATCGAAGGGGACGACATCGTCTTCCCGGCGCGGCCCGCTGCGCGCGCGCAGCGGCAACTCCCGGAGCTGCGCCAGCGGCTGGCGGGGCCGGGCATCATCGCCGGGGTGGCGCAGCATGCGGAGCCGCGGCTGGTCTCCGACGCGCGGACCGACCCGGACTACTTGCCGAACCCCGCGTTCCCAGACACGCGCGCGGAGGCTGCCGTGCCGCTCATCGCCTCGGGCCATACCGTCGGCGTGTTGGACGTGCAGAGCAAGCGTGTGGGCGGGCTGGGCAAGGACGATGTGACGACCCTGCTCGCCATCAGCGGCCAGTTGGCGGTCGCGGTTGAGAACGCGCGCCTGTACGAGGAAGCGCGCCGCCGCGCCGAGGAAGTCTCGGCGCTGCTGGCGACGACGATTGACCTCGGCTCGTCCGTCGAGCTCAGCACACGCCTGGATGTGATTGCCCAGTCGGCGCGGCGGTTGGTGGACGGCGACTCCTGCATCATCTATAAGTTAGACCCTGGCGCCGAATACCTGCACCCCCTCGTCGTCCACGACAAGTATGCGGAGCAGATTTCGGCCTACAAGATCAACGTCGGCGAGGGCATCACGGGCATGGTCGCGCTCAGGGGCGAGGGCGAGCTGGTCAACCGCGCCGACCTCGACCCGCGCGGCAAGACGTTTCCGGGCACGCCGGCCACGCCCGACAACCTGCTGGCCGTGCCGCTGAAGGTGGGCAGGCGCATCACGGGCGTGATGGCCGTATACCGCGAGGGCCTGCGCGGGTTCAAACTGCACGATCTGAACTTGATCACCAGTTTCGCGGCGCAGGCGGCGGTGGCGATTGAAAACGCCGAGCTGTACCAGGCCCTGCGCGAGCGCGCCAATTCTTTGCAGGCCGCGTATAACCAGCTGGCCGAGATGGACCGCCGCAAAGACGAAATGGTCCAGAATGTCTCGCACGAGCTCCGCACGCCGCTCACTTTCCTCCGCAGTTATGTGGAATTGCTGCTCAGCGGGCAGCTCGGCGAGCTGCAGCCGGAGCAGGAGAAGAGCCTGCGCATCGTGGCCGACAAGACCAGCACCCTGGTGCGGCTGGTGAACGACATCCTCACCCTGCAGGCCGTCACCCCGGCGACCATCAAGCGCATCCCGCTCGACCTCGCCTCGGTGGCGCGGGCGGCGGCGGACGGCGTGCAGGCCGCGGCGGAGGAAGCCGGGCTGAAGCTGGTCGTCGAGCTGCCCCCCAGGCCCGTCCCCATGGAGGGTGATCCCCTGCGCCTGACGCAGGTGTTTGACAACCTGCTCGGCAATGCCGTGAAATTCACGCATCGCGGAGGCGAGATTCAGGTGTCGGTCAAGCTGGGCGAGCGCGAAGCGCGTGTGGAGGTGCGGGACACCGGTATCGGCATCGCGCCCGATAATCTGGAGCACGTCTTCGACCGGTTTTATCAGGTGGATGGGTCGCGCACACGCAAACGGGGCGGCATAGGCCTCGGGCTGAGCATCTGCCGGTTGATTGTGGAGGCGCACGGGGGCCGCATCGGTGCTGAGAGCCATCTCGACGAGGGATCGAGCTTTTACTTCACGCTGCCTATCACGAACTGGGCAGAGGGCGCGGCGTTGTATGATGAAAAACCACTCTAACCTCACCGGCAAAATCGTCGTCGTCACCGGGGCCTCGTCGGGCATCGGGGAGGCGTCGGCGCGCGCGTTCGCGCGGGCGGGCGCGAACGTGGTGCTCGCAGCGCGGCGCGTGGAGCGCCTCGAGGCCGTGGCGCAGGCGCTGCGCGCCGGGGGTGCGGAGGCGCTCGTCGTCCCCGCCGACCTCGGCCAGCTCGCCGGTATCCAGAATCTCGTCCGGCAAACGCTGGCGCGCTTCGGACGCATTGACGTGCTGTTCAACAACGCCGGGTTCGGGCGGCTGGACTGGCTGGAGAAGCTCGACCCGGTGGCGGACATCGAGGCGCTGGTGGCCGTCAACGTGCTCGGGGTCGTGCAGACCACGCGGCAGGTGCTGCCGGTGATGATGGAGCAAAGAAGCGGGCACATCCTCAACATGGCCTCGGTCGCCGCGCTGATCGGCACGCCGACGTATTCGATTTATGCCGCGAGTAAGTTCGCGGTGCGCGGGTTCTCGGAGGCGCTGCGGCGGGAGGTGGAGCCGTGGGGCATCCGGGTGTCGTTGATCTGCCCCGGCGGCGTGGCGACGGAGTTCGCCTCCGTGGCCCGCGTCCGGCGAAAGACGCGCGCGGCCACGCCGAAGCCGCTGGTGCTGGCCCCGGAGGCGGTGGCGCGCGCGGTGGTGCGGCTGGCGCGCAGCCCGCGGCCGCCAGGCATCCTCGTCCTCCCGTGGCCGTTCCGGCTGACGGCGTGGCTGAACCAGTCTTTTCCGCGCCTGTCGGACTGGTTGATCGAGCGCCGGTTTACCATCCCGGAGCGGAGCGAGGAGCTGGGAGCGGCCCGGCGGTGAGGTCGTTTTGATTTTCCGTCGCTTGAGGCTACAATTTCCGACAGTCAAGCCAGTCAATTTCGCGGAGAAGTCACCATGGCCGATTACACCGAAACCGCCGAAGAAACCAACCCCGAGTCGGTTCTGCGCTTTGAAAACTCCGGTTTGTACACCGAGCCGTACGATCTGCGCTCGCTGTGGCATCCGTTCGTCTCATGGCTTACCGGCCTGTATGCTGGCAGCGCGTTGACGGCGACGGGTTACATTGCTGTCCCCATCAGCCGATTTCTGTACGTGCCGCCGAACGTGGCGGCGGTGGTGACGACCGGCAGCGGCCGGCGTGTATGGCTGGAGGCCGGTCGTCACCCGCTGGCGCAGAGACTGGACGCAGTCCCGGTCAGCGTGCAGTTTGTCAACATGAAGCGCCGGTCGTTCGCCTTCAGCGGCGTCAAGGTGCGGAGCGCGGCGCAGATGGAGCTGGACCTGGATTTGCGATTGACGGTGAGCGTGGCCGATGCTCAAAAAGTGACGGAGTGGAGCGACCCGCTGGGGGACGTAAAGAGCACCTTCATCGAGGCAGTCATCAAGCTGGGGGCCAATCGGAGCCACGCAGACACCCTCACCCTATTCCCCGATCTGCTGGACACGGAAGTCCGGCGCGACGTGGAGCAGAGCTGCGTTGCGCGCGGATTGCGGGTCGAGGAGCTGGTCGTGACCAGCCTCAGGCCGGACCAGCAGTACGCCGAGATGCAGCGCATCAAGCTCCGGGAAGAGCAGGCCGAACTGGAGCACAAAGTGAAATTGAAAGAGATCGAGATGCGCGAGCAGACCGTGGATCGTGAGCGGGCGATTGGCATCCGCGAGGCGCAAGCAGAAGAGGACGTGTTCGCCATGAAGCAGCCCGGCTTCCGGCGCAAGATTGTGGGGGACATCAACATGCAGCTGCGCAACTTCAACCAGGAAGCGCGCATGAAGGCCATTGAGGCCGTCGTTGAGATGGCGCGGACTCTGATCGAGGAGCTTCAACGGCATCCCGGGCAGATGCACGCCGGTCAAGTGGTTACGGCCGTGCAAGAGGCGCTGAAATTGCTGGAGAAGCTTTCCCAGCCGCCGACCGCGCCGCCCATCCCGCAGCAGGTGCGTAGTTACCTGGCCATTGACGTGGATGCGCCGCCCCCGCCCGACAAGCCCGCGTTGGCGGTCCCGCCGCCTCCGGTGGCGGTGCCGGTCAGGCGTGATGACAAGCTGCCGGGTACGAAGGCCAATTGAACTCCTCTCCCCCGCCGCCGACTTCGCCGGGAGCCCGCGCGTCGTCCGGGCCGTGGGTCGTCCGAGAACAGCATGCGCTCTTCGCCGCCCGCGTGCAGCATTGGCCCTTTGCGGCGCTGGCCGAGTCGACGTGGGAAGATATCGAGCATCCCGCCCAAGTTCAGTTGCTGGAGCGCCAGTTGCGCTTCATCAGCGCGCTCCATCCGGGCCGTGACCGGCTCCCGCCGGACCAACGCCTGACGGTGGAGCTGCGCTACGTCCGCCGTCCCGGCGCGGCCGAGATCGAGTGCGTTTTGCTCGGCAAAGCCTTTGACCCTGATCCCGAAAAAGCAAAAGAGGCGGCGCAAGCTCTGTGGGAGCGCATCTCCGGCGTGATGCCTGTGGGCTATAGCGTGACGCTGGCCCGCACCCCGGATGAATTCAAAGCCTGGGCGGGAGAGGATGTCATCGCGGGCGATAAGGCCAATCTAGTTGAGATCCGCCGCCCCGCCGAGATTCTGCTGTGGACGGAAGAAAAACTCCCGGTGCGCCATCTACCGGTCGTATATCCGTTCGGGTGGCAGCCCTCGGGCTGGGAAGCGGTGTGGGCGGCGCAGGCCCGCCTCGAGGCGCCGTCCCTGATTGCGGTGAACCTGCGCCCCATCACATTGCCTCCCGCCGACGAGATTGCTGTGGCGCGCACGGCGTATGCGCTGAACGCCGTCGCCGCCGAATCTCAACCGCCGCTCTCCACGCGCGCCGCCGAAGCCGCGCGCTGCTTTCAAGATGTGCTGCGTTTCTGGCGCAGCCTGTTCGCGCAACGGGTCGTCGTCGTCGGCCCGGCGGCGCTGGGCCAGGCTGTGCTCGCGGCGTTGAGCGGGCCGGGGTGGCCGCGCGGGGAAACGGAAGCTTTTGGCCTTGCCGAGATCGTCCAGCCCTCGCCGGAAGAGCTGCCGGTTGCGCTCGCCAATCTGGTTTTGCTGGAGCAGGCCGCGTGGGGAGAGGCTTCCCTGCTCGAGCCTTTTGAGCAACTGCGGTACATCTCGGATGCGGCAGGCGCGTTGTGCGCCTTCCGTCTGCCCTTGTTGCCTCACCGCGGCGCGCCCGGCATTCGGGTCGGGGCGGAGTTTCAGCCCGCCTCCTGAACGTGCGCGCGTTGCCTCCGGCCTGCCTCGCCGACGGCTTGCCTTTCCACTGCTCACCCTCCTGCCGGTCGCCGGCCAGCCTCACTGCGTAAGTTTGCACTCCATGAACAAACGACGACTGTCCCCGGCGGGGCTTGTGTTGAGCATGGGGGTGTTCTTGCTGTTCGGCCATCTCAGCCAGTATCCGCCGTGTGGCGGCTACCCCGACTGGCGCTCGTCACCCTATGTTCTGCCCTATTCAACGGTGCGGCCAACTCGCGTGTCAGTGCCGTCGCTCCGCCTCCCGGCCAGCCTGTACCCCGCAGTGGCCTCGGCGCATTGCTATTCTCTCCGCCGCGCCGCTCGGTATGAATTCGGTAAATTAGCCGCTCAGCTTTATTGCTTTGAGGGCGTGAGCGGCCTATAGTTATGGGACAATGCGGCGCCACACCCAATGTCCGCGTATTCAGTGTAATCCGTGGTTCCCGGAATCCCTGTGACGAAGCCAATGACCTCCTCACCGCCGTCCCCTCCGGATGACTCGGCCACCCGCGCGAACCGCTGGCTGGTGGTCGCATTCTTGATTCTGACCGGCATCGTGTTCGTCGTCGCGCCGGTGCTCGCGCTGTCGTGGATGCGGCGCGTGCCGTTCCCCGGCGTGCTCGTCACGCGCAACTTCCTCGTCAACGACCCCGGCGGGCGCGGCTGGGGGCCGGCCCCGGACGGATTGAACTTTTACGACTGGATCGTCGCGATTGACGGCCAGCCCGTGACGGATCAGGCCGTTTACGATCAGGTATTGATCGCCGCGATGGCGCGCCCCGACCGCATGGCCCACATAACCCTTGAGCGCTCCATCGCCCTCAACCCGCGTTCGTGCGGTGAGATTGTGCGCGAGGGCATGCGCCGCTGCGAGGTGGCGCAATCCGTCCGCCGGTTGCCGGTCGGCGGCTTCTGGGGATACTTTGGCCTGCCGTACCTCATCGGGCTGGCGTATTTCAGCGTGGGGTTGGTAATCTTCCGCCTGCGCGGCCACCAGCGCGCCGGGTTGAGCCTGGCGATCTTCTGCTGCGCGGTGGCGGTGGTGCTGGCGACATTTTTTGATTGGAACACGACGCACCTCCTGCCCTTCGCGTTTTACCTGGCGATGGGCGTGACGAGCGGCGCGATCACCGCGCTCGGGCTGGTCTTTCCCGTCCCGCTCGGCTTCATCGTCCGGCATCCGCGTGCGCGCCTGCTGGCCTACCTCCCCGGTCTGCTCGCGGGCTTCACCGCGGTGGGCACGCTGTACCTTGGCGCGCCGTGGGACTACACGGGCTTCGAGCAGGCGTTGTTTGCCATCGTCGGGTTGGGCATCGCGGTTTTCATCGGATTAATGGTCTATCGCCGGGTGCGGGCGGACTCCCCGGTGGTCAAACACCGGAGCCAGATCGTCCTGCTGGGCGCGGGGCTGGCGTTTCTGCCGTTCGTCGTGTGGGTGGTTCAATCGCTCTTCAACCCAGCCACCACCTTCGAGACGGCGCTGTACCTGCCGCCGCTTGTCCTGTTCCCGCTGTCCATCGCCTATGCCATGGTGCGCTATCAGCTATTGGGCGTGGATCGCATCGTCACCGAATTGGAAGCGCGCGTGCAGGAGCGCACTGCCGAGCTTGCCATCGCCAACGAGGTCTTGCAGGCCGAGATCGCCGACCGCAAGCGGGCCGAAGAGAAACTCCGCCAGCAGAATGAATATCTCACCGCGCTGCACGACACCACGCTGGCGTTGATGAACCGGTTGGATTTGACCGACCTGCTTGAAACGCTCGTTCGGCGCGCGGGGCAGTTGTTAGGCACGCCGAACGGCTTCATTTACCTCGTCACGCCGGATGGAACTGAACTCGAGCGCAAGGTGGGGCTGGGGGTGTTCAACGTGGATCGGGTGCCGCGCCTGAAACCCGGGCAGGGCCTGTCGGGGATAGTGTGGCAGACGGGCCAAACGCTGGTGGTGAACGACTACGACACCTGGCCAGGTCGTCCACCCGTCATCGGCTCCAATCTGGTCAGGGCGCTGGCCGGCGTCCCGCTGCGCTCCGGCGAGCAGGTGGCGGGGGTGCTGGCCCTCGCCTTCGAAGCGTCGGCGAACCGGACTTTCAGCGACGACGACGTCGAGTTGTTGAGCCGCTTCGCCCAGCTGGCCTCGATTGCGCTGGACAACGCCCGGCTGTTCGCGCAGACCGAACAGCAGGTCAACGAACTGGCGACGCTCTACGCCGCCAGCCAGGCGCTCGCCGCCACGCTCGACGTGCGCCGCGTGATGGAAACCATCGCCGTGCATCTCACGCGCGTGACCGACGCCGACCTGTGTGTGATCTCGTCGTGGGACGCGGCGCGCAGCGAAGTGGTCACGGAATTTGTGATGTCGGCCTCGGGCGTCTACCCCATCGGCGCGCGCTACCATCTGGACGACTACCCCCTGACCGCGCGGACGCTGCGAGAGCGCACCCTCACCACCCTCCGCGTGGACGACCCGCAGGCCGACCCCGCCGAAGTCAAATTGATGAATGAGATCGGCTCGCAGGCGCTGCTCATGGCCCCGCTCGTCGTGCGCGGGCAGGTCATCGGCCTGCTGGAGATCGAAGATACGCGCGCGGGCCGCGCGTACACCGACCAGCAGATCCGGCTGGTGGAGGCGCTCAGCGCGCAGGCGGCGGCCACGCTCGACAACGCGCGGCTGTTCGAGCAGACGCAGGCCGCGGAGCGGGCGCTGCGCGACAGCGAGGGGAAACTCCGCGATCTGTTCGAGCACTCGCCGGACGCCATCTTCGTGGAAGACCACGCCGGGAACGTGCTGGACGTGAACGCGGAGGCGTGCCGATTGAACGGGATGGAGCATGACGCGCTGGTCGGCAAGAACGTATTCGACCTGATCCCGCCCGATCAGCGCGAGGCCGTCGAGCACGACTTCGCCCGCATGACGCGCGGCGAGATCAACCTCATCGAGGGCCTGAGCCAGACCGCCGACGGGCGCGTGATCCCGGTCGAGATTCGCGTCAACCGCATCACCTACTCCGGCATACCCGCGCTCCTGCTCCACGTGCGCGACATCACCCGGCGTAAACAGGCGGAGGACGAGCTCCGCAAGGCCAAGGCCGCGGCGGAGGCCGCCAACCGCGCCAAGTCGGAATTCCTGGCGAACATGAGCCACGAGATCCGCACGCCCATGAACGCCGTCATCGGCATGACCGGCTTGCTCCTCAACACCCCGCTGACGCACGAACAGCGCGACTTCGTCGAGACCATCCGCCACAGCGGCGAGGCATTGCTGACCATCATCAACGACATCCTCGACTTTTCCAAGATCGAGGCCGACCGGCTGGAGCTGGAGCATCAGCCCTTCGACCCGCGCGAGTGCCTCGACACCGCGCTCGACGTGGTTGCGGCGAAGGCGGCGGAGAAGAGGCTGGACCTGGCCTGCCTCGTTGATCCCGAGACGCCGGGCCTGTTGATGGGGGACGCGATGCGCGTGCGCCAGATTCTCGTGAACCTGCTCAGCAACGCGGTGAAGTTCACGGAGCAAGGGGAAGTCGTTGTGTCGCTCACGGCGAGATTGCGAGGGAGCGAGGCGGCAGGGGGGCAGGGGGGCAAAGGAGAGGTCTCCTCTGGTCCCCTGCCCCAAAGCGAAGCGGGCTTCCCTGCGCCTGTTTACGAGTTGCTTTTTTCAGTCAAGGACACCGGCATCGGCATCCCGCCCGACCGCATGGACCGCCTCTTTCAATCGTTCAGCCAGCTGGACGCTTCGACCACGCGCCGTTACGGCGGCACCGGGCTGGGGCTGGCGATCAGCAAACGGCTGAGCGAGATGATGGGCGGGGCGATGTGCGTCGAGAGCGAAGGCGCGCCGGGGCGCGGCTCGGCGTTTTACTTCACGATGACGGCGGAGGCTGCGCCGGGGCCGACGCCCATCTACCTCAGCGGCGCGCAGCCGCAGTTGAGCGGCCGGCGGATGCTGATCGTGGACGACAATGCGACGAACCGGCAGATTCTGAACTTGCAGGCGAAGTCGTGGGGGATGCTGCCGCAGGAGGCCGCGTCCGGCCCAGAGGCGCTGGAACTCATTCGCCAGGGCGATCCCTTTGACATCGCGGTGCTGGACATGCAGATGCCGGAGATGGACGGCGTGCAGTTGGCGACGGAAATTCGCCGGGTGGAGACGACGGTTCAAGGTGTTGGGACCGCAGTTCCGCGAGGTGTGCCATCCCATCGGCGAAAACTGCCGCTGGTCATGTTGACCTCCCTCGGGCGGTCGAAGGGCGTGGACGAGCAAGAGTTCGCGGCCTACCTGACCAAGCCGATCAAGGCTTCACAACTTTATAATGTGCTGGTGGGCATCTTCATCGAAGAGCGCCGCCGCGAACTTGAACCGGCGGCCCCCGCGCCCGCTCCGGCCCCCGCACCGCCGCCGAGCGCGGCGGCGCCGATCTTCGACCGGCAGTTGGGCCAGCGCGTGCCCCTGCGGATTCTGCTGGCCGAGGACAACTTGCTCAATCAAAAGCTTGCGCTGAAGATTCTGGAGCGCATGGGGTACCAGGCCGACGTAGCGGGTACGGGGCGGGAGGTGCTGGAGGCCGTGCAGCGCCAGACTTATGATGTGGTGCTGATGGACGTGCAGATGCCGGAGATGGACGGATTGGAAGCGACGCGCCAGATCCGGCAGCGCTGGCCCAACCCGGCCGGGCCGCGCATCATCGCGATGACTGCGAACGCGATGCAGGGCGACCGCGAGATATGCCTGGCCGCCGGGATGGACGATTACGTGAGCAAGCCCATTCAGGTGGCGGAACTGCAAGCCGCGCTGGAGCGCGCGGGGCAACGGGGGACTTAAACCACCAAGAACATACAGAGCGCCAGGAGATGGTTCATCATGCATGTCACGCAGGGCGAATAAACACGAATCAAAAAGGCATTCGTGACATTCGTATATTCGTGTCATTCGTGATTGCGACTGTGGAGATGTATCGATGGAAAACGACAATCAGCCCGACGATCTGCAGGACGCGATTGACTGGGCGGTGCTGAATGGCCTGCGCGAGTTTCAGGCCGAGGACGAGCCAGACCTGGTGCAGGAATTGGTCGGCCTCTTCAAGCGGGAGGCGCCGCCGCAGATCGAGGCGATCCGGGCGGCGATCACAGCCGGGGATGCGGAGCGGCTGCGGAAGGCGGCGCACAGCCTGAAAGGCTCGAGCGCGAATCTGGGGGTGCGGCTCGTGTCCGCACTGGGCGCGGACCTGGAGCAGAAAGGCCGGAGCGGGACGGTCGAAGGCGCAGACGCACTGCTGGCGCAGCTGGAGCGCGAGTACGCGCGGGCGTGCCGGGCGCTCGACGCCGGGCCGCGGGGGCCGGCATGAGCATTTTGATCGTGGATGACTCCGCCGGTTCGCGGCTGCTGTTGTCGTCCATCTTGAAAGCCGCCGGATACAAGGAATTGGTCACGGCGGAGTCGGCGCAGGGCGCGTTTGAGCGCCTGGGCCTGAACGGGCCGGCCACCGGCCCATGGGACGTGAACCTGATCTTGATGGACATCAGCATGCCGGACATGGACGGGATCGAGGCGTGCTGCCGGATTAAAGCGGACGCGCGCCTGCAGGACATCCCCATTATCATGGTCACAGCCAGCACCGAGACGGAGGACCTGCAACTCGCCTTTACGGCGGGGGCGATGGACTACATCAACAAGCCGCCGAACAAGGTGGAACTGCTGGCGCGCGTGCGCTCGGCGCTGGAGCTCAAGCATGAGATGGATCGCCGCAAGGAAGTGACTCAGCAATTGCAGGAATCCAACCTGCGGCTGGAGGAGGCGCTGGCCTCGCTGGACGAGAAGCACCGCCAACTGCTGGAGGAGCAGGGGAAATCAGAACGCTTGCTGCTCAACATCCTGCCCCAGCCGATTGCCGAGCGGTTGAAGCAATCGGAGGGCGTGATCGCCGACAACTTCCCGGACGTGACCGTGCTGTTCGCCGACATCGTGGATTTCACGAAGCTGTCGGCGCGCGTCCCGCCGGCGGACGTGGTGGCGATGTTGAACGACGTGTTCTCAAAGTTCGACCAACTGGCCGAGAAGCACGGGCTGGAGAAGATCAAGACGATTGGCGACGCGTACATGGTGGTGGGCGGCCTGCCCACGCCTCGCCCCGACCACGCCGAGGCGGTGGCCGACATGGCGCTGGACATGCGCGGCGCGGTCGCGGGCCGGCTTCGAGCGACGGGCAGCCTCCTGACCGTCCGCATCGGCATCAACACCGGGCCGGTGATCGCCGGGGTGATCGGCACGAAGAAGTTCATCTACGATCTGTGGGGCGACACGGTCAACATCGCCAGCCGGATGGAGTCGCTCGGCGCGCCGGCCGGCATCCAGGTCACCGCCGCGACCTACGAGCGCCTGCGCGACCGCTACCTCTTCGAGCGCCGCGGCACGGTGCAGGTGAAGGGGAAAGGGGAGATGGTGACGTATCAGTTGGTCGGGAGGAAGTAGGCTCGCGCTGGCGTTGATGGCCGTCAGTGCGGCTCGTTCATCAGGCGAGTGTGAAGCCGTTGGATCGCCTCATTCAGCGCTGCCTGTGTCTCCCGCAGTTGCGCGGCAGCCTCCGATGGCAGGTCGGGCCAGTTCGACTCGAGGGTAGTCAGCTGCAGGCTCATGGCGAACAAGGCTTGCAGGGTGTCGTCGCTGAGCTGACGATGGAGGCGAGCCTGCGCCCGCGCCCGCGCCAGGACCTGCGCCTGCAGGTCGCTGGTCTCCCGCTCCTCCAGCCACCGGCTTAGAAAATCCAGAAGAATAAAGGCCAGCACCGGCCCCACGGTGCCGTAAACCAGAATCTCGGCCACAAAGTGGTACGTGTCGCCCATGTGGTCGTGGATCCAGCGCGACGGGCCGACTTCATACGCCACTACCAGCAGCAGCAGGCCGGCCGGAACCAGCCATTGAAGCAGGCCGAGCCTGCGCCGGAGCGCCGGGAGCGGCAAAGAGGGTCGTTCCAGCGCCGGGAGTGGGGGGCTAATCGCCTGATACTCAGGGGACTCGGTCATGCAGCATATGAAACCGGATTCCTCCAGAATCTGGCAGAGCTATTAGTCACCTATTTCGCATTATTCTTGTCACGATTGTCCGGTCACTCCAGCCAGCGGCGGATCTGCGTTGCCAGAAACTCGGCTACCTCGGCGGGCGCAATGGCCAGGCGTGGTGGTAAACTGAGTATACTTTGCGCTCTGCTCACCGCCCAAATCAACTCACAGGAGACCCTCTCATGTCTGGACCCGCCTTCCTCCGCTTTCCCGATAACTTCATCTGGGGGATAGCCACCTCGGCCTATCAGATTGAAGGCGCGTGGAACGAGGACGGCCGGGGCCTCTCCATCTGGGACGCCTTCTGCCACACACCGGGTAAGATTCACGAGGGCGAGACCGGTGACGTGGCCGTAGACCACTATCACCGCTGGGCCGAGGACGTGCGCCTCATAGCCGACCTCGGCCCGAAGGCGTATCGCTTCTCGACCGCGTGGCCGCGCATCGTCCCGAACGGAACGGGCGCCGCCAACCCGGCGGGCCTCGACTTCTACGACCGGCTGGTGGATGCTCTGCTCACCCACGGGATCACGCC
>Ga0209109_10000434_pt1 | contig 22006 bp, 21 predicted proteins | sample Rifsed10ft2_FD_184004 | JGI IMG/M metagenome (GOLD analysis project Ga0209109, IMG submission 184004) | Soil microbial communities from Rifle, Colorado, USA - sediment 10ft 2 (version 2) | ecosystem: Environmental > Terrestrial > Deep subsurface > Rock core/Sediment | place: Rifle, Colorado... | reverse complement strand
GTCCATCCGCGCCCGCAATCGGGCGTCAATTTCATCCGGGGTGCTGGCCGAAGTGATCACCGTCGGGAGCTCCGCATTGTAGCGATGGTTGAACAGCTGATAGAGCTTTTCCCGAACCCAGGGCGTCGTGGCCTGAGTGCCCAGGTCGTCCAGCACCAACAGCGGGGCGTTGCGGATCTCCTCGAAACGCCGGTCGTATGAAATCGTGCTGTTCGGGCTGAAGGTCGCCCGCAGATGATCGAGCAGGTCGGGCACGACCACAAAGGTCACCGGATGTCCTTCGCTGGCCCGGAAGTTTGCGATGGCGGCGGCCAGATGGGTCTTTCCGACCCCGTAGCTGCCCCCGAGCATCAACCAGCCCTTGGGTCCGGAGGCGAAAGTCTGGGCGGCCTGGAAGGCTTCCTCAAGGGACTTGACTTGCTCCGGGGGCAGCTTCTCGCCCTTCCGCATGTTGAAACTTCCGAATGTCTGGTGGCGGTGCAGACCGAGGCTGGAAAGCTCATTCTGACTGCCTTCCATCAATGGGCGACGGTAGTCGGGGCCCTGGATGAACACCCGATCGACCAACCCTGGATCGGAAATGCGGGAGCTCAGGCGCGGGTCGATCTCTTCGAGGGCGAGGTTGGTGGTAAGCACGACGGGCAGGCGGTTGACGTAACGATGGTTCAGGATCTGGAAGAGTTTCTCTCGAGCCCACTCGGTCGTGTTCTGGCTGCCGAAATCATCCAGCACGATGAGCGGGGCGGTCCGCACCTGTTCGAAGCGCTCGGCGAAGCTGAAGTCGCCATCGCCGTAGGAAGCCCGCAGCTCGTCCAGCAGGTCGGGCACAGTGAGGAAGAGGGTCGGAACCCCATCGGCGACCGCCTGATTGGCGATGGCGGCTGCCAGATGAGTCTTCCCAACCCCGATCCCACCTTGCAGCAGCAGCCAGCCGTCCAGCCGGCTCGCGTAGTGCTTCGAGCGGCTGAAAGCGCCCTCAATTGATTTCTGCTCGAGCTCCGAGGTCCCGATCCGGCCTTTGGGCTTGAAGGTCTCGAAGCTCAGTTCTTTAAGTTCCTCCAATCGGCTCTGGCTGAACAGCCGGTCCTGGAGCCGGGCCCGCTGCTCGCCGCTGCGGCAGTCGCAGATCGCGAGCCGCCCGAACTCCGGGTGGCCGCGCGGCACGTCGGTCCGCAGGTAACCCAGCCCACCGCACTTCGGGCAGTCGGGGTCGCCTAACAGATCGCCCGAGCCGTTAGGAGTCGAAGAAATCAGCGAATTCGCCCTGGCGGTATCGCCGGCGGGCTTTCTCTGTGTCGCCACGATCTTCACGCTCACGTTTGCCGGAGGTCAACCAGTCCTCGAGAATCGCTTCCGCGTAACGCCACTTACGGACATTGTTCTCCACCGCGATCCGGATGGCGTCCTCAATCCAACTTTCAGGATAGGTCTGCTCTGCGTCGCGCAGCCGTTCGGCGATCAGGGGGGTCAGCGGCCCGATGTTCTGCTCGTAGAGGTTGAAGATATTCGGACGCTCAACTCGGAGTTCCACCGGAGCCTCCGGCTCCCCGCTCGGTCTCCAGTTTCCACTCTCGATGGCCTCCAGCGCGGCCCGCCCCTGAGGGCCGTTGAGGAAGTACAACGCCTGCGGCCCTTCTTCGAGTTCCAGGCTGGCCTTTAGCAGGCTGCCCCGGGCGACGGACCGCTCGAGCGAATCATCCAGGATCTCTGCCGCTGAGATTGGGGAGCGGTCGAATCCCTCCATCAAGAGCTGGTCCTCGATCATCTGTTGTCGGGTCAAGTACGGGAAGTCAGCCTCCGAATGGGACAGGCTCCACAGGGCGTACAGGGTGACCTTCAACTCGCCCAGATGGTCGATGGCCGGGAGCAGATCGCTGAAGAATGAGCTAGGAATCGAGGTGGAGCGGATCTGGCCCGCCGGGAAACCGGCAAACCCCTTGCTCACGCCTCGACCTCTTCGATTCCGGCGGGCTCGGCCTGCCGAAATTGGCGAGTGGCCGCGTTCTCGAATTTCGCCAGGGATTTGCGGAAGATCAGCTCGACGCTGCCGACTGGACCATTGCGGTGCTTGGCCACCATAATCTCAGCGATGTTTTGCTTGAGGGTGTCGGTCTCGTATTGATCGGGTCGATAGATGAACATCACGATATCCGCATCCTGCTCGAGGCTGCCCGATTCGCGCAGATCTGAAAGCACTGGCCGCTTGTCCGCCCGCTGCTCGACGGCCCGCGAGAGCTGAGCCGCCGCCAACACCGGCACGTTGAGTTCGCGGGCCAGGGCCTTCAGGTTGCGTGAAATGTAAGAGACCTCCTGCACCCGGTTGTCGATGCGCGAGTCTCCGGTCATCAGCTGTAAGTAGTCGACGATGATCAGGTCGATCCCGAGCTCCATATGCAGCCGGCGGCACTTCGTCCGAAGCTGCAGGGGGCTGATGGAAGGAGTGTCGTCCAGGTAGATGTGGGTGTCCCCCAACACGCTCACCGCCTGGGTAAACAACGGCCACTCCTCATCCTGAATCTCTCCTAGCCGCAGCCGCTGCGAATTGATCCCGGTCTCTTGGGCGATGAGCCGCTGCACGAGCTGCTCGTTCGACATTTCCAGCGAGAACATCGCCACCCGCTTCTTGTGGAGTTGGGCCGCGTTCTTGGCGGCCGAGATGCAGAAGCCGGACTTCCCCTGCCCGGGCCGGCCGGCGATGATCAAGAGGTCGCTGGGCTGCAGCCCGCCCAGCAGCCGATCCAGATCGATGAATCCGGTGGGAACTCCGACCGTCTCGTCCTTGTGGCGAGCCAGGTAGTCAATCCGGTCGTAATACTCACTCAGTACTTGCCGGAGCGGCTGCAGCTGATGGGGCAGCCGCCGCTCGCTGACTCCGAAGACGGCCTTCTCCGCTTCGTCAACCACGTCTTCCAGCATGGTGTCGGCCTGGTAGGCGAGCCGGGCAATCTGATTGGCGGCGTCGAGCAGTCGCCGCCGGGTGGCCGCTTCTTCGACCATATGCCCGTAGGCCTCGGCGTGGATCGAAGAGGGGACGTTGTTGATCAATCCGGTCAGGTAGGACTGCCCGCCGGTCTCAAGCAGGCGGCCGTGCCGTTCGAGCTCTTCCGCCACGGTCAGCAGGTCGATTGGGAGCCGCTGTTCCTGCAGGTTGCTGAAGGCCTCCCAGATCCACCGATTTCGATGAAGGAAGAAATCGTCGGGGGAGAGGAAGTGGGCCAGGTCGTAGTAGACCTCGGCATTCACCAGCACCGAACCCAACACGGCCTCTTCGGCCTCCCGGTTGTGGGGGATCGGCTGACCGTCCGTCGTGGGTCGGGGAACAGGCAAATCACTCATAATGGGATGGCGAAAACCGGCGGGGCCTCCCGCCGTGATGACGATAGATTAGGTTGTTTGAGAGCACAAGCCGGCGACGAACTGCGAGGGGAGTTACTCCTCGGAATCCCCACCCGATGATTCCATGTCGTCCAGGTCAAGCGATTCGACAAAGTCCTTGTAAACATCCAGCCGCTCATCGCTCTGTTCGCTGAGCTCCTCGGAATCGAGCTCGTCCTCCGGCACCGAGGCGGCCTCCTGCATGACACCGTCCGAAACGTAGATCGGCACATGGGCCCGGACCGAGAGAGCCAAGGCGTCGGAGGGGCGCGAATCGATCTCGAGCTCCTGACCGTTCACCCGCATGATGATTCGGGCGAAAAAGACGTCGTCCCGCAGCTCCGTGATGTTGACTCGCAGGACTTCCGCCCCGAGCGCGTTCAGTACATTCCGCAGCAAGTCGTGGGTCAGTGGCCGGGAGACTTCGATCTGCTGGAGGCTGGCGGTGATGGCCTCGGCCTCATAGGGCCCGATCCAGATGGGCAAGAAGCGATCCGAATCGACATCCTTCAAGATGACGATGCGATGTTGAGACATGAGGCTGACGCGGATGCTGTCGATGCCGACTTCGATCATTCGCATGTGTTGCCGGGTTTTAGCCGAGCGATTCTAACATACCACATTCAGCGAGCAGGGTAATGGGCCGTGGGGGGTCGCTCGCACAGTCAACCGAGCGCCACCGCGATTTCGGCGGCGACCCGCGCGTTGTTGCGCAGCAGCGCCAAGTTGGCCTTGAGGGTCCGCCCGCTGGTCAGTTCTGCCAAGCGATTCAGCAGGAAAGGTGACAGCGCCGGTCCGCGCACGCCCTTGGCCTCGGCCTCCCGCTCAGCCTGGCCAAGGGCCCGCTCTACCTCCTCCTTCGGCAGCGCATCGGACACCGGACAGGGGACGCAGATCAGGGCCCCGGAGGCTGCTCCAAGCTCCCAGTGGGAACGAAGCAACTGGGCCGCCTCGGGTGGCGTCTCCACCCGGGTGCTGACCGCCAGGCCCGATCCCTGGGCGTAGAAGGCGGGAAATTCCGAAGTCTGATAACCAAGCAGCAGGACCGATCCAGTTTCCAACCATTCGAGGGTCCGGGGCAGGTCGAGAATCGCTTTGGCGCCCGAACACACGACCCCCACCGGTGTGCGGGACAACTCCGGGAGATCGGCGGAAACATCACTGCTCTGGCCGCGATGAACACCGCCAATTCCACCCGTGGCCAGGATTCGGACTCCGGCCGCCGCGGCGATGAAGATGGCCGCGGAAACGGTGGTTCCGCCCGACAGGCCCCCGGTCCGGGCGGGTGCCAGATCCCGCCGGCTGACTTTCACCGCCCGCCTGTCGAGGGCGAAGGCTTCCAGCTCGTCGGCGGTCACTCCTAGCCGGAGACTTCCGCCGAGGACGGCCGTGGTTGCCGGAATCCCGCCAGCCTTGCGGACCTCTGCTTCCATTCTTCTGGCGAGTTCCAGGTTGATTGGGCGAGGTAGGCCGTGGGTGATCACGGCCGATTCGAGGGCCACCACTGCCCAGCGATTGTCCAGGGCTTCCCGGACCTCGGGGTGGACCTGCAGCCAGGCGGGCAGACTTGGTTTCACGGCGGAGGAAACCTGCCCCAGTTTCAGCGGGTGGGGCTGCGCTCGGTCAGCGATTCGAGGTGGTGCAGGACTTCCGACAATCGTTCTGGAAGGTCCAGGTCAATCGCCGAGGAAGGCACCTGCCGGTGTTGATCTTCAACTCGTCCCTTGAGGTCAACCAGCCGGCGCCTGAAGCGGTCGAGCAATTCGTGACTGCGGTAGCGGCTCGGAAGTTTTCCCTCGCCCCAGGCCGCAATCAGCTCTTCGATGACCTCCTGGCTGAGGGCAAAGGCCCGCAGCTGCCTTTCGCGGGTGAGGTGATCCGGAGAGGCCAGCCTCCGGGCCCGCAGTTCATCCCGGGCAACTCCAGTGAGGGTCTGCCCGGCGGCCAACTCCAGGTCGGTGGACCGGATCTGGTCGTCCCGGACTTCCCAGGTTCCAACCCCGAGCCAGACCAATTCCAAGCCCAGCTCTCTCAGTCTGGAGCGCCGAGCAGCCGTGTGGAAGCTCTCGGTCAGCTCGCGGCGCGGGATGTGCACATGGGTCGGCCCCGCCTCCCGGCGGCTGGAACCCTGCTGCGGAAGAGCTAGGAACTCTTCCAGCGTGCGGCTTGAGACGAAGGCCTCCAGTTCGTTGCGGGCCAGTTCTGGGAGCGTGTCGGTCCAGTGGCTGAGGCCGGCCTCATCCACCTGTCCGCCGTAAGCGAGACTGAGCACGCTGCGGGTTTCGACCGGAAGCGGGCTTCCGGCGCTCCGCTGTTCCCCACCATAAGCCCGAAAAACAATCTGAACGTCGCGGGCATAAACAACGATGCCATCCTTGGTGACCGTGCGAACTTCATCGAGCTGGCGCAGCTGATCACGCAGGTCGATCACTTCCCGCAGTCGCTCGAATCCCTGGATGAAGAACTCGGTCCGCTCGCGGGTCGGGCCATAGATCTTCGGTTGGCCTTCAATCGCCTCGAAGACCGCCGCGAACCCGAGGTGGAGATTCAAGTATCCCGGCCCGCCGATGCGGAGCAGGGGATTGGCCTGGTCGAGCGCCTCCACCTGGCCTCGGTCGATGGTGAGCACCGGATACGACAGACCGAAGACCGCCCCGAGCAGATACCGGTAGGCGATGCCGGTGGTCTCGAGCTCGAACAGATCGGTGAGGTAGGCTGCCCCCAGGTGGAGGGCCAATAGACCGGCCAGCAAGACCGGGAAGAGAAAGACAAGGACTGGTGGGCTGAAGAAGGAGGTCCCGACATCCAGCAGGATGGCAATGAGCACCGGCAAACGATCGAGGGTGTCGGCCGCGATCAAGGGAGGAAAATCCAGCACCAGGGTCACGAGCGACCAGTACCCGACCACCAGGGCCAGAGTGAGTACCAGCCGAGCGCGGGCCCCGGCCCGGCCTCGGTCCAACAGCATTCCGACCGGCAGGCCAGCAATTCCCCGGTTCAGCGGAGTGGTGTGGGGTGAAGACATTCGTGCCATCAGTCCTCTCCCCTCGGCCAACCCTCCGAATCGCGGGCCTTGACCTGCTCGAGAACCGAGCGGATCGGGCCCGCCAAATCGGCCAGGCGGTTGTCTTCCGGGCAGTACTCGGCTGCGTCTTCCAGCAGCAGGATCAGTGTGTCGCGCGGGCCCGGGGCAGGCTCGAGCCGAAGCTGTTGGCGGAGTTTGTGGGTGAGCCGGTCAATCAGTCGGGCACTGGCTTCGGCCTCGCCCCGCCGGCCCGCCTCGCGCAATTGCGACTCGGCCTCGCCGAGCTGTTTTTGGACCGGGCCCGCCCAGCGATCGAACCAGGCGTGCAGCCGTTCTTCCTGGATCTCTTCCGGCAGCTGAGGATCCTCGATGGCCACCTCGAGAATCTGAATCCCGCGTTCGCTCAGCAACCGAGTTTCGTCCCGCGGTTCGGCCCGGCCGCCTCCCGCCACCAATCGCTCCTGGACCTGGCCGGCAATCCCGGCCACGGTCGCTGCCGGGTGGCTGAGAAAGTTATCCAGCGGATGCTCCTTGACGAATTCCCGCCACAGTTCTACGACCAGCCGCAGCGGAAGATCGCTCCACGGCAGTCGATCCTCGCCGGCCACCACCCTTCCGGAGGCCGCGGCCTGCAGGGCGGGAGCCGAAGGCGAGATCGGTGGTGGGTCTGCGATCGTGCCGCGCTTGAAGGGAGGGCGGCGTTCCAACACGAAGCTCACTCTCAGCGAGGCCGAGATCGGGATTCCGTCCTGGGTCACGGCCATCGAACTCACTTCTTGAGCGGTGGCCGGCGTGCCGGCCGGCGGCGGTGAACTCTGCAAACTGCGCCGCTGGCGCCGCAGATCCAGCCCTTCCGCCAATCGCTCGCCCGGGTCGGTGAAGGCCAGCTGGCCGGGCAGAATGGTGCGGGTGAAATCCCGATCGGTGCGAAGCACCGCGGCGCTCAAATGGTCCACCCAGATCACTCCCGGACCGCGGGCAGCCGGGGCATCCTGGGCCCGCCCGTCTCTTACGAAGGTCACGCTACCCCGCTCGCCGAGGGTGTAGTTGAGCAGCCGGCTGACCACCGACCGGCGTCCCCGCGAGTCGCGAACCGGCAGCGCAAATTGAGCCACCAAGGAAAGCGCCAGGAAGAGTGCCGCGAGCGAGATCAGGAAGTGGGCGCTCAGCAGCTGAATGAAACGCGGAACGCCTCCGGCGACCGCGATCAGGAGCACCGCATACAGGGCCGCGAGCAGCAGGCCGAGCCGCGGAGCTCGTGGGCGAAAGAGCCGTCTTCGGCGCATGGGGGCCGGATTGTATATCAAAGGAAGCCGCGGGAAAACTAAGGCTTGCCCGGGGGACTTTGAGAGGATACTCTAAGGGCCAAGTCCCAGGTTAGGTTGTATGCTTTGCTGAGAGAGACGATGGTTACCCGTCAGTCTGAATTGCTGCGCGTGCTGGACCAAATGGCCAGGGAGCTCCCCGCGCCGGAATGGGTCGCGCTGGTGGATGACAATGGCTTGATTGTGGCCTGCATCCCCGAAGAGCCGGCGATCGAGCAGGAGCGGATCTCCGCCATGACGGCCGCTTCGCTGATCATGGCCGATCGGGTACTGGGTGAGATCGAAGGGGGGCAGACCCGTTACACGAGCATCGCTGGTTCACGCCGGCAGCTGCTGACGGTCGTCCTCAGCCGAGACCGGTTGCTAGCGCTGGGCCTCGGCCCCGAGGTTCCGGCCCAAGCCACATTTTCAGCGCTGACCCGCTGGGTCCCCGAAATCCTGGCGGTCTTGAAACGGAGCTTTGTAGCCAGCTGAACTGGCCTTCAGCGTGCCCGCAGCCGCGGGTTCAGCACTTCGTCCAGCGCTCGCCCCACCAGATAGAACGCACTGCAAAACAGCATGATCGCCAGCGCCGGCGGCAGGATGGCATGCCACTGTCCCTCCATCGTGTGCCGGCGGAAGGTCTCCTGACCCAGCCAAATCATCGTGCCCCAGCTGAGGTCCACCCGGGTACGGTTGAAATAGGAGAGCAGTGATTCGGTGAGCACTGCACCGACCACGGTGAGAAAGAGATTGACCGCGGTGAGCGGCAGCAGGCCAGGCAGCACATGCCGCCGGAAGATGTGCAGCCGGCCCCCGCCGGCTGCCTGGGCGGCCTCGATATAAGGCTTCGCCCGCAGCGCGAGGGTTTGTGATTTGACGATGATCGCCTGGGCGCCGGCCCCGGTCAGCAGGCCATACAGGATCCCCATGGCCGGCCACTCCATCCGCACCAACAGCCCAAAGATCAGGAGCACCACCGGGGCCGGCATCAGCACCGCGACGTCGGCCAGTCCCATCAATAGCTGGTCGATCTGACCTCCGATGAAGCCGGCCGCTCCGCCGAGCAGGGTTGAGAGCACGGCCGCCACCAGCCCGGCCGTGAGCCCGACCCCGAAAGACACCCGCGCTCCGAAGAGCAGTTGACTGAGGACGTCGCGGCCGTAGTTGTCGGTCCCCAGCAGATGTTCGATCGAAGGTGGGCTGGGATGGGGGAAGTAGGCCATGTCGAAGCCGACGATCGGATCGTATCGGCGTCGATCCCAGACCGTCGACATGAGCATCGGATGGCTGGCAGCCAGCAGGGTAAAGATGGCGATCAGAGCCAGCCCGATCATACCGGTCCGGTGCCCCCGGAAGAGCTGCCAGGAGTCCTCTGCCTGCTGGCGCCTCAGCTTGTTCTTCTGGGAGGCGAGCGGCTGAGAAAGCGTCGACTGTAGCTCAGCCATAACGCAGCCGGGGATCCAGGATCAGGTAGAGCACATCGAGCAGAATGTGCGAGAGCAGCACCAGCGCCCCGACCAGGCTGAGCACGCCGACGATCAGAGGCAGATCCTGGTACTCGATCGCATTGAACAGCACCTGACCCATGGCCTGCCAGAAGAAGACCCGCTCGATCACTAGGCTACCCACCAGCACAAACGGCAGGCTGAGCAACAGCCGGCTCAGCACCGGCAGCATGGCGACCCGGGCCACGTGCCGATCACGCAGGCTTGACTCGGGAAGGCCTCTGGCGCGGGCCGCGGTGACATGATCGGCACCCATCGTCTCGAGCATGGTCGCCCGCATCGTGAGCAGTGTCTCGCCAAACGAGAGCAGCACAACAGTGCCTAACGGCAGCGCCAGGTGGGCGGAGACATCCAAGGCCAGGCTGGCGTACCCGGAGCGCGCCCACCAGGTGAAGCAAGCCAGCAAGCTGGCAAAGATGATCATGGCCCGAACCGCGAGTCGCCGGCCGCGCTGCCGCACTCGGCGAACGGTCACCGCGGAGCTCAACCCGGCCGCGAAGATCAACCCGGCCGAAATCACCATGCGGAGCAAGATGGCGTCGACCGAGATGTCCGCCTCCAACCAGTGGTTGAAGTTGATCAAGTTCTGGTAGGGGAACCAGCCCAGGTTCCAGGCAAAGATGTTGAGCGCCAGAAACCCAAGCCAGGGCGCGAAGGAGGTGTGAGCGGCGACACTGGCAACGGTGGTCGCCAGCTCCAGCCGGCCGCCTCTCCGCCAGGCAACCTGCTTGCCAAGCCACAGCCCGAGGGCATAGGAGAGTACGGCCGCGCTGAGGAAGACCAGCAGCGTGCGAGGCGCCCGGGCGAGCAGCACATCGGTGACCCGCTCCGGCGAGTAGAAGAACGACTCGCCGAAGTCGAGGTGCGCGACTCGCCACAGCCAGTCTAGATACTGCCGGCCGAGCGGCTCGTCCAATCCCAGCCGATGCTGGATCGCGGCCCGGGCGGCGCGTCCGCCGAAGGCCCCCGCGATGGAAGCGAAATCCCCTGGGAGCGAGTGGATTAGTGCGAAGAGAATGGTCTGAAACAGGACCAGGGCAACTAGCCCGCGAACCAGCCGACGGGCCATGAAACCCAGCAGCCTGTTTTTCACAATCCGATTACCACCGCGGCGTTGGGCAAGGTTCAGGCGGACGAAAAGACCGGACCCAGCGGGTCCGGTCTCGTTACTGCTCGACTACCAAGCCTCATTCCTCAGGCTTCGAATCGCCGTCGAAAAAGTCCTTGAAGACCTCCAGCCGCCGTTCTTCCTCGGTGTCTTTGCCAATCCGCCGGAGCGGGCGGCGCTGCAACGCTCTGCCGAGCCGTTGGGGTAGCTCTTCCAGGATCCCGAGCCTGAGCAGGACGAAGAAGACGGCCACCAGGCCCAGGGCGACAATTGGCAGCATCTCGGGACACCTTCGCGGCCCATTATATCCCAGCCTGCCTGAGCCCCCAGGGGCATCCGGTCCGGAGGTCCGATTGAGAGGCGGTTGGTTCTCAGGTATGATCGAACCGGATCCTCGCCGGATCCGGAATCAAACCCCATGATCACCTTTGACCAGACTCTGGATGCGGTCGAACGAATCCATGAGCAACTGAAATCTGTCGATCAGGTCGAGAGCCAGATCGACCACGTGCGGGCCAACCTGGCCGACTTTGCCATCATGCTCGAGTACGCCCACAAGAAGGAGTTCCAAACTAGGGAGGAGGCCCTCCAGTACATCGACAAGGTGCTGGTGCCGCGCTTGCAGGGAATCATCACCGCGTTGGTGTCGGGGACCGAGGAGCCGCTCAAGAAGCTGAGCACCGCTACCGAGGCTACCAAGCGATTGATGGCCAGCCTCGAGTTGGTCACCGGAGGCTCGGGCGATGCCCTCTCCCGCTAGCGGTCATCAGGACGAGGGCGGGTTTTCGGCCGTTGGACCGGACTATGCCCTGGTCGTGGCGGCTGCCGGGGAGGGCCAGCGGTTGAGAGAAGTCTCAGGCGATCGGCCCAAACCACTCCTTCCGCTTGCGGGGATGCCTATCCTGCACCGGGCGTTGCGCAGCTTTGCCAAGCAGCCTCCGCTGCGGGCTGCCATCGTGGCGAACCCGACCTGGCTCGACGAGTCGCAGGCGGTGGCGAGCAGGGCGCTTCCCGACGTGGAAGTCGTTGGGGTCGCCCAGTCCGAGCCGGTCGGCTCGCTGGATGCGTTCCGTCGCGGATTGGCTGCCTTAGCCGATCCGTATCTCAAGCAGTTGCCAGTCGCCCTGCTGCACGCGGACAACCTTCCGCCCGAAGGATTGATCGAAGTCGGCAGCAAGGCTCTCTCCAAATCCCAGGCGGTGCTCTTTTCTCGGTTGACGGATCTGCCCGGCACCAGCGCCCGGGTGGTGCGGGACGAGCGCGGGCGCCCGGTGGGACTCTCCGAGCGCGGATCGGGGCGGGGCCAGGTCGAAGTCTGTGGAGGCCTATTTCTGTTTGGAGCGTGGATTTGGGAGCGTTTCAGCTACGACCAACCCCAGCGCCGAGGCGAGGCCCAGATCGACTCGCTGGTCGATGAGCTGTTGCGCTCCGGCCGGGCGGCGGTGCTGCCGGTCGAGGCGGCCTGGTTCCACATCAACACGCCCGAAGACTTCCAGCTGGCTGAGGAAGCTTTCCTGGGTGTGAGCGCCAGCTCCTGAAGCTGCACTCCTCGTAGACCGCACAGAAGCAGCCAGACCTACCCCAAGCCTCGACCTTACTTAGGTCCTCAAGCTAGTGGAGCAAGTAGATTAGCCATTCGGCGAGAGTTCGGTCGAGGGGAATTGGTGGAATCCCCCGCCATTTCTGCTCGCAAGCCGGCCGGCGGTCGCCGAGACGACCAGGGTCGAAATCAGGCTAAGGATGGGCTGAGGTTGTGGCCTCCAGTGGATATCGCGCGTGTGAGACACGACGCGGCCTTCCGGCCTTACCCCCGGACGCGTTTGACTTGATAGCCCCCACCTCGGCCGCAGATGAGGATCTCGAGGAATTCAGGCGGGATCGTCCCAGGCGATTCCTGTCTATTGTGCCCAGGTTTAGGCTGCTACGATTTCATCTTTCGCACTGGGGGGCACAAAATAACCTACCAGAAAAGTCACAATGGTTGTCAGAGCAGCCGCAACCTGCCCAGTTATCTGTTTATCTGGCTCCAACACAAACGTGTTGAGGTACCAGACCAAAACAGTGACGATCGCACCGCCCAGTGCCCCTGCGGTGACCTTTCTTACTGGTGCGGCGGCCTTCATTTTGAATCTCACTGCCATAGTCATCACTCCTTATCCTCGGCCGGGGTGCCGGCATTTCAAATTCTGGGCGAAGAAGATCTCATCTGCATTGTACAGGAAACGGCGTGAGGGAATCCTGAACATCTGACTCCAGGTCTTGCTCATAATGTCCCTGCACTGCGATCTGGAGCGCGGCTTTTCGCGAATCAGCATCAGGCCCCAACAATCCCCTTTTCCGAGAGATGGGGCGCACTCCTCTTCCCCAAAGGTTCGATTTTTCTTTGTTGACCTCGACTTCTCCATAACTTAGACTGAAGCCATGCTCGCCAAGGTGCACACCGCGGCGGTGGTCGGCCTGGAGGGGGCTATCGTCCAGGTGGAGGTGGACACTGCTCGCGGGCTGCCCTCCTTCACGATCGTCGGCCTGCCCGACGCGGCGGTGCAAGAGAGCCGGGAGCGAGTGCAGGCGGCGATCAAGAACGCCGGCCTGGAATTCCCTCGTCAGCGAGTCACGGTCAACTTAGCCCCGGCCGATCTGCGCAAAGAAGGCCCGGCCTACGACCTGCCGATCGCGCTTGGTACCCTGGCGGCCTCCGAACAGATCCGGCCCGAGTCGCTGGAAGGAGCACTGGCAGTCGGCGAGCTGTCGCTGGATGGTTCGCTGCGCCACGTGCGCGGGATGCTGCCGATGGCCGCCCTGGCGCGGGCTCAGGGCTTCGAGCGGATCTTCGTACCGGAGGTCGACGCACCCGAGGCCGGGCTGATTCCGGAGATCGAGATCATCCCGGTCGGTTCCTTGACCAAGCTGGTGAACCACCTCTCCGGGGTGGTTGTGATACCGGCCTATCAGCGTAGACCCCTGCCAACCCAGCTCGACTCACCGAACGGAGGATTCGAAGAGATCAAAGGCCAGGAGCACGCCAAGCGGGCGCTCGAAGTGGCGGCCTCGGGCGGACACAATGTGCTCATGATCGGCCCGCCCGGGGCAGGTAAGACTCTATTGGCGCGGGCGATGCCGGACATCCTCCCCGGGATGTCGATCGATGAGGCGCTGGATGTCTCGCAGATTTACTCCGTGGCCGACCTGCTGCCCTCCGACATTCCCTTGGTGCGCTCACGACCCTTCCGCTCGCCGCATCACACGATCTCCAACGCCGGACTGGTGGGCGGAGGCAACTTTCCGCGCCCCGGAGAGATCTCGCTGGCGCACCGAGGCGTGTTGTTCCTGGACGAGCTCCCCGAGTTCGGCACCCGGGTGCTGGAGGTGCTGCGGCAACCGATGGAGGACCGGATTGTGACGATCAGCCGGGCCCGCGGTTCCACCTCGTTCCCGGCGAGCTTCATGTTGGTCGGTGCGATGAACCCGTGCCCGTGCGGCTACTTTGGGGATCCGGTCAAGGAGTGCACCTGTAATCCCGCGATGGTTACCCGCTATCAGAAGCGCATCTCGGGTCCGCTCATGGACCGGATTGATATCCACGTTGAGGTGCCCCGGGTGGAGTTTGAGAAGTTGGCCCAGGACCGGACCGGCGAGCCGGCCACCGCGGTTCGGGCCCGGGTCGAGGCCGCGAGAGCGCGTCAGCGGGCCCGTTTCCAGGGCACCCGACTGACCTGCAACGCCGACATGGGACCGGGCGAGGTCCGGCGCTATTGCGGGCTGGACGACGCCAGCCGGGGGTTGGTGCGCCAGGCGATGAACCAGCTGCAGCTGACCGCCCGCGCCTTCCACCGGGTGCTCAAGCTGGCCCGAACGATTGCCGATCTGGCGGCGGCCGCGGACATTGCGCCGATCCATGTCGCCGAAGCCCTCCAGTATCGGCCTCGGCTCTGGGCCTAGTCCTCGCTACCGCGCAGTGCAGATCGCAGCCCCTATTTCGCGCACGGTCTTCTTAATCATCCATGCCCCGACCATCCCCTCGGAAGGTGGACGGCGGGTGCAGCACATCTTCGGATGGAACGACCCCGATCAACTGGTCGCAGCGTTTATTGCCGATATGCGGGACGCCAGCTATGGGATCGCCGATTACCAAGTTGTCGAGCGAGTCGAGGTGGATGAATTCCCGATCAAGGCCGACGGCTTCCGCTACCGGGCCGAGGAATATGCCGGGTTGTGGCGGCAGCGGGCAGGCTTCCACCAGCCGGATCTGGTGGACTATTCAACCCTGCTCAACGAGTTCGACACGTTGCGGAGGGTGCAGAGCAGCGCCATCGACGAAGTCTGGCTGATGGGTTTCCCATACGGCGGCTACTACGAGTCGCGGATGGCGGGCCCCGGTTCGTTCTGGTGCAACTCGCCGCCGCTGGAAGGGTGGGAGGCGGCGGGGCGCCGCTTCGTGGTGATGGGCTTCAACTATGAGCGTGGGGTGGGGGAAATGATGGAGAGCTACGGCCACCGCGCCGAATCGATCCTGACCAAGGTCCATGAGCGAGTGGGTGGTCCCGAGAATCTCTGGGAGCGGTTCACTCGGTACCACCAGCGGAATCCGGGCCTGGCCGAAGTTGGGAACATTCATTTCGCACCTAACAGCGTACGGGATTACGACTGGGGCAACCGGCGAGCTGTGCCCAGCGCCTGCGACGATTGGTACGACTTCCCCACCTTACCCGGTCGCACTCGAATGGTGGATTGCAGCGAGTGGGGCAACGGTGATATCCGGCTGCACCACACCTGGTGGTATCGCCATCTGCCCCATGTCGAAGGCGAGACCCAGGGGGTGCTCAACAACTGGTGGGCCTACGTGGTCGATCCGAACCGGGTGGAATAGTCCACCCGGGCCAAGAGAGCCGCGGGCCGCGTGGTCGGATCGTGCCGCAGCGGCGTGACTAGACGTACCGCTTCATGATTGTCTGAACCTGCCCCAAGTAGCCTGCCCCGAACAGGTTGAGATGGTTGAGCAAGTGGTAGAGGTTGTAGATCGGCAGGCGATCTCGCCAGGCCGACTGCAACGGCCGGGCCTCCATGTAGGCCGCGTAGAATCGGTCTGGGAAGCCACCGAATAGGTCAGTCATTCCCAGCTCGGCCTCGGCCCAGCCGTAGTGGGCGGCGGGGTCGATGAGGGCGGGCTCACCCGCCGGGCCGGTCAGCGCGTTTCCTGACCATAGGTCTCCGTGAATTAGCGAGGCGGGCTGCGGAGGGATTAGATCCCGGAGGGCGTCCGCCAGCTTGTGAATTCTGTCACGATCACCGCCGGAGAGCAGACCGCGCTCGCCGGCAAGCCGGGCTTGATATTTCAGCCGGTGGACCGCAAAGAACTCGAAGCCATCCGGGGTGGGCGGGTTCGGCTGGGGAGTGGTTCCCAGGAAGTTGTCGTGCGGGAAGCCAAACGTATCCGCGGTGTGGGTGTGCAGCCGCGCCAGCTGGCGGCCGAAGGTTTCCCAGTACTCAGGCGCGGGGGCCGCGGGGCGCAGGTCTTCCAACAGCAGGAAATCGGCGCCGGCGAGCAGCGGCGACGGGAGCCGCGGGCCACCTTCGACGACCAACGCCCGCAGCCCTTCGACCTCGCGGTGGAACATCGCCTCTGGGGCGCCGGCGTTCTGCTTAAGAAAGAAGGAAGGACCGCCGTCGGTGCGCAGGATCGCGCCCTGATTGATGCAGCCACCGGCGACTGGCTGGAGCTCGACGACCCGGCCGTGTCCCTCGGCCGCCAACCAGGCAACGACCGGCGCGGGAACGTTCACAATGCCCTGCGGGCCAATAGCCTAGGCCAGGCCTGGACCGGCGCCCGAACCCTCAAACTTCCCCGCGTTCCAACGCCTCCAGCAGGCCCCGGACCGAGCGCTCGATGATTTGATAGGTCTGCTCGAAATCGCCTCGGCCACCGTACCACGGATCGGGGACCTCGAAGTCGTCTCGCTGGGGATCGAACTCGCGCAGCATCCGAATCTTGCCGCGGTTCGCAGGGTTCCGGGCCAGCTCGAGCAGGCCGGCCCGGTTGCTCTCATCCATCGTCAGGATCAGGTCGAAGCTGTCCAAGTCGACCGGGCGGACCTGGCGGGCTGTTCCGCCGAGGGTAAGCCCGTGCTTTGCCGCGGTCTCTACCATCCGAGGGTCCGGCGATTCGCCCGCGTGCCAGTCGCCGGTACCGGCGGAGTCCACCGTGTAGTTGTCGGCGACCCCCGCCTGGCGGCTCAGATCCGAGAAGAGCTGTTCGGCGAGCGGGCTGCGAATGATGTTGCCGAGGCAGACGAAGAGCAGCCGTCTCACGCGGGATGGGTCAAGTCGGGAGAGTTACTGCTGCTCAAGCGGGTCGGCGAGCGGGGCTGCGATCGGCGTCCGGCGCTGGGGATCGAAGGGGAGCTCGACCAACTGTGCCGGCGCTTCTTCGCCCTCGAGCGACACCCGGCCAGCCTGGGCCGAGATCGAATCCGGTTTCACCACAGCCAATCCGATCCAGCCGAGCCGCGGCGATTCCACGACCGAGGTGAGGGTGCCGATCGATCGCCCATCTTGAACCAGAGTGGCTCCGGGCTGGGCCGCGTGGGGCAGGGTGACTCCGGCGAGGCGCTTGGCCAGCTTGCCTCGGCTTTCCATGCGGGCGATGATCTCCTGACCGGTGTAGCAACCCTTGCTGAAGCTCACCGCCGACGTCAGCCCCACCTCTAATGGAATCGAGTCCTCGAGGATCTCCCGGCCCGGTTCGGGGAGCCCGGCCTCGACTCGAAGCACCTCAAAGGCCGCCGAAGCCGCGCTTTCACCGCCGAGCGGTCGCAAGGCGCCAAGGTCAATCCCGGGTCGGATCAAAGTCCGAAAGCCGGGTACTGGCGCCGCAACCGCCCAAGCGAATCCGGCCTCAAAAGCAACGACCTGATCGTCGGAAGGAACCGGGCACGGGAGGCTCGCCAGTTCCCAATCCGCCGCCGGGCCGTACGCCCCCCACGAAGTCCAGCCGGGCTGAGGCGCTCCGATCGAGACCTGATCCTGAAAGAAGATGTGTTTGCCCAGCCAGGCCCGAAGCTGGCCCTCCTTGCCTGGACTGGTGAGCAGGAGCAGATCCTGCTCGCGGGTGAGCACCAGCACTGCGTCGATCGTCCGGCCCAGCGGATCGGTGAAGACGGTTTGGCGCGCATGGAACGGGGCCAGCTGCGCCACATCGGCGGTCGACATGCGGTGCAGCAGGTCTAAACGGTCCTTCCCCGCGAGTTCAATCAGCCCGGGATCGGAGTGGCGAACGACCAGGGCCGCCTCGAAGGCGGCCTGGTAAGGGACCAAGATGGCTGGATTCGAAGTCATCGCCGAGGATTATACCCAGCGGCGATAGCCTACGGCGCTGCCTGGCGGGCCTGCCGCGTCGGAACACTCCGCGGAATATAGGAGCCTTTGGCGCCGAGCACCGCCTCCTGGGTATAATCACGCCCCTTTTCCGGCATCGGACCTGCGGGGCCGAAGTCACTGATGGCGAAAACTCGACCAGCCGCTGAAGACCTCTCGATCGATCAGCTCGAAGCGATTCTGGCCCAGAAGCGACTCGAGGCCCGGGGCGCCCGCCTGCGCCAGTTCCGACGCAGCGGTCGGGCCGTGCGGCTCCGGCGGGATCTCGACCCGGTGACCGGCTTGAAGGGGTACCGGGCGGAGAATGAAGCGGGCGCCGGGGATGGCCAGCCCACGGCTCCGCTGCGGGAGGGCGCCAGCAAGCTGCTGCTCGGGGTGGAAGTAGCGGCCGTGCTCGGATTGCTTTTCGTGCTGTTCAGCGGGGTCGGGGCCCTGCGGTCGCTCAACCAGGAGGTCTCGGCTGCCCGGCTGCCGGCCTCTCCAACTCCGCTCATCACTGCGGTCGTCCTGCCTTCCGGTCACACCCCTCCCACCGCCCCCGGCGGCGCGCAACCAAACGAGTCCGAGATCCCTCAGCATCTCCGGCCGCTGGTTCAATCGATGCCAGCCCCCGAAATCCCGACTCCCAGCGTGGCCCAGGCCCAACGGATCTACATTCCCGCGCTGTGGGATTCTGCGGCGCCGGTGGTGCAAGGGGACGGGTGGGAGCAGCTGAAGAAAGGCGTGGCCCAACACATCGGGAGTGCTAATCCGGGGCAGGCCGGCAATGTCGTGCTCTCCGCTCACAACGACATCTTCGGAGAGCTGTTCCGCGACCTGGATCGGCTGAAACCCGGCGACGACGTCGTGCTCTCCACCGGCGTCCAGGATTTTGTTTATAAGGTGACCGGGCTGCAGATCGTCGAACCCACCGAAGTCAGCGTGATGGAGCCGACTGCCCGGCCGACCATCACGTTGGTATCCTGCTATCCCTACCTGATTGATACCCAGCGCATTGTCGTCACCGCAGAGTTAGTGGAGAGCTGACCGAGGAACTCGACGGTCTCCTCAGAATCCCCGCAAGTCAGACTGTTACAATTCGATGGCGCCGTCTCCTGGAGTGCCGCGAGGCGGCCAGCTAGTGAGCTTGTGAATGCAAGATCGTAGCGCCGCCAAGCCGCGGGTACGCATCAGCTTGCTGTGGAGGATCACGCTGCCGTTCATGCTGCTGGCGATGGTCCTTGGGTTTGGCGCGACCTATTTGGTCAACCGCCTCTTCAGTGAGGATGAAAGCCGGCGCTTTGAGCGCCAGCTGGTGAACAGCGGGCAACAGGCGGCGGATTCGGTCGTAAGGGCCGAGATCGATCTCCTGGAGTTGGAGCGGCTGATCGCCAACACCGAGGGCGTGGCCGATGCGGCTGCGGCCGGGAGTGCAGAGGACCTGCGGGTCCGGGTGCTGCCGCCCGTGGTCAATGCCGGGGCCGATGTGGTGGCCGTCCTGGATGAAAGCGGCACCAGCTTGCTGACCGTTCGACGCCGGCCGGAGGCAAACGCCGGCGACTACGACACCTTGCGAGGAGAGACCTACTACTCCGAATGGATGTTTGTGCAGCAAGTGCTCGCCGGCGCCAGCGACGAGGTGGTCGGGGACAAGCACGCCGGGATGGAACCCATCATCCTGGACGGGGTTGAGCGGCACGTGTTCTTCGTCGCCGGACCGTTGTTCGACAGCACCCAGACCCTGAAGGGAGCCGTATTAGTGGGCGAGTACCTCGATCGGCTGGTGGCGACGGTCGAGGACGAGGCCGGGGCCAACATCTCGATTTACGCCCGATTGTCTGGCGAAGCGTTGAGCAGCACTCTTCAGCCCGGCGATCTCAGCTCGCTTAACCTAACAGCTGAGGACGTGGCCAGCGTGGGCGAGGTCGGAGGAGACACCAGCCCGGTGCGATCCGTCGAGGTGGCCAAGACCGAGTACTGGGAAGTGCTCACGCCGCTCGCCGTCCGGGAGAGGACCGTCACCTTGGGAACGATGGGTGTCTCGCTGCGGCTAGCGCCGCTGCAGAGCGGCCCCACGGGGGATCTCTCCAACGTGTTGAGATTCGGCGTGGTCGGCCTAATTCTCACCGTGCTGATCGGGCTGTTGCTCTCCAACTCGATCACCCGGCCGCTCACCCGGCTGGTTGAGGCCTCGGCCAAAGTGGCGATGGGGAATCTGGAGGCCCAGGTTCCCGATCGGGGAACCGATGAGATCGGGGTGCTGGGGAAGACGTTCAACCAAATGGTCGAAGGGCTGCGGGAAGGCTCGATCTATCGGGATCTGCTGGGAAGGACCGTCACGCCGGAGGTACGCGAGCAGCTGCGGACCGCCTTCTCGGATGGGTCCCTGATTCTGAAAGGCCAGAATGCCGAGGCGACGATCTTGTTCGCCGACTTCCGCGGCTACACCAGCATGGCCGAGGACTCTGATCCGGCGCTGGTCATGAAGACCCTGAACGACTACTTTTCGGGGGTGGTGCCGATCATCTCGCTGCATGGTGGGGTGGTCAACAAGTTCGATGGGGATTCGGTGATGGCCTTCTTCGGGATCCTGCCCCGCTACCTTCCGCCGCGGGTCAGTGCCCTGCAGGCGACCCACGCCGGCCTCGCGATGCTGGAACACATTCACAAAGTCAACCGCGAACGGGAATCTGCCGGACAACAGTCCTTCCAGATGGGGATTGGCATCTCCACCGGCACCGTGATTGCCGGAGGGTTAGGCAGCGAAGACCGGGTCCACTACACGGTCGTGGGCGACACGGTCAACACTGCCCAGCGAATCCAACAGATCACCCGGGAGCTCGGTGGGACCGCGCTGGTGATTTCCGAGCCCACCTATCGCAAGCTCGGGGCGGTGCGGAATCAATTCCAGTTCGGGCGTAAAGGCCAGGCCCAATTGAAGGGCAAGCAGCAGGAAGTGATGGTGTACGAAGTGCTGGCTCGCAAGACGAGGCTGGTGGGTGAGGCTCAACTTGAGCAAGAGGTGAAGCAATACACGGCGAGCCTCCCCCGGATCACTCAGATCCTCTCTGGGGGGCCCGTCGACTCGAACGAAAAAGGTGAAGTCAGCCCTGAAGAACGGGAGTTCCTTGAAGAGCGATTGCCGCCTTCCGAAGGCGTTGAAGAGCTGTAGGAAGGACGTAACCTTGTTTCCACTGTCTCTCCCAGCGAAACTTAGAACCAGGCGTGGTCATGTGAGGGGGTCAGCCTTGCATCTCCTGCCAGATTGGATTCTCGACACGCTCGCTGGCTTGCGCTCACAGCATTCGCCGTCCTTATCGCCGGGTGGTTCGCGGCGGCGTTGCACCTGACCGGAGCATCCGCCGGACAGCCTGGGTTTCCCTTCAATCTACGTTCCAACCTAGCGGCAGACTATGGCGCCGATCCGGAAGCGGGTCGGATCACCTCGTTGCGGATCTCGATCATTACTGATCTGTTGAAAGATCTTGGGATTGGCGGCGACGATTCTGGGCTACTAGAAGGGCTGGACTCACCGGTGCCCACCGCTACCGCCAGGAATTTCCAAGGCGACCCGCCGTTCACGGCGACCGTGACATCCAGCCCGACCCCGACCATCACGCCGCTGCCGACGTCGACCTCAACTCCAAAGCCTCCGACAAAGACTCCGAAGCCAACCGATACTGAGGAACCCGAGCTGACCGATCTGCCGGCAGACAGCGTCGCGCCGACGCTCTCAGGAGGGACACTGTTCCCAGACCTGGGGACGCTGCTCGCCGCTTGTGAGGACAACGAAATCAGCATCACCGGCCTCCGAGTTGTGGATCCGGGACCGTCGAGCGGTATCGCTTGGGTCAGATTGAAGTACAAGATCCTCGGCCCTGGAACGCTGGATTATCAATATTCGGACGATATCGGGCCGCCGCTGACCGGAGGCTGGACCGACGGACCGGGGTCGACCTGGGATGCCTACTACAAGGGCGACCTCACGATCAGTTTCTCGGACGGATACGCATTCACGACCGGTGGCAAGCTGTTCTTTCGGCCCTCGCTCAACGGGCTGTCTTCGGCGCTAACGGTCGGTCCGTTTACGGTCGAGGTGTGGTCGATCGTCCAAGACAACGCCGGGAATCAGAACTATGTGCTGCACGGAACCTACACGCTGGAGGGCTCCTGTGCCGGTTAGAATGAATCAGTTCACAAGTAGGATTGGCTGAACTTGGCCACCAACACGGAGCGTCGCACCCCGTTCGACCTGCGGACCACGATCCCACTGGCCAAAGCGACGCTGGTCAGCCTGGCCCACAAGCCCAAACGAAGCTGGTTGATCCCGTTCCTC
>Ga0209109_10000433_pt1 | contig 22038 bp, 27 predicted proteins | sample Rifsed10ft2_FD_184004 | JGI IMG/M metagenome (GOLD analysis project Ga0209109, IMG submission 184004) | Soil microbial communities from Rifle, Colorado, USA - sediment 10ft 2 (version 2) | ecosystem: Environmental > Terrestrial > Deep subsurface > Rock core/Sediment | place: Rifle, Colorado... | reverse complement strand
CCCCGAGCCGGGAAAGCGCGGCTGGTTCGTGTTTACGGCTGTAGCGCATCAACTTCATGGCTTGCCCTTCTTGCATGCAGCAGCCTGTCGGAGCCTAAAGTCGGACAGGCTGCATCATAGCAAAGCTCGTGGCATCCGGTGCTCGCGAAGGCAATCATGCCCGGAATCGAGTCTTCCGGGCGGAATCGATGTAAAGTGTCGATTCCGTGGCGACCGGCGTGGCGGTCGTAACCTCTGACAAGGGAACACGCTCATGACAACCATGGCACGTATTGCAGGATGTCTCCTGCTTTTACTGCCGTTTGCAGCGCAGGCCCAGACCGCGCCAGACGCGCTGGTGAGAACGACGGTCAATGAAGTGCTTAACGTCATCAAGCAGAACAAGGACCGGCAGACGCTTCACGATCTCGCCGAGAAGAAGGTGCTGCCGCATTTCGACTTCGTGGCGATGACCCGCCTCGCGGTCGGCAGGCACTGGCGCGAGGCGAGCGAGTCGCAGAAGAAAGCGCTCGAAAACGGCTTTCGCTCGCTGCTCGTGAGCACTTACGTCACCGCGCTCAGCCAGAGCGCCAACGCGAACCAGACCGTTGAGGTAAGACCGGTCGGGGTGAAGCCAGGCCAGGATGACGTCACGGTGCGGACGTTGGTGAAGGAGCCCGGGCGGCAATCCATCGCGATCGACTACCGTATGGCACTCGGCACGGGCGACTGGAAGGTTTACGACGTGGTGGTGGAAAACCTGAGCCTGGTGACCAACTACCGCGGTTCGTTCGCATCCGAGATTACACGCTCCGGAATCGACGGGCTGATCAAAACCATAGACGACAAGAACCGGAAGCTCGCGCAGGGCTGATCGGGAGTGCACGCCGGGCGGTCCGCAGCGCCGCGCTGGCCGCGCTCGCGGGCGTGCTCAAGATTGCGCGAGATCTGTCTTAAGAGAGAGCGAGGACAAGTCGGTGCAGGCATTCGGCGGCAACAACCTCGTGCCCCGTGCAATCCCGCACGCGATCGACGGGCTCGCCTGAGAGACGCCGTACTTTGCCTGCGCCCGCTGCAGCGGGCGCGACCCGATAACCCGGCGCATCCTAAGTGTCGGGGTCCTGAGACAGACGAACCGCTTGAAACGATAGGCATTCGGCGGGCCGATATTGCCGCATGTCGTCCTGCGGCAACAGTTCCGCTTCGGCAAGAGGCGTCGGAGAACAGGACAACTCCATGATTTTCAGAGGTAAAGCCGGACTGGCATGGTCGTTGCGCCAATGCGGGCACCGGCATTTCCGGAAAGAGGAACGACACCATGATATCCCGCAGCAAGGCGTTAACCGTTGCAATCACCCTAGGCATTCTGGCGGGCTGTGCGAGCCACCCGAGTCAGCAAGTGGGCTGTGCCCAGCCCAACTATGGCGCGGCCGTGATCGGCGGGCTCGCGGGTGGACTGCTCGGCGCGCAGGTTGGAAGGGGCTCGGGGCGCACGGCGGCGACCGCGGTCGGCGCTGGAACAGGTGCCGTGATCGGCAGCCAGATGGGATGCGAATAACGACCGCGACTTCGGACACAGGAGACCAATCATGTTGACCGTTGCACAAGCAGTGGGCGTATTTGTTCTGGCGGCGGCGTTTGCCGTGCAGGCGGCAGAGGTAGCGCCGGACGCGTTGGTAAAGACCAATGTTGAGGAAGTGCTGTCCGTCATCAAGCAGAACAAGGACAAACGCACGCTGCAGGATCTGGCCGAAAAGAAAGTACTGCCGCATTTCGATTTCCGCACGATGACGCAGCTTGCGGTGGGCAAGGCATGGCGCGAGGCGAGTCAGGATCAGCAGAAGAGACTGGAGAACGCATTCCGCGGACTGCTCGTCAGTACCTACACCGCAGCGCTGAATCAGTCCGCCGTGGCCAACGCGACAGTCGAGGTGAAGCCGGCGCAGGTCAAGCCGGAACAGGAAGATGTCACCGTCAAGACGACGGCGAAGCGATCCGGCAAGCAGCCGGTCGCCATCGATTACCGCATGAAGCGCACGGCCAGCGGCTGGAAAGTGTATGACGTCGTGGTGGAGAATCTCAGCCTCGTGACCAACTACCGCGATTCGTTCGCGGCGGAGATCGGCCGCTCGGGTATCGACGGCTTGATCAGGACCATCGAAGCCAAGAACCAGAAGCTCGCCGAAGCGTGATGTCGGCGCAATTGCGCACGGCCTGCGTTCGCCTGGACATTGCTGGTTTACGGAGAACTGACATGTTCCGATCGCCTGAATACCTGATCAATGCGAGCAAGGCCAATCTGCAGGCCTCGATGAGCTTGGCCGCGAGGTCCATTGAGGACGCCGCGGAGCTGGTCAGGCGTCAGTTGAAGGTCGCTATGGCGATGGCTGGAAATGGGAGCGGAACGTTGAAATCCGTTTCTGGCGATGCGGCCGCCCCCGTGCGCAGCCGGGCCGAACCCAATGAATGCCGCGACCGGCAGTTGCAGAACATCCTCGACCTGTCGTGCCAATGCCTGGAAGTGACCGCCGCGGCGCAGACCGAACTGGTCCGCCTCATCCAGGACACCTTTCAAAACCTGAACGAGGCCATGAACGTCAATCCGGATGCGCCCGCCGGCGAGCACGGAATACCGAAAGCTCTCAAGCGCGCCTGATTCTTCCGGGCCCCACAGCGGCGAACGGTCTTTCGTTCGCCGCGGAGTGAGATCACATGCTGGACGGGCTCAGAGCGCGGTCGATTTCGATCGCCATCACCGAGAAGGACAGGCGGCACATGGACGCCATTCCGATCGCCAGGCGATTGCGGATCATGCGGCGCATCATGTGTCGGCCGCCCACCGAAGAACAGCACCTCAAGGGGAACACCAACTACGTAAAGGCGATCCTGAAACTGCGCGCGACCGGGTTGAGATTGATTGATCTGCAGCGGCAGGAAACGGCGTTCACCGCGATCTGGTACCGGAAGAGCACATCAGTACTCGGCCTGCTCATGTCGGAGGCCATAGCCTTGGTGGTTTGGGAGCTGAACGAGCGCGACGAAGAAATCACTACCCTCAGAATCTGGCGCACCTAGGCACCAGTACAGAGGTTCCGCCGGTTCCCGCTTTCCGCATCTTGGCCGGGTGTCGGAGCGCGCGACACATGCGATCACCCGGATGCCGGATTCCGTTTCAGCTAGAATCCTGAAAGCAGCCGGCGGGAGTCGTCGCCGGACGTGGCATCCTGGCGGAACTGGCGCCGCAGCTGCGGTTTGGCATAGGTTCGCAGCAACGATGGAACACGAAGACTGGCGGGAACTGCTGGCGCAGATCGCCGCAGCGGCTGATGGAATCGCGTTGCGTCATTTCCGCAACCCCGCGCTGCGAGTCGAGAACAAACGCGATGTCAGTCCGGTGACGCAGGCCGATCGCGAGATCGAGCAGGCCGCGCGCCGCATCGTCGGCGATCGCCATCCGGAACTCGGCGTGCTCGGCGAGGAATATGGAGAAACGAACGGCGCATCCCGCGCCCGCCTGATCATCGATCCGATCGACGCCACGCAGAATTTTGTGCGCGGCATCCCGATCTTTGCTACCCTGCTCGCAATCGAGGATCGCGGCGAGATCGTGGCAGGCATGGTGAGCGCACCGGCGCTCGGAACGCGCTGGAGCGCGGTGCGCGGAGGCGGCGCGCTTCGCAACGGGCAGTGCATACAGGTGTCGCAGGTCGCGCGACTGGAAGAGGCCCAACTGTTTCATGCCGGACTGGCCGCGATGACGACGCGGCGCAATGCAGTGGTCGCTCTCGCCATGCGTGCCGGGCGCAGCCGCGGGTTTGGCGATTTCTACCAGGACGTACTTGTCGCGGAGGGCGCCGGTGATATTGCGGTGGACTTTGGCATTGCACCCTGGGACATCGCGCCGCTGCTGGTCATCGTCGAGGAGGCGGGCGGCCGCGCAACCAGTCTTGCGGGAGAGCGCACTATCTATGCAGGCAATTTCGTGAGCTCGAACGGTTTGCTGCACGAGGCTGTGCTTTGTGCGCTCGCGCTGCCCGCCTGACGCCCTCGCGTTCCCGCCGCGCGGCGATGCGCTCGCGAGGCCCGTGTGCCGCGAACCTTTGACCCGTTCAGGGGTCAGATGTCGTGGCGCGAATTATCCCAGTCGGCGGTTTTTTGCGCAGAAGAGACGCAGCGTCACATGAAAGGGGGAGTTTCCGTGAAGAATCGCACAGTCTTGTGACGACGGAATCTCCGTGATGAACTGCACAGCCTTATGGCGAAAATCCGAATATGATGTCGGCGCAAGAAAAGTTCATCCGTTCTTGCGGGGAGCATTGAGCCAAAGATAATTGTCCGCAGTTCGCCGTGTGCGCTCCTATGGAAGTGCCAACGATGGGAAAAAGAACCGAGGAATCGCTGCTCCAGCAATCCCGCATTGACGAATTCGAAATCGAGCGCCGCAAGGCGCTGTTCGGCTTCACGCCGTCCGACGCCGAGGCGTTGACGAACGCCAGGCCGCACGTCCTGGGTAAACTCGATGCCGTGGTCGACGAGTTTTACCGGCGGCAGACCGAGATCGAAGACATCGCCCTCATCATCGGCGACAGCGAGACCATGCGGCGCCTGCGTATCGCACAGAGGCGGTATATCGACGACCTGTTCTCGGGCGTGTACGACGAGGACTACGTCAACCATCGCCTGCGCATCGGGCTGGTTCACAAGCGTATCGGCGTCGAGCCGAAGTACTATCTTTCCGCGCTGAGTGTGCTGCGCGCAATCCTGCATGCTGCGATCGAGGCAGGTCTGCCCGACGCGGCACGCGCGGCGCAGGCGTGTGCTGCGCTGGATAAACTTCTGTACTTCGACACCGCCTTTGTGTTCGACACCTACATTCAGAGCATGTTGTCCGAGATCGAAACCATCAAGGAGGGTGCGCTCCGCTACGCACGGACCCTCGAGGACAAGGTCGCCGAAAGAACGAGGGAGCTTGAAATGCTGTCGCGGCACGATGCGCTCACCGGGCTGCTGAACCGCCGCGCCTTCGCCGAGGCGCTGCGGCGCGAAATCGTGCGCGCCAAGCGGACTTCGACCCCGATCGCGGTGCTCTACATCGACATCGACGATTTCAAGGCCGTGAACGACTCACGCGGCCATCAGAAGGGCGATGAAGCGCTGGGCATGCTGGCCGACGTTCTGCGGCAGGCAAGTCGCGAGAATGACATTCTGGCGCGCCTCGGCGGCGACGAGTTCTGCGCCGTACTTCCGGGCGTAGACGCCGGCGGCGCGAGGGCGTTTTGCACCCGCTTCGTAGAGTCGCTCCAGGGACGCGACCGCTCCCTTGCCGTGAGCGTTGGCGTGCACTGCACGGGCCCGGTCGAGTTCGATGAACCGGAGACGCTGCTGCACCTCGCCGACATGACGATGTACGAGGAAAAGGCGCGGCATCATGCCGCGCCGGCAGACGAAATCGCTGTCCTCGCCGCGAGTTGATCCCCGGCGGATTCGGCTGCGTGACCTCCAGTGCGTTCCTACTATCCGAGATCGTTCCTCAAGCTGCTGGCGGTCGGCTGCACGCTGATTGCGTTGCCGCTGGTGATCGCGCTCATCACCAACGCGATCGCGGTCGATCAACTCGCCAATCGCAGCCAGGAAGCGGTGTACCGGGCGGTCCAGGCGACGCAGAGCAGCCGGCGTCTGCTGGAAAGCCTGACCGCGACGGAACGCAGTGCCCGGCAAATGGTGATACTCGCTGACCGCGGACTGCTCGACAACTACGTCCTCAACCGCGGCCAGTTCCTGGCGAACGCGGACCGGCTCGCGCGCTTGCCGATCGGCGTGGAACAGCAGGCGGTTCTCGCCCCTATCATCCAGGGCGAGGCGGAAATTTTCTCGGTTCTGGCGAACCCGCAGGCGGACCAGACGCAGCTCGTGAAGGCGGTCGAGGGATTCGTAGCGGTAGCGGAGCGCGCGCGTGGCATCGTCGTGCGCAGCAACGAGATGATCGACCGCGAGGTCGAAACCATGCGAACCACGGCGGCGCAGACCCAGCAGATCGTACTGTGGCAGTTGCTGGCATTGATCCCGGTGGTGGTGTTTCTGGTAGTCGGATTCATCGTGCTGATTGCGCGGCCAATCCGCCAGATCGATGATGCCATCCGTCGCCTGGGCGCGGGTGAGTTCAGCGCCGAAGTGGTGGTCGGCGGTCCGCAGGACCTGCAGGACCTGGGCGCGCGCCTGGAATGGATGCGCGGCCGGCTGCTCTGGCTCGAGGAGCAGAAGAACCGTTTCCTGCGCCAGGTGTCGCATGAACTGAAGACACCGCTGACGGCCGTGAGAGAGGGCGCGGAACTGCTGAGCGATGAGGTGGGTGGAAAACTGTCGCCCGAGCAGCGGGAGATCGTGGAGATCATCCGCCACAACAGTATAGAATTGCAGAAACTGATCGATGACTTGCTGTCGTACGGCGCCAGCCAGTTTCACAAGACCGCGCTTACGGTGGGCCCCGTCTCCGTCAAGGAAGTGTTCAGGCGGGTCGCCGAAGACCAGAAGCTCGCCCTGCGCGCCAAGGGCGTTCGACTCGAAATGGATACTGCGGACGTGACCATTGCGGCTGACTCCGAGAAAGTGCGCATCATCCTCGATAACCTGTTGTCCAACGCAATCCGGTTCTCACCGCAAGGCAGCAGGGTCCTGGCAGCGGCGCGGGCGGACGGTGCCGGTCTCGATCTCGAGGTTACCGATGAGGGGCCGGGTATCGCGCGCGAGGACCGCGACCGCATGTTCGACCCGTTCTACCAAGGCCGGCACACCGCTGAAGGTCTGGTGCACGGCACGGGAATCGGGCTCTCGGTGGTAAGGGATTACGTCCATGCACACGGGGGCACCGTGGAGGTCGTCGACGATGCCGCGATACGGGGCGCCAGGTTGCGAGTGCGATTGCCGCTCGCGCAGCCGGCGGGTTCGCAGTGAACGCCGTTCGAGCGGTGGTCTCCGGCGCGCTAATGCTCGCCATGGCCGGTTGTGCCGTGTTCAAGGCCCCGGAAGACGAACCTCCCGCCGGGCCGGCCGAACCGGAGATCCCCGCCGCGCCGGCTGAACCGGAGGCGCCCGCTCCGCCCCCGACAGCAGCCGAGCCCGTACGTCCCGTTGCCCCGGTTCCTGAGTCCGCACGGTTGCTTGAGTTTTTCCGGCAGGTGCGCAAACTGGGAGGCGTAGAGCTCGGCCGGGAACACGAGGCTGTTCGCATCGCCTACATGCGCACGCGGTCGGATTTCGACCGCTTGCGCCTGGCGATGGTGCTGTCGCTGCCGGAAACGGTGTGGAACGATGTGGCCCGCGCGCTGGACCTGCTGGAGCCGATGATCCGAAATCAGAACTCGCCTCTGCACGGGCTGGCAGTTCTGCTGCAAACGTTCGTGCAGGAACAGCGCCGCCTCGAGCAGAGGGTGCACGGCATGCAGCAGAAGCTCGATGCACTGAAGGCGATGGAGCGCAACCTGATAGAGCGCAAGAGGTGAACTGATGGCGACCATGAACTCGACGCGTGGAAACATACTTGTCGCGGACGACGATCCGGATCTGCTGCGGCTGATGCAGATCCGGCTCTCGGCCGCAGGCTACACCGTGACCACGGCGGAAAGCGCCGAGCAGGCGCTCGCGCACTTTGCCGTCGCACGGCCGCAAGTGGTGGTGACGGACCTCAGGATGGGTCACATGGACGGCATCGCGCTGTTCGAGGCCATACACGGCGAGAATCCGATGCTGCCCGTGATCGTGTTGACCGCCCATGGCACGATTCCCGACGCCGTGTCGGCGGTCAAGCGCGGGCTGTTCGGCTATCTCACCAAGCCGTTCGATGCCAAGGCGCTGCTTGGTGAAATCGAGCGGGCTTTCGCCGTGGCGGGAGGGGCCGGCACCGGCGCGGCGGACCTGGCATCGGACGGCCAGGCCTGGCGCAGGAGCATCATCACCCGCAATCCGGCCACGGAAGACGTGCTCGCAAAGGCGCGTCTCGTCGCCGACAGTGACGCGAGCGTGCTGATTTACGGTGAGTCGGGCACTGGCAAGGAGCTGCTTGCGCGCGCCATCCACGATGCCAGCGCGCGGCGCGAACGCCCGTTTGTCGGCATCAACTGCGGCGCCATCCCGGAGCAGCTGCTGGAGTCCGAGCTGTTCGGCCACATCAAGGGTTCGTTCACCGGCGCCACCCGCGATCACAGGGGCCTGTTCCAGACCGCCGACAAAGGGACGCTGCTGCTCGACGAGATCGGTGACATGCCGGCGGTGCTGCAGGTGAAGCTGCTGCGCGCGCTGCAGGAGCGGCAGGTGCGGCCGGTGGGTTCGAACCAGACCTTCGACGTCGACGTGCGCGTGATTTCAGCCACCCATCGCGACATCGAAGCGGAAATGGCGGCCGGCAATTTTCGCGAGGATCTTTTCTACCGGCTCAACGTCGTGACCCTGCGGCTGCCGTCGCTTGCGGAGCGGCGCGAGGACATCCCACTGCTCGCCAACCATTTCCTGGCCGAGCTCAGGGAAAAATACAAGAAACCGGTCAAGGGTTTTGCGCCCGAGGCGCTGGAGCTTCTGGTCGGCGCGTCGTGGCCCGGCAATGTGCGCCAGCTCTACAATGTGATCGAGCAGTCGGTTGCGCTCGCCACCACCTCGCTCATTCCTCCGTCGTTCGTGCAGCAGGCGATCCAGCACCAGCAGACCCGGTTCGCCTCGTTCGAGGATGCGCGCCGGAAGTTCGAGCGCGATTATCTTGCGCAGTTGCTGAAAATCACCGACGGCAACGTCACGCAGGCCGCGAAGCTTGCCAAACGCAATCGCACGGAATTCTACAAGCTCCTGCAACGCCATCAGCTCGATCCCAAACTCTTCAAGGCCGCGTCCAGGTCGGCGCAATAACGCCGCCTAACGCCGCCCGGCGCGCCGGGCCGCACATCTGTCGTTGTCCCACGACAGCAGGATTGCCGCCAAAACAAGGCGATAGGGCCGCTGCATCCTATGTCGTTACCCGGTGGCGACAGTGCGAGCGCGGTGAGCGACGTCAATGGATTGTTTTTAAAAGAAAATCCGACTTGGCACGGGCATTGCTCCGATGATCGGTGGGAGCCCCGGCTGCAGGCATCTGTTTGGGGCCCGGTCGAAAGGAGGCTGCGATGGACGCCAAGCGATGGTCGGCAACTTGGGTCGCCACGCTGCTGGTGGCGCCATTCGCGACAACCGCGGGCGATGCTGCGGACGGCAGGAGCCCACCGGAGAGTCCGGAGTTCGCCCGCCTCGACACGAATCGCGACGGTCACGTGAACCGTGACGAGACACGGAAACTCCCGAATTTCGAACAGGCGTTTCGCGAGGCGGACGACAACCGCGACGGCAAACTCGACGCCGACGAATTCGCCAAGGCACAGGCGATCCATGAGCGCGTGCGCGTGGCGCAGTATGTCGACGACAGCGTGATTACCGCCAAGGTCAAGGCGGCGCTGCTGAAGGATCTGCGGCTCAAAGGGCTCGACGTAAAAGTCGAAACCTACAGGGGCGCGGTGTTGCTCTCCGGATTCGTTAACGACGGAGAACAAGCGCGCCGGGCCGCCGAGATCGCGGCGGGAGTTGCTGGCGTAGCCGCCGTGCGAAACAGCCTGCTGGTCAAAAGTTGAACGATTCATTCCCCGGAGATCGGCGTGAACGGAAAGATCAAGAGCTTGTTTAACGTCGAATTCGAGCGCTTAACGGACGGGCCTCTGCTCGCGTACGTCACACCCGGCCGGTTCGCCTTGCGGCGCAAGCGCGCCATGTGGGTCGCGCGCGCGATGGCGGTCGCGCGCCGGAAGGAGTTGAGACGCCGCATCAAGGAGCAACGGCATGGAAACCACTGAGAATGAAGAAACCAGAAACGTGTCAGGCGTGGAATTTGAGTGCCTGGCTGACGGGCCCGTAGTGGCATACGTCACCGCTGGCCGGCTGGCCCTGCGGCGCAAGGGCGCCATGTGGGTCGCGCGCGCGATGGCGGTCGCGCGCCGGAAGGAGTTGAGGCGCCGTAGCAAGGAGCAACGGCATGGAAATCACTGACAACGTTCAACAAAGTACCACCAAGCCGCGCAAGGGCGGCGGTATCCTGTATCCGGTCATGCTGATCGCCGCGATCGCGGTGATTCTGTTCAGCGTGATCGGCATCGCCACCATTACGGGTCATCTGCCCAAAGCGCTCTCAAAGAGCGAACCGGGAGTCGCCGACAGCGTGGCCAGGAGTTCGGAGGCGACGCGCGCTGAAACGCCCGCGCCGTCCGCCCCCGACAGACGGGCGAGCCGGCCGCAAGCGCGCACACCCGGTCCGCTCGCGGCGCAAAGCTGCGGCAACTGCGGTGTCATCGAAACGATCCGTGCGGTCGAGTCGAAAGGCCAGGGCAGCGGCCTGGGTGCGATTGGAGGCGCCGTCGTGGGCGGCATCCTCGGCAACCAGGTCGGCCGCGGCGGCGGGCGAACGGCGGCGACCGTCGTCGGGGCCGGCGCCGGGGCTTACGCGGGACACGAAATCGAGAAGAATGTGAACCGGCGCGTGAATTACCAGGTGCGCGTGCGCATGGAGGACGGAACCCTCCGCACCTTCTACGAATCGGCGCATCCCGCCTACAGCATCGGGCAGAAGGTGCGTGTCGACGAGCGTGGCATCGTCGCGCCGGCCGGATGATCGCTCGCGGGGAGGACATATGAGAACAACGGTCGCGATGTCCTTGGCAACGCTCGGGGCGGTGCTGCTCACTGCCTGCGACCCGCTCTCGCTTACGGTTTTTGGCGTGGGCACGGCTACCGGCGTGCAGCACACGCTCAATGGCATCACCTACAAGACGTTCACGGCGCCACTGCCACGGGTGCGTACGGCAACCATCAGCAGCTTGAATCACATGGGCATCAAGGTCGCCGCGCGGGAGAAAACCAAGGACGGCGAACTCATCAAGGCCACGGCGAGCGAGCGCGAGATCGAAATCGAGCTCGACGCGATTACCTCGGGTACGACCCGAATGCGTGCGTCGGTGCGTAACGGCCTGTTCATGGACGCCGCAACGGCAACGGAAATCATTCTGCAAACTGAGCGCATCTTGAGCCATCGTAAGGCAGCATCCGCGAGTCGAGAGTGATGCGACTTTCATATTTGCGTTGATTGAGGAGATGGTCCATGAAACGGAAAATGATCAGCACCCTGACAGCCGTACTGATGGCGGGAGCTTCGGCTATCACGGCCGCAGCCGACAGCCCGGTCCTGCTGCAGACCGAGGCGCAGCGCACCGATACCTTGAGCGCGCGCCACGGGCCGGCGGTGGTGCAGACGCGAATCGCGTCGGAGTTCAGCGCGTTTGCCGGCTCGGATGCGAACGCGCAAAGCCTGGTTACGGGGCTGCGCAATGGCGCGCCGATCACGTTGAGTTCGACCTCCACGACTACCGGCGGCACCGCGAGCACCACTCTGCTGACTTTTGATCCTCCAACGCGGCCGATGGGGCATGGGAACGTGTTCATCAGTCTCGCGCTGGCGAAGCAGCAGCTGGCGGGTTACGGCATCAGCGACCCCACGCCCCAGGAAATCCAGGCGGCGCTCACGGGGGGCACGATAACCACCGCTAGCGGCCAGACCGTCAGCCTGCAAGGGGTACTTACGCAACGTGCGAGCGGCCAGGGTTGGGGAGTTATCGCCAAATCGCAAGGCGTGAAACTTGGCCACGTGGTGAGTGCTCTCAAGAGCGCGAACCAGCAGGTCATTGCGAACGCGACGGGGACCACCAGCACGGGCCGCGGAGCCGTGGCGGGGTCACAGGCGTCGGCTGCTTCCGCTACCACTCAAACCACCGCCACGGGTAGCAAGTCCTCACATGCACATGGCAAAGGCGCGTTTAGCGGCGGCGCCAGCGGCATCGTGAACGCGGGCGGCACAGGCGGTGGTGTCGGGGTGGGCGTCAGTGCAGGTGCGCGCGCCCACGGCGCCGGGGGAATCGTCACCGGCGCGGGTGTGTCGGCACGCGGCGGCGCCAGCGCCCCGGGCCTCGCAAGAGGCCATTCCAAGCCCTGACCGCGGCACGCAGCTCGCGATGGACCGCCTCGAGCCTGGCGGATCAGGTGGCTTGCGCTATCGGGCCACCGATATCACCCGGAGCAGGAATGACAGGAAGAAAGATGCGAGTCACCGTCGGGCCGATCATGGTGGCAGTTTTACTCGTTGCCGGTTGCGCGACTCAGCCGCGATCACCTGCGCCGCAGCCGCAGGTGAATTTGTCCGGGTTTTCGGCCGCGTTCAAGCAGGGCTATGCGGACGGTTGTGAGCAAGCACACACGCCCGCGCCGCGCAAGGACGGGCGGCGTTTTCAGCGAGACGGCGACTACGCCGCGGGTTGGAACGACGGCTACAGCATCTGCCGGCGCCGCAGCAGGTGAAGTATCCCATCGCACGACGGGAAGTGTCGCCAACCGGAGACTGTTTGTGATGACTTGATCGCGCAACTCTCAACATTCACCGTGGTCTTTACGGGAGGGACCACAACCTTAAGGAGATCGATGATGAATCGAACCGGAGCTTTGTGTGCGACTCTCGTATTCCTCGCTTCGTTTGGACCAGGCGCTGCGCCTGCAGCGGACCGGACCGGAATGCAGCATCATGCGTCATTCGTATCAGGCGGTGTCGGCGCCTCCTCCCAGGAGGATCTCAAGGCGCGCGAGAGGGAATTCAATCTGAAGCTTGTGTTCACGCTGGTGGAAGGCAACTACGTCGCCGACGTGAACGTCGCGATCCGTGATGCCGGCGGACGGACTGTCCTGGAGCACGAGGCTCCGGGCCCGCTTTTCATGGCGAAGTTGCCGAGCGGCACGTATACCGTCAGCGCGACCTACGAGGGCAGGTCGCAATCGCGGAAGGTCAGTATTGGCGAGCGCTTGCGTACCGAGCAGTTCCGCTGGCCGAGCAACCCGCAGACCGACTTCCCTCTCCAAAACGACAGAAGCTAGTGGCCGCACGGCGCCGCCAACGTCACACGGTCCGGCGCCATTCGCTCTTCACCAGTCCCCCGCCGGCACGCTTGGTGCGTGTCGGCGTATTATTCCTGCCGCTGGAACCTATCCACCCGGGCGCCATTGCAAAGTAGTTGCGTGCAGTAAAGGCTGTACAAAAAGACCCCGGCTTGCGCCGGGGAAACAGGGGAGGAAGGACGCCGCGGGGGAGGAGGGAGGGATCGCGGCCTATTTGACCTTCTTCCCGATTTCGTGGCCGATCAGTGCGCCCGCTGCGGCGCCACTGACAGTCCCCACCGTGCTGCCGCCGGTCAGTGCGGAACCGACGACGCCACCGACTACTGCCCCCGTGGCAGTACCGATCTGGCTGTTGCTCGGATTCGATGCGCAGGCGCTCAATGCCATGCATTCCGCGAGCAGAGGCATGCTCATTGCTGTTTTCTTCACGACGAGCCGTCTCCCTCGTTGACGATGCCGTTCTCTCAGCAGATTCCATGCCAAGCGCCCGGTTTCACGACAAATCAATGTGTTAGAACCTTGGCGACGCCGCAACGTCGGCCAAGTTTGTCGCCGCGCAGCGACACAAGCGCCACCTTGCGTTGTATGCAGTTGAAGAAATTCAGATAGTTGCGTCGTCGCTACCCGACAGGCCGCGGACAGGAAAGCGCGAAACTACGGAGCGAGTCTCGCTTACACCGAACGTCAAGCGCTTAACGCGCAGCGTGGCGGTTTTCAGCCTTTGACGCGATTGATCCGTGCGACTTCGGGAATGCGCCGCAACCCGCGCATGATGCGCGCGAGATGGAGCCGGCTGGAGACCTGCAGCGTGAAGTGCATATCGGTGTAGGTTCCGCCGTCGTCCGGATCGACCGATACGTGCTGTATGTTGGAGCCGGCTTCCGCGATCTCCGCGGCGACCTTGGCGAGCACGCCGCGCTGGTTGGCGACCACCAGTTTGATGCTCACCTCGAACAGCTTCTTCGTTTCGGGATCCCACGCCACGTCGAGTTGACGCTCGGGGTCCGGGCGCGTGCGGCTGATGGTCGGGCAGTCGTGGGTATGGATGACCATCCCGCTGCCCTTGCTGATAATGCCCAGTATCGGATCGCCCGGTATCGGCTTGCAGCATTTTGCGAGTTGCACGGCGATGCCTTCGGAACCGCGGATCACCACCGAACCGGGCACCACGCTTTCAGGCGGCGGTGACCCGCGCAGTGCGAGAATCCGGCGGGCGACGACCGCGCTCAACCGTTTGCCGAGTCCGATATCGGAAAGTATGTCCTGGCGCGACTTGGCGTTCGATTCGCGCACCAGCTTGTCCCACTCGGGTTCCTTGATCTCGGCGAGCGGCATCCTGAAGTTGGCGAGCGCCTGGCCGAGCAGCCGCTCGCCCAGTTGCACCGACTCCTGGAAGTGCATGGTTTTCAGGAAATGCCGGATGTGCGATCGGGCCTTGGCCGTCACCACGAAGTTGAGCCACAACGGATTGGGCTTCGCGTGTGCGGCGGTGATGATCTCCACCCGGTCGCCGTTCTTAAGTTCGGTGCGTAACGGCAGCAGCTCCTGGTTGATCGTCACGGCCACGCAGCGGTTGCCGATGTCGGTGTGCACGGAGTAGGCGAAGTCAACGGCGGTGGCGCCCCGCGGCAGCGCCATGATCTGGCCTTTTGGCGTGAAGATGTAGACCTCGTCGGGAAAGAGATCGACCTTGAGGTGTTCGAGAAACTCGACCGAGTCGCCCGCCTCGGACTGCATCTGGATCAGGCTCTGCAGCCACTGGTGGGTTTTCCTCTGCAGTTCGGAGAGCGAGGTGTCGGAGCTCTTGTAGAGCCAGTGCGAGGCGACGCCAGCCTCGGCGATCTTGTGCATCTCGCCGGTGCGAATCTGAACCTCGATCGGCGTGCCGAACGGCCCGAACAGCGTCGTATGCAGCGCCTGGTAGCCGTTGGCCTTGGGGATGGCGATGTAGTCCTTGAACTTCCCCGGGATCGGCTTGAACAGGCCGTGCAGCGCGCCGAGCGCGATGTAGCAGGCATGCACGTTCTTCACGACGATGCGAAATCCGAACACGTCGAGCACCTGGGCGAACGAGAGGTGCTTCTCGCGCATCTTGCGGTAGATCGAATACAGATGCTTTTCGCGTCCCTGCACCTGGGCGTCGAGCCCGTTGTCCTTGAGCCGGCGCTGGACCGAGGCGAGCACCTTGCCCACGATCTCGCGGCGATTACCGCGGGCCGCCTTCACCGCCTTGGCGAGGACGCGGTAGCGATCCGGATACAGGTAGCGGAACGACAGGTCCTCGAGCTCCTGGAAGATGCTGTTAAGCCCCAGGCGGTTCGCGATCGGCGCGTAGATCTCCAGGGTTTCCCGGGCGATGCGCTGGCGTTTGCCGGCATCGACGGCCTCCAGCGTGCGCATGTTGTGCAGGCGGTCGGCGAGCTTGATCAGGATGACCCGCACGTCGCGCGCCATCGCCAGCAGCATCTTGCGGAAGTTTTCGGCCTGAGCCCGCTCGTGGGTCTCGAACTCGATCTTGTCGAGCTTCGACAAGCCGTCGACCAGGTCGGCAACCGGCGATCCGAAGGTCTTCGTGATCTCGGCCTTGGTGACGGAGGTATCCTCCATCACGTCGTGCAGCAGCGCCGCGGTCAGCGCCTGGGGATCGAGATGCCACTGCGCCAGAATGCTGGCGACGGCGAGCGGGTGGGAAATGTACGGTTCGCCGGACTCGCGGAACTGGCCTTCGTGCGCCGCCTCGCTGAAATGATAGGCGGATTCAAGCTGCGAGATGTCCTCCGGCCTGAGATACGCCGACCATTCCTTGAACAGCGTCGCCGCTTCACCCATGGTGGAAATGCGGAATGCGGAATGCGGAATGATGAATGGAGCGACTTACATTTACCGGATGTCTGTGACAATTCCGCATTCATCATTCATCGTTCAGCATTGATCCTATGGCTGCGCCTTGTTGAGTATCTCGCTGCCGTACTTGCCGGACGCGAGTTCGCGCAGGGCGATCACGGTCGCCTTGTCGCGGTTCGCCTCGAGCATGGGCTGCGAGCCGTTGGTGATCTGCCGGGCGCGGTAGGTCGCGGCCAGCGACATCTCGAAGCGGTTCGGAATGTGTTTGAGACAGTCATCGACGGTAATGCGTGCCATATCGTGTAATCCCGGTTACTTCATGCGGTTGATCGAATCTGCGTGGCGGGCAAGCTGGCGGCGCAGCCTGAGCCGTTCGGCCCGGACGATGCTCGCGAGATCCTGGGCTGCCCGGGCGAAGTCGTCGTTCATAATAACATAGTCGAACTCGGCGAAATGGCTGATCTCTTCGCGTGCCGCGGCGAGCCGGCGCGCGATCACATCCGCGGCATCCTGGCTGCGGCTTCTCAACCGCTGGTGGAGAACGTCGATCGAGGGCGGCAGGATGAAAATGCCGACCGCGTCCCGGATCAACCGGCGCACCTGCTGGGCACCCTGCCAGTCGATTTCGAGCAGGACGTCATGATCTTTTCCGAGTTCCTCGTTGATCCATTGCTGCGACGTGCCGTACTGATTGCCGTAGATCGTCGCGCTCTCGAGAAATGCCCCGGCTTCCAGCATGCGCTCGAACTCGGCCGCCGAAACGAAGTGGTAATCGCGCCCCGGCACCTCGCCGGGCCGTGGTGGCCGGGTGGTGTGGGAGACCGACAGCTTCACACGCGGTTCGGCTTCGAGCAGCGCCGCAACGAGGCTCGTCTTGCCGCCACCCGAGGGAGCGCTCACGATATAAAGGATGCCGTGCATTGGCAGGTGTATTACTCGACGTTCTGTATCTGCTCGCGCATCTGCTCGATCAGCAGCTTCAAATCCATCGCTGCCCGGGTGACCGCCAGGTCGACCGACTTGGAGCCCAGGGTATTCGCTTCACGGTTGAGTTCCTGCATCAGGAAATCCAGCCGCTTGCCCACGGCGCCGCCCGCGCCGAGGATGCTGCGCAGCTCGGCGATGTGCGCGGCAAGCCGCGAAAGTTCCTCGTCCACGTCGATGCGGTTGGCGAACAGCGTGATTTCCTGCCGAATGCGCTCGTCATCGCCATTGACCATGGCTTCCTTGAGCCGCGCCGCAAGCTTCTCCCTGAAGGCGGCGAGCACCTGCGGCATGCGCGGCAACACCTCGGCGAGGCGCGCCTCCATCGCCGCCGCCCGTTCGAGCAGCAGCATCTTGAGCTTCTCGCCTTCACGCCCGCGCGCAGCGAGGAATTCTTCGAGCGCGGTCAGCGCCAGTTCGCGACAGGCCGCTTTCACTACTTCCAGCGGCTGTTCTTCGGTTCCCAGCATGCCCGGCCAGCGCAGGATATCGGCTACCCGCATGCTGGCCGCGCCTGGCAGGGCGAGGCGCACCTGCCCGTCGAGGGCGACGAGCTGTTGCAGCAACGCGGCGTTGAGTTCCGGCAGCCGCTGGGGCCCGGAGGCTGCCGCCAGAGCGATCCGGCAATCCACCTTCCCGCGCGTCATCCGGGCGGCCAGCGTCTCGCGCAACTGCGGCTCCATGGTGCGCAGTTCGTCCGGCACGCGGAACTGGATGTCGAGGTAGCGGTGGTTGACCGAACGCAGCTCGATGCTCAGCGTGCCCCACGCATATTCGCGCGCGGTCGCGGCGTAACCGGTCATGCTGTAAATCATGGTTTACCGCTCACTCGTAACTCGATACCATTCGCGCTGGTCCGGCTGGAAAGATAACACACTCTAAGTTACATGCGACCTGGCGGCCGAAAGCCCGATGAATTGCGAATCGTGCGCATCACGCGAGGCTATACCTGCCACGCGGAGGGCTCGGTGTTGATCGAATGCGGCGAGACCCGGGTGATCTGTACGGCCAGCGTGCTGGAAAAGCAGGCGCCGCACCTCAAAGGCACCCTGCGCGGCTGGGTGACGGCCGAATACGGCATGCTGCCGCGTTCGACCGGCACGCGCACTGACCGCGAGGCGGCGCGCGGCAAGCAGTCCGGCCGCACTCAGGAAATCCAGCGCCTGATCGGGCGCGCGCTGCGGGCCGTGGTCGATCTCGACCGGCTCGGTCCGCGCACCATTCATCTCGACTGCGACGTGATCCAGGCGGACGGCGGCACGCGTACCGCGAGCATCACCGGGGCTTTCGTCGCGCTGCACGACGCGGTGAGTTTCCTGTTGCGCAAACAGTTGTTGAAGGCATCGCCGATCCGGGAACATGTTGCGGCGGTATCGGCCGGCATCTACAAAGGAACGCCGGTGCTCGACCTCGATTACATCGAGGACTCGCGGTGCGATACCGACATGAACGTGGTGATGACCGACAGCGGTGGCGTGGTGGAAGTCCAGGGCACGGCGGAGGGTGCGCCGTTCTCGCGCGAGGAGATGGATGCAATACTCATACTCTCCGAACGCGGCGTCCGCGAGCTCATCGCCGCGCAGAAAGCCGCGCTGAAGGCGTAGCAGCGCTCACTGCGGTGAGGGATTTCCGTGAAGAGGCTCGTTCTTGCAAGCAGCAACCCCGGCAAGTTGCGCGAATTCCGGCAGATGCTCGGCCCGCTCGGCATCGAGATCGTGCCGCAAGCGGAACTTGGTATCACGGACGCAGATGAGCCGCACCCGGCGTTCGTCGAGAACGCGCTCGCGAAAGCGCGCCACGCGAGCCGTCGTGCGGGCATGCCGGCATTTGCCGACGATTCCGGCCTCTGCGTCACCGCCCTCGGCGGCGAACCGGGCGTGCATTCCGCGCGCTTCGCCGGCAGCGCGGCGGCCGGAGAGTGCGGGGGCCGCGACAATCAGGACGCGCGCAACAACCTCAAGTTGCTCGCGTTGCTGCGGGGGGAACCGGATCGCAGCGCGCATTATTACTGCGTGATCGTGCTCGTGCGCCGCGCCGATGATCCCGAACCGCTGATCACGGAGGGGCGCTGGCACGGCGAGATCGTGGACGCGCCGCGCGGCACGAACGGCTTCGGCTACGATCCGCATTTCTTCCTGCCCGCGTTCGGCCGCACCGCCGCGGAGCTTGCCCCGGATGAGAAGAATGCGGTGAGCCATCGCGGACGCGCACTTGCGCAGCTCGTTGCGCAACTGCGCGTAATGGCAAATGCGGAATGATGACCGCGAAATGAACAGCGGGAAGACGCCGTGCGCCTAAACTCACCAGTTGTCACGCATCACTCATCATTACATTTTCGCGCGCTGCCACCGCTGTCTTTGTATATCCATCTCCCTTGGTGCGCGCGAAAATGTCCATACTGCGATTTCAATTCGCACGAGGCGCGCGGCGCGCTCGCCGAAACCGATTACATTGCGGCGCTCACCGCCGATCTCGAACAGGCGCTGCCCCTCGTGTGGGGGCGCACGGTCTACAGCATATTCTTCGGCGGCGGAACGCCAAGCCTGTTTTCAGCTCATGGTATAGACGAGATACTGGCAGTGGTGCGTGCGCGTCTCCCGTTGGCAGGCGATGCCGAGATCACCCTGGAGGCCAACCCGGGCACGGCCGAAGCGGAGAAGTTCAAGGGGTTCCGCGCCGCGGGGGTCAACCGGCTCTCGCTCGGCATTCAGAGCTTCGACGCGCGGCATCTGAAGGCGCTCGGGCGCATCCACGATGACCGCGAGGCGCGGCGCGCGATCGAAATTGCCGCGAGCAACTTCGATAATGTGAACCTCGATATCATGTATGGATTGCCGGAGCAGAGCGTGGACGACGCGCTGGCGGACGTCACCACGGCGATTTCCTGCTCGCCGCAGCATATCTCTGCCTATCACCTGACCATCGAGCCCAATACCTATTTCCACCGCTATCCGCCGCCCCTGCCGGACGACGACACGACTGCGGCGATGCAGGACGCGATCGAAGCGGAGCTTGCCGCAGCGGGTTACGAGCACTATGAGGTTTCGGCCTACGCGAAGCGCGCCGACAAAACCAGCGGCAAGAGTTCGCGAAGCGACGTTCTCATCACTCATCACTCATCACTCATCACTGCGCGCAGCGGCCGCTGCGCGCACAACCTCAACTACTGGACCTTTGGCGACTACCTCGGCATCGGCGCGGGCGCCCACAGCAAGATTTCGTTTCCCGATCGCATCCTGCGGCAGATGCGCTACAAGCAGCCGGGGCAGTATATGGAGTCAGCGAGGGCCGGCTACGCGGTTCAGCAGGAGCAGCAGGTCGGCGCGCACGAAGTCGGCTTCGAGTTCATGATGAACGCGCTGCGCCTCAACGACGGTTTCGCCACGAGCCTGTTCGAGGAGCGCGCCGGCGTGCCGCTTAATGCGGTGCTGTCGGAGCTCGACGAAGCCGAGCGCCGCGGCCTGATCGTGCGCGACCACCAGCGCATTGCACCGACGCCCCTCGGCCGCCGCTTCCTCAACGATCTCTTGCAGATCTTCCTGCCGGATCGGGAAGCGAATGGCGAAATCCGGAAGAAGAAAGGCCCCGGAAGAGTCCTCCTCCCTCGGGCGTGAGCGCGGGGAAGAAATGCAGGTCTCCCTCCCTTGCGCGTGAGCGCGGGGGAGGGTCGGGGAGGGGGCAGAACTTCACACCCCCTCGGGCGCGATTCTGATCAGACGCTTGCCCATGTTCTCGCCGCGGTAGAGACCGGCGATCGCTCCTGGTGCATGCTCGATCCCGTCGAGAATGTCCTCGCGGTAGCGGATCAACCCCGCGCGCACCCATTGCCCGAGTTCCCGCCGCGCTTCGGCGTAACGCGCCGCGTAATCGAGGATCAGCAGACCCTGCATCCGCGCACGCTTCACCAGCAGTTGACGCTCGACCCTGGGACCCGGGGGAACCGGTTCCCAGTTCGGGATCGACGCGGTGCCGCAGATCACGACCCGCGCGCCCACCCGCAGGCGTTGCATGACCGCGTCGCTGATCGAACCCGACGTGTTGTCGAAATACACGTCGACGCCATCGGGACAGGCGGCCGCGAGCGCCGCATCAAGGCCACCGGCCTTGTAGTCGATGGCCGCGTCGTAGCCGTACTCGTCGCGGCACAGCCGCACCTTGTCCGGCCCACCGGCGATGCCCACGGTGCGGCAGCCCTTGATCCTCGCGATCTGCCCGACGCAGGAACCGACCGCACCGGCTGCGGTCGAGACGACGACCGACTCGCCGGGCTTCGGTTGCCCGACGTCGAGCAGCCCGAAATAGGCGGTGAGCCCGTTCAGTCCCAGCACGCCGAGCGCGGTCGATACCGGGAGATCGGTCTCCATGATCTTGCGCTGGATCGATTTTCCCGGGAGCGCGACGTAGTCCTGCCACCCGAACATGCCCGCGACGTGATCGCCCGGGCCGAAGTCCGGATGCCGCGACACTTCGACCCGGCCGACCGCTCCAGCGCGCATGACGCCGCCGAGCGGCACCGGCTCGGCGTAGCTTGCGGCTGCATTCACCCAGCCGCGCATCGCCGGATCGACCGAGAGAAAGATATTGCGGACCAGGACCTCTCCGTCCGCCGGCTCGGGCGCCGGCGTCGCGACGATCTCGAAGTGTTCCGCCTGCGGAATTCCGCTTGGCCGCGACTTCAGCCTCACCTGGCGGTTGATGCGTTGTTGCAAGACTCGCTCCCGTGTAAGACGCTCAGTCCAGCTTATCAATTCGGGGAGATCTGTTCAACACGCGGTCTGTGCGGCGATGGGAGTCGAACTGAGGCCCGGCTCGAAAGAGACGGAAACGCCATCGAACCCTAAGGTCGCTGTGGTCGTCATGGGAGCCGGACTGAGGGCCACCGCGAAAGCGGCGGAATCACCACCGGACCCTGCCACGACTCGGACAGCGCGCCCGGTGGCAACACCGGGCGTGATTGAACAGAAGTCAGCAGAGGGCGAAGTAGCCGAACGCCCACCGTAATGGGTGGGACAGGGTGAAGGCCTGAACCGTCGGCAAGGCGTGAGACGGGCAGACCTCAGTGGCCGTACTGCACCTGACCAGGTGAAACGGACATGGCGGCCTGTGTCGTAACCAGCCTTGGAGGTGTCCATCATGGACATCCTTTTAAATCCGGCGGAAGCGCCCCGTGCGGACCCGCATGCGGGGTGCTGTGGGGGCTGGGGGCTAAACACCCCCGGCTACCCGATTAGG
>Ga0209109_10000431_pt1 | contig 22080 bp, 25 predicted proteins | sample Rifsed10ft2_FD_184004 | JGI IMG/M metagenome (GOLD analysis project Ga0209109, IMG submission 184004) | Soil microbial communities from Rifle, Colorado, USA - sediment 10ft 2 (version 2) | ecosystem: Environmental > Terrestrial > Deep subsurface > Rock core/Sediment | place: Rifle, Colorado... | reverse complement strand
CCGCCACTGATGAAGGCCGAGCAATCCCACACGCCTCCGACCATTGCCAGCGCATTGCTCTGAGGAGCCCACGCAAAACTGAAGCCGCGCCAGACAATCTCCCTCGCCGGATCGAGCAGCCCGTGCAGGGATGGGATCCCAAGCCCGATCAGGCCGCTCCCATCCGGTGCGCTGACGTAATAGCTGCCCGCCGAGGCGCACGCACTCAAATGAGCCGCTGTCGTAAACGCGAGTCGTAGCCCGTCGGGCGAGAAGCGCAGATCAAATGAGAGTTGGCCGAAGAGTGGCTCGGTCAGGCCGGGCAGGGGCGTCAGCGTTCCACTGCTGTCCAGTGGGACGCGATAGATGTAAAACTGGCTGTTGCCGACCGCGCTCATCTCGATTTGCGAAACGCCAGTGACGAGCACGGCGCTGCCATCCGGCGCGTAGACCGCATTGCCCCAGGTCCAGTCTTGCTGAAAGGTGAGCTGGGTGGGCGCGTTGTAATTGGAGAGGGTTGTCGTCCACACGTTATTGTCGCGGAAGTAGACGAGTGACTGGCCGTCGGAGGACCAAGCCGGGCCGTAGCCAGGGCCGATGTCAGTGGGCGTACCGGCCCCCACCGCGTATACGATGTAGATGTGGGGTGTGCTCCGGACGGAAGAAGTGTAGGCGATGAACTCGCCGGACGGCGACCATGCGAACCCTCCGACCTGATCGTCAATGCCCGGCAGGGTGTACTGCGTGGTTCCGCCTTTGACGCCGCCGGTCACGTCGGTGACGAGGAGTTGCCCGTCACGCACATAAGCGATGAAGCTCTGCCGTCCTGAGGCGGTAATCGTGGTGGCCGTCGGTTCAAGTGTGGGCGTTGGGCTGGGCTGAGACGGCCCGGGTGTGGAAGTCGGGGCGGGAGGCGGAGGCGGTGTGAGCGTCGTGGTTGGCGGCGGGAGGGTGGGGAGGGTTGGCGGAGTGGGATTGCTGAAGAGGCTACAGGCTGATGTGACTGATAATATGAGGAGCAGCCAGCGTTGCATGGGGTGTCAGTAACACTGATTACAAGCTGAAGCTCTCCCCCGGCCTGATCACGTGCACCTTTGAACTCGTTTCGGCCTCCACACGCTTCGCCCACGCCGCTGCGTCCTGCGCGATCAAATCCCACGTGTTGTAGTGCACCGGGATGACGTTTTTGGCCGAGAGCAACTTCGCGGCCCGGAGCGCGTCGTCCGGCCCCATCGTGTAATTGTCGCCGATGGGGAGCGTGGCCAAATCCAGCCCCTCCTCGCCGATCAACTTCATGTCGCCGAACAGGCCGGTGTCGCACGCAAGATAAATCTTCTTGCCTTCGGTCGTGAGCAGGAAGCCGCACGGGTTGCCGCCGTAGGAGCCGTCCGGGAGGGCGGAGCCGTGCAGCGCGAGTGTGAGCTTGAGATAGCCGAAAGGATGCGTGTGCCCGCCGCCGAGGTGCTGCGCGTGCGTGTTGAGGCCCTGATTCCCGAACCAGTTGCAGATCTCAAAATTGCCGATGACGGTCGCGCCTGTGCGCTTGGCGATGGCGACCGCATCCCCCACGTGGTCGCCGTGACCGTGTGAAATCAAAATGAAATCGGCCTGCACTTTGTCCGCCGAGGTAGCCGCCGCCGGGTTGCCGGAGAAGAAGGGGTCCACGAGCAGGCGCTTGCCGCCCGCCTCCAGTCCCATCGCCGCGTGGCCGTACCAGGTGAGTTTGAATGACATGAGGGCCTCCTTGTCGAATGGTCGAGTAGCCGTATGGTCGGGTAGTCGAGTGGTCAAGTAGTCGAATGGTCATGAGGCCGCGTCGCCGAACGGGTAGCAGGCCGCTTGACTATCGGACTGCACGACCACCAGACTACCCGACTACCAGGCTATTTTAATCCCCGCACATTCCAACAGCGCACGTCCTCTTCAATCCCCTTCAAATGCATCGGCGGCATCGGGTCGGCGGCGACGATGTCTTTCACGAGATGGTACGTGGATTCGCTGATGAGGGTCTGGTCGCCCGCCGCCGCGCCGCACAGCCGCGAGGCGAGGTTCACGTCCGCGCCGATGGCCGTGTATTCCAGCCGCCGCACCGAGCCGAAGTTGCCCATCATCGTGTCGCCCGTGCTGAGGCCGATGCCGATGGGCGGGAGCGGAACCCGGTCGCGCCAGCGCGCCATGACCTGATGGTGCGCCTTGTGCATGTCGAGCGCGAGTTTCACCGCGCGGAGGGCGTGGTCGGGCTGGCGCTCGGGGGCGTTGAAGATCGCCATCACGCAGTCGCCGATGTACTTGTCGAGCATGCCCTCGTAGGCCAGCACCAGATCGGTGAGCGCGGAGAGGTGGTCGTTGAGCACGCCCTGCAGCAGCTCCGGGTCGAGCTTCTCGGACATGTTGGTGAAGCCGCGAATGTCGGAGAACAGCGTGGTGACCACAATGCGCTCGCCGCTCAGCAGGTCGCGGTCGCCGATGGAGAGCAGGCGGTCCATCACCTGCGGGCCGACGCACTTGCCGAAGGCGGCGCGCAGTTTCTGGGTCTCGAGGCTTTCAAAGATAGCCGTGTCCATCTGGCTGGCGATGGCGCGCAGCATTTCGAGGTCGGTGCGGGTGAAGGCTCCACGGCCCTTGCGGTTGACCACACCCAGCACGCCGATGAGACGATTCTCGAGGATGAGCGGGACGCCGACGATGGCGCGGATCACGCCGCTTGGGTAAGTCCGGTTGATCAGCTCGGCGGCGCGGATGGCCTCATCGGCCACGGCGCGGATCAGACGCGCGGGGTCGTCGGCGGAGAACAGGTTGCGGTCGGTGGTGGCGCGCAGCTCAAGCTCGTTCCCGACGCGGTCGTAGAGCATCAGGAAGCCCGTCTCGGCGGCGATGGTGCGGCAGACCTCGGCCAGCACCATGTCGAGCATGGCCTGGAAGTCCATGTCCTCGTCGCGGATGTGGTCAATCCGGAAGATGGTTTCCAGCTCGAGCTGCCGCCGCTGGAGGTCGCGCGCGGTGCGCGCGTGCTGCATGGCCGAGTCGATCTGGCTGATCGCGTAGTTGACCAGATTTTGCTCGTCGCCGTTGAAGGGCCGGTCGGCGTTGAGGAGCAGCAGCGCGCCCAGACCCTCTCCGGACACACGCAGGGGGGCCGCCAGGCAGAAGGTGTGGCGGCGATCCTTCAGGGTGAGATCGGCGTTGAGGAAATCCGCGCCCGGCATGTCGGCGGCGCGCGCGGCGAGGTGGCGGAGGTATTCCTCGGTCGAGGCGTCGTAGACGGCCATGCGGTCGATCACGGCGCGCAGTTGGAGTTCGCCCGTGTCGTCATCGCGCAGGCATAGCAGACAGAGCTCCGCCTCCACCGCGTCCGCGAGCGTGGTGATGATGGCGGAGGTCATCTCGCGCTCGTCGGCGGCGGTGTCGCGGATGCGGTCAATGGCCAGCATCAACTGGATGGCGCGGTCTCTCCATTTGAGTTTTTCTTCGGCGTCAGTCACTTGGGTCATACCGGCCTCCGGCGGATTAGAAGTCAGAAGTCGGAAGTCGGAAGTCAGAGGGATGGAAAAAACTGCGGCTGCCTCTCTGACCTCCAACCTCTAACTTCCAATTCTATATCACTCTCAATTCTTTTCCCACTTTGGCGAACGCCTCCAGCCCCTGGTCCAGATCGTCGCGGGAGTGGGCGGCGGAGATCATCACACGGATGCGGGCCTTGCCTTGGGGCACGGTCGGGTAGCCGATGGCCATGGCGAACACGTCGCGCGGAGCGTCGAAGAGCGCGCGGCTGAACTGCTGCGCGAGCGGCGCTTCGCCCAGCATCACCGGGGTGATGGGCGTGGTGCTCACGCCCGTGTCGAACCCGAGGCGTTGCATTTCAGCCTTGAAGTATTTGGCGTTGTCCCAGAGTCGATCCACAAGTTCGGTGGAAGCTTCGAGCAAGTCGAGCGCGGCAAGGCACGCGGCGGCGTCCGGGGCGGTCACCGCAGACGAGAAGAGGAACGGTCGCCCGCGCTGGCGCAGCCAATCCACGACGACTTGCTTCCCCGCGACCACGCCCCCGACCACGCCGAAGGCTTTCGAGAGCGTGCCGACCTCGATGTCCACTTTCCCGTGCAGCCCGAAGTGATCCACGATGCCGCGCCCGCCGCGCCCCAGCACACCCTCGCCGTGCGCGTCGTCCACCATCAGCAGGATGTCCTCGTCTCGCGCGATCGCGTAGATTTCGGGGAGCGGGGCCACGTCGCCGTCCATGCTGAACACGCCGTCGGTGACGATGAGGGCACGGCGGTAGGGGCGTTCAACTGAACGCCCCTGCTCCGCCGCAATCGTCTCTTTGAGATGCGCGGGTGAGCAGTGGTCGTAGGCGACGATCTTCGCGCCGGAGAGGCGGCAGCCGTCAATGATCGAGGCGTGGTTCAGCCGGTCGGAGTAGATCACGTCTTCCCTGCCGACGAGCGCCGGGATGGTAGCGAGGTTGGCGTTGAAGCCGGATTGGAAGGTGATGGCGGCCTCCACGCCCTTGAACGCGGCGAGGCGCTTTTCGAGCTCGACGTGCAGGCTCATCGTCCCGGCGATGGAGCGCACCGCCGCCGGGCCGACGCCGTATTGCTTGACCGCGTCCTGCGCGGCCTGCACGAGTTTGGGGTGGTTCGCCAGCCCGAGGTAGTTGTTCGAGCAGAAATTGAGGACGCGCTTGCCATCCACGACGAGCCACGCGCCCTGCGGGGATTCAATCGTGCGAATGGTGTTGTAGAGGCCCTGCTGTTTGAGGGAGTCGAGTTCTTGGGTGATCCAGTCGGTTTTGGTGGACATGTGGCCTTCCGAATGCACGAGTCTCCAATGCTCAGTGCACAATCGAGAACCGGGCATTGAGCATTGTGCATTCCCTTGTGATTATACAGTTTTTGCGGATGAGCGTTGACGTTGTGTTTTCCTTTTTCGCCTCGACAGCGCTAGTTTCTTCGCCCTGGGATAGCGCTTGATCTGTCGCTCGCGTTGCATCGCCTCGGCGCGGGTGGGGAGCTCTTCACTATAAATCAGCCTCACGGGTCGGCGGGTGCGCGTGTATTTAGCCCCGCGCCCGGCGTTGTGGGCTTTGACTCTTGCGGCTACGTCCACCGCCCAGCCGGTATAGAGCGTGCCATCGGAGCAGCGGACGATGTAGACGAAGGGCATGGGAGTTCCTTGAGTTCCTTCAAGCCCTTCAGTTCCGGGAACTAAAGGAACGGGGGGAACTGAAGGAACTCACGCTCACCCATCCTTCTTTTGCTCCCGTTTGCGCGGCATGAGGCCGCCGAACAACATCCGGCTCAGTACTTCTCTGGCGGAGGGCATTTCGAGCGGGGGCTTCTCCAGCTGGTCCCACTCGCCGCGCTGGCGGTCGGTGAGCCATGTGGCGCGGAGGTTGGCAGCTTCGGCCAGCAGCTCGTCGAGCGCCGTCTCGTGACCGGCGGCGATTTTTTCGCGGAGGGACTGCAGGGCGGCGATGGCGGCGTCCAGATAGCGGAGGGCGCTGTCGCGGTTAAGTGTGAGCGGCGCGCGCTCGGCGTCGGCGAGGGGGGTGGTCGCCGTGGCGAAGCCGCGGTCGGCAAGCTTGCGCATCTCTTTCCAACCGGGCGAGGCGGTGGCGGCCTGCATTAACGCGAGGGCCAGCAGCGCGGGGAGCGCGTCCACGCCGCCCATTAAACCGTCGTGTTCGGCGGGGTCAATGAAGTACGGCGACGCGCCGAGCAGCATTGCCAGGTCGCCGACGAGCTTGAGGGCCTCGGGGGCGCAGGCAGGCGCGGGGGCGATGGCCCACAGGCCGCGCGCAAACAGGTCGGCGCGGGCGGCGTTGAGGCCGGCGTCGCCGGTATGCAGTTGCGCGGGATTCAGAATGGGGTGGGCGGCGGCGAAGAAGCGCCCGGCGGGGACAAGCTCATTCGCCCACGCGATGGGCGGGCCGAGGAGCGGGGCCACGCTGGCGACCACACATCCGTCCCGCAGGCTGGGGGCGAGGGCGGCGAGGAGGTCGCGCTGTTCGGCGAGGGGCAGGGCGAGGAGGACGAGGTCCGCCCCCTCGACCGCGTTGATCAGATTCCACTCAGTCCGGTGCACTGCGCCGCGGCTCTGGGCGACCCGCATGGCATCCGGGTCGCGGTCGAAGCCCGCAATCTGCAAGCCGTTCTGAGCGCCGAGGGCCATCCCGATGGACCCGCCGAGCCGCCCGAGGCCGATGAGGGCGATTTGAATGGGCATCAGAGTCCGACGATGGCGTGGTACAGGAAATTGGCGGGCGGGCCGATAATCAGGCCGATGAGCGAGAATCGGCCAAAGCTTCCAAGAAATATCAACGCCATCAAGATGAATGGACCCCATTGTTCGAGCGGGTTGAGCCAGCTATCCCACTCGCGGGGGGCAAAGCCGCGCAACACTTTCGAGCCGTCGAGCGGGCCGATGGGGAGCAGGTTGAACAGCATCAGAATGATGTTGAGGAAGATAAACTCAACCAGAAACAGGGTCAACCAGCTAGCGGTGTTGAGTAAGCCCAGCCGAAACGGAATGGCGGCGACGAGGGCCATGACGAGATTCGAAAACGGCCCGGCGGCGGCGACGAGGGCCATGCCGAGGCGCGGCCCGTTGCGGAAGTTGTAGGGATTCGTCATCACCGGTTTGGCCCAGCCGAACCCGGCGAAGACGAGCAGCAACGAGCCGAGGAAGTCGAGGTGTGCCAGCGGGTTGAGGGTCAAGCGGCCCATGCGGCGCGGGGTGTCGTCGCCGAGTTCAACGGCTGTCCAGGCGTGGGCGAGCTCGTGAATCGTGAAGGCGATGATCAGCGTGAAAATACGCGCGACGAGGGTGGGGGCGTCGAGTCCGAGCATGGGAGTCTCCAGAGGATGCCGGATTATAGCACGCGGAGGAGTTAGAGGTTGGAAATCAGAGGTCGGAGGTCAGAGGCCATGCCGACATCCGACATCCGACCTCTGACCTCCAACTTCCAACTTCCAACCTCCAGTATAATCGTTCCATGCCCCTCGACCTCCGCCTCGACGACGTCCTCCGCCTCCGCAAGCCGCACCCCTGCGGCGGATACGAGTGGCGCGTCGTGCGTCTCGGCGCGGACATCGGCCTGCAATGCCTGACCTGCGGGCGGCGCGTGCTGCTGACCCGCCGCGAGGTGGAAAAGCGAATCAAAACCGTGGTAGCCCGCGGCCCAGCCCACGAAAGCTAGTCACCCCGTAATTCTCTAAAATCGGTCAACTTTTGACCTAGCCTACTTGTTCTGGCCAAGTTTGGCCTTCCTGTCGCCGGTTCATGGATAATTAAAAGTAAAAATAAATAATTCAAAGAAAAGTATTGACAAATACAAATATTAACCTATAATGCTTTCAAGATTTAGAAATTCTATTCAAGAATTCATTACATTTAATAATTATGTCACAATCAACCACATCTGAGGTTGAGGTAACAGGTGCAGAATAATCCATCCCAGGGTCAAAGTGTGCGCTTAACGCATAGGAGGTTATCATGGACAACTGGCGTAACTTGATTTTGGTCACCGACACGCAGAAACAGGAGATGGCGCAGGCAGCCCGGCAGGCGCGCATGCTCCGGGATCTGGATGGGGCGCGGCGCGCCAGCAGCTGGCTGCTGCGGTTTGTGGCGCTCACCGTCCTCCTGCTCGGCATGATCGCCCTGTGGGCGCACTGAGCCAGGCGCAGGTATGCATCCCATTCTTGGAACCTGCCCCGTCTGCGGGGAAACGCTCACCGTCACGCGCCTGCACTGCCGCAGCTGCGACACCACCGTCGAGGGCCAGTTCGCCGTGGGCGCGTTCGAGCGCCTCTCGCCCGAGCAGCTAACCTTCGCCGAGGTCTTCATTCGCTGCGAGGGCAAGCTCAACCGCATGGAAAAGGAGATGGGCCTTTCCTATCCGACCCTGCGCGCCCGGCTGAACGAAGTCATCCGCGCCATGGGCTACGAGGTGGGGCAGGACGAGACCGCGCCCGCCCCTGGCATCACCGATGAAGAGCGCCGCCAGATCCTGGACGACCTCGCCGCCGGGCGCGTCACTTCCGAAGAAGCTGTGAAGCTGCTGCAAGGCGGCTAACAGATTACCAATTTCCAATTGCCAACACCGGGAGACTGCCATGACCACCGACCGCGCCAATATCCTCGACCAACTCGCCTCCGGCCAGATTTCCGCCGACGAGGCCGCGCAGAGGTTGCGCCCGTCCGCCGGGCCGCAAAGTGGCACAGGGAAAGCAACCGCGAACCTTAACGGGCGCTGGCTGCACGTCCGCGTCACCGATTTGGAGACCGGCAAGCAGAAGGCTAACGTCAACCTGCCGCTCACCTGGGTGGAAGTGGGCATGCGCATCGGCGCGCAGTACCGCCCCGAGATGGCGGGCTTTGACTTCGGCGATCTGGTCGCGCAGATTCAGGCGGGCGCGGAAGGCAAGCTCGTCGAGGTCGAGGACCTGGAAGACAACGAGCGCGTGGAAATCTTTGTGGATTGATAATATGGATCAAATCATTCTGGCCACGGGCGAAGCGCCCGAAATCGTCATCACGTCGGTCGGCGGCGACCTGCGCTTGCAGGGTTGGGAACAAAACCAGTTCCAGGCCGAGTCCGACGACGACCACAGCCTGACCGCCGAGCAGAAGAACGGCAGCCTCGCGCTCGTCGCGGGCGCGGACTGCACCGTGCGCGTCCCGCGCCGCGCCGCCGTGCGCATCCTGCAGGTCGGCGGCGACGCGCGTGTGAAATCCGTCGAAGCTCCGGTCGAGATTCAGAACGTGGGCGGCGACCTCGTCCTGCGCCGGACCGCCGGCGTCACCCTCGGCCACGTGGGCGGGGACGTGAGCGCGAAGAAGATTGACGGGCCGTTCAGCCTGCGGGCCGCGGGCGGCGACGTCTCTGCCCGAAACGTGGCCGGAGAGTTCAGCGCCGACCGGGTGGGCGCCGACCTCTACCTGCGCGATGTAAACGCCGGGGCGCGTGCCCGGGTGGGGGCCGTTGCAAGACTCAATCTTGACTTTGCCCCCGATCACGAGTATGACTTTGAAGTCGGCGGCGACATCCTGTGCCGTCTCCCGCCCGGTGTGTCAGCGAAGATCACCCTCGAGGCCGACGGCGATATTTCGATGGACGTTCCGGGCGCGCAAGTCGAAGGCGGCGGCAATTCCAGAGTCGTCACTTTGGGTAATGGCGAGGCGCAGGTGAGACTGGAGGCCGGGGGCGACATCTCGCTCTCCCCGCTCACCGCCGACCCGGATGCGATGGGCGACTTCGGCGAGCACTTTGGCGAGGAGTTCGGTGTGATGGCCGAAGAGTTCGCCGCGCAGATCGAGTCGCAAATCGAATCGCAGTTCGAATCGCAGATGGCCGATTTTGAAAAGCAACTCGCCGAGCGGATGGCGAACTTGAACTCGCACGTCGGGCCGGGGCGCGTGAACGCAGAAGAGATCGCCGCCCGCGCCCGCCGCGCCACCGAAAAGGCCCGCCGCAAGGTCGAGATCGCGCAACGGCGGATGGAACGGCAGGCGGAGGCGACGCAGCGTCGCGCCGCCGAGCACGCCAAGTCGCACAAGAAATGGCGCGGCTTCGGGTTCACGATTGATGCCCCGCTTTCGCCGGCTGCGCCCCGACCTCCGGTGGCACCCCGGCCGCCTGCGCCGCCCGTGCCGCCGGTCGAACCGATCAGCAACGACGAGCGCATGACGATCCTGCGCATGCTCGAGCAGAGCAAGATCACCGTGGATCAGGCCGAGAAGCTCCTCGCCGCGCTGGAAGGCAATGCATGACGGCTGCCTCTCTGCTCAAGCGCACGCCGCAGAACGGCCTCCAGCCGGTTGACCTGAGCCGCCATCTGCGCAGCCTCGCCGACCTGATCGAGCTGTGCTTCGCGTTGGATATGGACGCGGGCGGCCTCAGCGTCGTGCGCGAGATGCACCTCCTCAGCCGCCTCGGGCCAGGGCTGCGCGTGCTCACCGCGCTCGGCCTCACCCAGCCGCCATGGGAGCTGGGCTTCGTATGGGTGGAAGACGGGCGCGTGATCGGCAGTGTGAGCACCACGCGCTCGGCGGCGTATCCCGCCACCTGGCTCATCGCCAACGTCGCCGTGCATCCCAATCACCGCCGCCAGGGCATCGCGCACGCCCTCATGCGGGCCACGCTCGACCTCATCCGCAGCCGCCACAGCGCGGAAGCCATCCTGCAGGTGGACGACGACAACCTGGGCGCGATTGCGCTCTACCGGCAGATGGGATTTGAGCACGTGACGACGCACACCCACTGGACGCGTCCCCACCGCCTGCCCGCGCCGCCCAACGAACCGTCGCCCTTCGACGTCCGCTTGCGCAGTCCTCTCGAATGGGCTGATCAACTCGCCCTCGCCTCGCGCGTGCGGCCGGCGGGCCTCGCGTGGAACCAGCCGCTGCGCCCCGACCTCTTTCAACCCGTCCTGTGGAAACACATCGAAAGCTTCTTCACCGGGCAGACGGAAGAACACTGGGTGGTGCGGGTGAATGAGAAACTGGTGGGCAGCCTCACGGCGCGCGCCCACGGGAACGACGGCGACCGCCTGGTCCTGCTCGTGCACCCGGACTATCGCGGGCAGTTGGAACGCCCGCTCCTCCAGCGCGGCCTCCGCCGCCTCGCGCCGCGCCCGTGGGCGGTGCGCCTCGAACATCCTGCCGACGACGCCCCGGCTTCCGATGCCCTCCGCGCATTCGGTTTCCAGTCCGGGCGCACGTTGCTCTGGATGCGCGTGGATGTCCGTTGAGGTGACTTGCCTCATTTCCCTGAGTTCCCTCCTTTTCGGGTGCCGCAGGAACTTCGCGAAGCACCCCTGAAGCGAAGCGGAAGGGGCGGGAAGCAGAAAGAAGTCCTGAAGTAGAAAGGAACGGCACATGTACGGCCAGGTCCGCATTGAAAAACTGAGCAAGACCTACCAGACCCGCCAGCGCAAAGGGTTGTTCAAGTCCGAGGCCAAAGCGATCGAAGCGCTTACGGGCATCTCGTTTGAGATCAAGCCGGGGGAGGTCTTCGGTCTGCTCGGCCCCAACGGCGCGGGCAAGACCACGCTCATCAAATGCCTGACCACGCTGCTGCTGCCCACTGCGGGCCGGGCCTGGATCAACGGCTTTGAGTTGACCCAAGAAGACAACTCGATTCGCGCGACGGTGGGCTGCATGCTGATGGGCGAGCGCGGGTTGTACTGGAAACTCACGGGCCGCGAGAACCTTGTCTTCTTCGGCGCGCTTTACCACCTCAGCCCCGCCGCCCGCCGCCGCCGCGCCGACGAGATCATCGCGCGCCTGGACCTGGGCGAGCTTGCCGACCGCGCGGTGGAGACGTACTCCTCCGGGCAGAAGATGAAGCTCGCCTTTGCCAAGGCGCTCATCAACGACGCGCCCCTGCTCATCCTCGACGAGCCGACGAACACGCTCGACCTGCCCTCCGCGCGCGAGCTGCGCGCGGTGGTGCGCGAGTTGAACCAGCAGGGCAAGACCGTGATCTACACCACGCACATCATGTCTGAAGCCGAGACGATGTGCGACCGCGTGGCGATCATTGACCGGGGCGAGGTGCTGGCGCTGGGGACCGTGCCCGAGCTCAAGGCCTCCATGAACCGGGAGGCCGTGATCCGCATCGAGGGCGTGATCTCGACCCAGGCTAGCCAGGCGGTGGAGGCCCTGCCGGGCGTCACCCGCGCGGCGACCGCTGCCGTAAACGGCCACACCCAACTCACCGTGATGGCTCAAGATGATCAAATGACGCTGTTGCCGCGCCTGATTGAAACGCTCACCGCGCACCATGCCGTCGTGCAGAAGATTACGCCGGAAGAAGTGACGCTGGAAGACGTGTTCATCGCGCGCACGGGCCGCACGCTGGCGGATGACACGCGGGTCAAGTGATGCGTGAAACAGGAGGCGTATGGCGTGGTGCGTAACGGGTCAACGGAACACGCACCACGCAACTCGGATAAGACGTGACAACCCCCACCATCGGTCGCCCCACATTCCGTCAGACGCTCTCCGCCGCGCTGGCTGAGACGCGGATGCGGATGATCAATATCAGCCGCTACCCCGGCCAGCTGATGCTGGAGATCATCATCCCCATCGTCTTCGCCGCCATGCCCATCCTGCTGGGGAGGGCTAACGGCGCGGACGCGGCGGCTAACTTCAAGGCCAACACCGGCACGGCCAACTACGTCGCCTTCCTGCTGATCGGGGCGAATGCCTTCACCCTCGTCTCCAACGCTTTCTGGCACATTGCCTACTGGCTCCGCTTTGAGCAGGAGACCGGCACGTTGGAATCCGTCTATCTCACACCCACCTCGAGCGTGACGCTGGCGAGCGGCGTGGCGCTGTATAGCATCGTCCGCGGCCTGACGGCCGCGTTTCTGGCCTTCTTCCTCGGGTGCCTGATTTTCCAGGTCAACCCGTTCGAGGGCGACGTGTGGTTGGCGTTGGCGTTTATTCTGGCCGGGCTGATCCCGCTGTACGGCGTGGCCTTGTTGTTCGGGGCTGTGGTGCTCAAAGTCAAGGAATCCAACGCGATCGTCGGATTGATGCAGTGGGCGGTGGGCTTTCTCATGGGCCTGTTCTACCCCGTGGCAGTGCTGCCCCCGCTGGTGAGGTGGGCGGCCTTGCTTTTCCCGCCGACGTGGATGACCAACGGCGTGCGCTCGGCGTTGTTGGGCGTGGGCTTCTTCTTCGGAGAGTGGTATCTGGATCTGGCGATGCTGTGGGTCTTCATGCTCTTCGCGCCGCTGTTCGGCTTCTGGGTGTTCAACCGCGTCGAGCGCGGTATCCAGCGGAATGAGGGCGTGGGGCAGTTCTAAGCGCGTATCGCATATCGCGTATGGCGTATTGCCGGGCGCCTCCCGGCACCGAGGGACGATATGCGATTAGCGATAGGTATCTCGAAAAGGTGTGAGTCCGATGAACGCGCCAATTGCACACTCTAGCTCCAACTCCAAACTCCTGACCGGCCCGACCGCATGGCTGAGCACGCTGGTCGCCATGTCCAAGAAGGAATTGACCATCATGCTGCGCTACCCTGTGGAGTTCGTGGCCAGCTTTGCGCAGGTGTTCCTGATCGTCATCGTCCTGACGCTGGCCGGGCTGATGTTCTCGCGGGGCGGGGCGCAGAGCGCGGGCACGGGCAGCGCGCGCACCGCCGGCGTGGTGGTGTACGGCTTTATCCTGTTCATGTTCCTGGGCGATACGCTGTGGTCCATCGGTTACAACGTGCGGCGCGAGCAGAAGCAGGGCACGTTGGAGCAGCTCTACATGAGCCCGGCTTCTAAGTTCGCCAGCCTGCTTTCGCGTGTGACGGTCACACTGGTCTGGACCGGGGCGCTGTGCGTCGGCGCGGCGGCGGTGATGAGCGCGATGGTCGGGCGGCTGCCGTTTGACAACCTGCCGCTCGGCCTCTTCATACTCGTGATGGCATTGGGCGGGACGTTTGGCACCGGCTTCGCCTTCGCCGCGCTCACCCTGCGCGTGAAGGAAGCCGGCCAAACCCTGGCAAACCTGTTCCAGTTTGCGTTCATGGTGCTGTGCGCGCCGTTCTTCCCCTTTGCGGCGCTGCCGGATTGGCTACAGACCATCGCGCGCTTGATCCCGCTCTCCTACGGTGTGGACGCTTTCCGCTCGACTCTGATGGGCTACCCGCGCGGCTTCCCGGAACTTGCGCCCATCGGCGTGGAGGTCGCAATCGTCACGACCTTTGGACTGTTGATGCCCGTCATCGGCTTCTGGCTGTACCGGCGGGAAGAGAACATCGCGCGGCGGAAGGGGAGCCTTTCGGAGTATTAGGAAAGGCGGGAATTGAAGGAACTCGAGGAAATTGCGGAACTCAAAGTTCCTTCCGTTCCCTGCGTGCCTTGAGCTCCTCGGAGTGAATCATGTCCAACGAAGCCGAACGCATGCACATCCTGCAAATGATCGAGGACGGCAAGATCACCGCGGCCGACGGGCTGCGGCTGCTCAACGCGTTGAGCGGCGCGAAAGCCGAGGGCGGCGGCGCGGAGCCGAGAGGGGAAACGCCCTCCGCGCCCCCGCCGCCCCCCAAGGCCGAGCCGTCGCCGCCCATGCCGGAGATGGGCAAGTGGCGGCAGTGGTGGCTGATCCCACTGTGGATCGGCCTGGGCATCATTGTCTTCGGCGGGCTGTTGATGTACTGGGCCTACAGCGCAGGCGGCTTCACGTTCTGGTTCTTCTGCGCCTCGCTGCCGTTCATGCTGGGCGTGATCGTGGCGGCGCTGGCCTCGGCCAGCCGGAACGCGCGTTGGATTCACATCCGCGTGAACACGGGCCACGCTTCGCAGGAATGGCCCCGAAAGATTTCCCTCTCGTTCCCGCTGCCCATCCGCCTCACGGCGTGGTTCCTGCGCGTCTTCGGGCAATTCATTCCGGACCTGAAGAAGACGGGCGTGGACGAATTGATTATGGCCCTGGAAGACACTACCTCGCCGGAGAATCCCCTGTTCGTGGATGTCCACGAAGGCGGGGGTGGAGAGCGAGTACAGGTTTACATCGGGTGACAGGTGACAGGCCGTCTCGCCCCGGCGGGCCGGGGCTTGCGGCCCGAACGGGGTTACAAGTGGCAAGTCGTCTTTTGTAGAACTTGCCACCTGCCACTTGCCACTTTCTGGAGGGTGTATGGCAACCGTTGAAGAACGCATGAAGATTTTGAAGATGATCGAAGAAGGCAAGATCAGCGCGGAGGATGGTGCGAAGCTGCTCGCGGCGTTGGCCGAAAGCCGCAGAACGCCGTCGCCCACACCAGGGATGGCGCTCTCCGGCGGCGAGGCGCGCTGGTTTCGCGTCCGCGTCACCGATCTGGCCACCGGCAAGCCCAAGGTCAACGTGAACATCCCGATGGGGCTGGTGAACGTCGGCATTAAGATGGGCGCGCGCTTCGCGCCCGGGCTGGAGGCCGATCAGATGCAGGCCGTCGCCGACGCGCTCAAGACCGGCGCGGTTGGCAAAATCGTTGACGTGACCGACGAAGAAGACGGCGAGCACGTTGAAATCTTTGTTGAGTGACCGCATGCCTCAAGACACAAACTTAAACTGGAAGCGTGTCCACAGCCATGTCGCCGTTAGGGTTGCTCATCGCCGGGCCGGTCGCGGATGCTCTCGGCGTCCAGGCGTGGTACATCGTCGGCGGTGTCACCTGCCTCCTGATGGGCGCGCTCGCCCTTTTCATCCCGGCCATCACACGTTTGGAAGACAGACTGGCTTCACCGTCAGTGGTTGTGAGTGAAACCGCATCGGTTCCCGGCTAGCGCCATCCGATGAAATGCGTTTCATCCGCTGACAAGGAGAACCCATGCCCACCACCGAACAGCAATTTTACGCCGACGCCCAGACTTTCGTGGACGATCTCTTAAAGGACTCGCCCGTCTCGGCCACGTTTCTCGGCGACCACCGCTCGCCGACATCCCCGTGACCGCGCTGCACGAGGCCTATCCGGGCCACCACCTGCAATTGACCGTTGCCAACACGCTTGAACCACTCCCGCGCAAGCTGGGCGCGTTCCTCTCGACGTTCTTCATCGAGGGGTGGGCGTTCTACTGCGAGGAGTTGATGGAGCAGCTCGGCTTCATCAACCAGCCGATTCAGAAACTGGCGCGATTGAAGGATCAACGCTGGCACGCCGCGCGCATCATCCTCGACGCGTCGCTGCACACAGGCAAGATGACGGTGGACGAGGCCATCCACTTCCTCGTCGAGCGCGCGGGGCTCGAGCCGGACGACGCGAAGGCCGAGGTGCGCCGCTACACTGCCAGCCCCACCCAGCCACAGTCTTACCTCATGGGCAAGCTGCAAATCCTGGACATCGTCGCCGAATACAAGCGCCGTTATCCGGATGCGACGCTGCGCCAGATGCACGACGCGATCCTCAACAGCGGCTCGCTCCCGCCCAAGCTCATGCGCCTGCGGTTGTTCGGCACGGATGGCGCGATGGCAGCCCGAAAGGCCGCGGCGAAAAAGGTGGCGAAGAAGGTCGCCGCAAAGAAGGTGGCAGCCAGGAAATCTCCGACGAAAAAGAAGACAAAGAAGACGAGGAAGCGTTCGATCCAGAAGCCGACGGCGCGCCAACGACGCTGAGATGACCGCTGACCTGCGGCATCTCGCTGATCGGATGCATCCTCCAATCCGCTCCATCCGTTGACGAGAAATCCGCGTGCCGACTCAACCCCGCCGCCCCACCGGCATGCTCGCCTTCACCTTCGTCTGGCTCGGCCAGATCGTCTCGGTGATCGCGACGAACATGACGGGTTTCGCCATCACCATCTGGGTGTACGAGAGGACCCACAGCGCCACCGCGCTCGGACTGGCGCAAGTGTTCTTCATCACGCCCTATCTGCTCGTCACGCCCCTCGTGGGCATCATGGTGGACCGCTACAACCGCAAAATGATGATGATGCTCAGCGACCTCGGAGCAGGGCTGGCGACCGTGGGCCTGCTCGTGCTTCAGTCGCAGGGGCGGTTGGAAATCTGGCATCTGTACGCGGCGAATCTCATGACAGGCACGTTCAACAGCTTCCAGTGGCCGGCATACTCGGCGGCGATCAGCACGATGGTTCCCAAAGAGCAGCTCGGACGCGCGAACGGGATGATGTCGCTCGTCGAGATCGGGCCGGGCGTCATTGCGCCGCTGCTGGCGGGCGCGCTCCTGCCGTTCATCCACCTCACTGGCATCATGCTGATTGACGTGATCACGTTCGTGTCCGCTATCGCCGTCCTGCTCGCCGTCCATGTCCCGCAGCCGCCGGTCACCGAAGCCGGGCGCGAGGGGCGGGGCGGCATTTTGAAGGAGGCGCTCTACGGTTTCAGATACATCTTTGCGCGCCCCAGCCTGCTCGGCCTGCAACTGGTGTTTATGACCGGCAACCTGATGGCGGGCCTGGCTTACACCGTACTCGCACCGATGATTCTCGCGCGGACCAGCAACAATGGTGTGATCTTCGGGACCGTGCAATCAGTGGGCGCCATCGGGGGCGTGATCGGCGGCATTGCGATGGGCGCGTGGGGCGGTTTCAAACGCCGGGTGCATGGCGTGCTGATCGGGTGGGCGCTGTCCAGCCTGCTCGGGCAGGTGGTCATCGGCCTCGGGCGCGGCCCGTGGTTGTGGATTCCGGGCGCGTTCATCGCGTACTTTTTCGTCCCGCTCATTGACGGTTCCAATCAGTCCATCTGGCAATCCAAAGTCGCGCCGGATGTGCAGGGGCGCGTGTTTGCGGCCCGCCGCCTCATCGCGTGGCTCACAACGCCCGTCAGCCCACTCATCGCCGGGCCGCTTGCTGACTTCGTGCTCGAACCGGGGATGCGGGAGGGCGGCGGCCTCACGGGCGCGTTCGGCTGGCTAGTGGGGACCGGCCCGGGCGCGGGCATGGCTCTTCTCATCATCGTCACCGGCTTGTTGGCGATGACGGTTGGGGTGAGCGGCTATCTCTTCCCCGCTGTGCGGAACGCCGAGGACATCCTGCCGGATCATGATGCCGCGCTGGCAACTGCAACCCCGGCGGCGGTGAGTTGAAGAAGCGCCCTGAGCGGAGTGCGACGTAGTCGAAGGGCGCGTCCTTCGACTTCAGCCCGCAAACAACGCGGGCTTCCGCTCAGGCCACTTATGTTGTTAGCGCAAGAGGAAACCTGATATGCAGACTCAAACCACTCGCCCGACCGGCATGTTCGCCTTCACCCTCGTCTGGCTGGGCCAGATCGTCTCGGTGCTGGCGACGAATATGACGCAGTTCGGCCTCACCATCTGGGTGTACGAGAAGACGGGCAGCGCGACGGCGCTGGGGTTGATGCAGGTCTTCTTCATTACCCCCTTCTTGATCATCTCGCCCTTCGCAGGCGTGATGGTGGATCGCCACAATCGCAAGCTGATGATGATGGTGAGCGACCTCGGGGCCGGGTTGGCAACCGTAGGGCTGCTCATCTTGCAGGCGCTGGGCCTGCTGCAGTTGTGGCATTTGTACGTCTTCAGCGTGATCGCCGGGCTAGGGAACGCCTTCCAATGGCCCGCATATTCGGCGGCGATCAGCACCATGGTTCCCAAAGAGCAGTACGGGCGCGCGAACGGGATGATGTCGCTGGTGGAGATGGGGCCGGGCGTCATCGCGCCGCTGCTCGCGGGCGCGCTGCTGCCGTTCATCAAACTCACCGGCATCATGCTGATGGACGTGATCACATTCGTGTCGGCCATCGCCGTCCTATTCGTCGTCCACGTGCCCCAGCCGCCGCGGACCGCAGAGGGCCGGCAGGGGCAGGGGAGCATTTGGAAAGAGGCGGCGTACGGGTTCCGGTATATCTTCGCGCGCCCCAGCCTGCTGGGCCTGCAGCTGGTGTTCTTCTGTGGCAACCTGTTCGCGGGCATCGCCTTCACGGTTTTCGCGCCGATGATCCTGGCGCGCACCGGCAACAACAGCGTGATCTTCGGGACGGTGCAGTCGGTAGGCGCAGTGGGCGGCGTGATCGGCGGGGTGATCATGAGCGCGTGGGGCGGCTTCAAGCGGCGAGTGCACGGCGTGCTGTTAGGGTGGATACTCGCCAGCCTGTTCGGTGTGGTCGTACTGGGGGTGGGGCGCAGCCTCCCGCTGTGGATTCCCGGCATGGTCCTGGCCACTATTTTCGTCCCGCTGGTCAACGGATCCAATCAAGCCATCTGGCAAGCGAAGGTTGCGCCGGATTTGCAGGGCCGCGTGTTCTCCGCGCGGCGGCTGATCGCGTGGTTCACGAATCCGATCACGCCGCTGATCGCCGGGCCGCTCGCCGACTTCGTGCTCGAACCGGCGATGCGGCAGGGCGGAACTCTCACGGGCGTATTCGGCTGGCTGGTGGGGATCGGCCCCGGCGCAGGAATGGCGCTCATCGTCATTTTCAGCGGATTGGGCGGGGCGTTGGTCGGGCTGGCAGGCTATCTCTTCCCGGCCGTGCGCAACGCCGAGGATATCCTGCCGGATCACGACGCGGTGACTGCGCCTGCGGCCCCGGCGGCTGCGTGATTGGGGAGCGTGGGAGTCGAGGAGCGGAGCAACCATCCTCTGCGAGTCGCGTAATAATTGATGTGATCACTCCCACACTTCCACACTCCCATACACATCAGGAGGTTGAAACACGATGACCAAACTCATCCTTCGCTGGGCCATCAACGCCGTCGCGCTGTGGGTGGCCGTCAATGGCATTCCCGGCGTCTTCAACGGAGTGCCGGGCATCTCTGGCCCGAGAGACTGGCTGTCCATCATCATGCTGGCCCTCATCTTCGGGCTGGTGAACGCGCTCCTGCGCCCGCTGCTCAACATCCTCACCTGCCCGCTCATCATCCTCACGCTGGGGCTGGGCACGCTGCTCATCAACACGCTGCTCTTCTGGCTCTCCGGCCTCATCGGGCAATACTTCGGCGTGGGCTTCACGGTTCCGCCGGGTTGGGACGGCTTCTGGACGGCGTTCCTCGGCGCACTGGTGGTATCCGTCGTCAGCGTGGTGCTGACTCTCTTGTTGAAAGATGAACTGGGGAGCCGGCGGAGGCCGAAACCGAGGAGGAGTTAGTTGTCCGACTTTCAAACTATCCTGCAAAACCTCCAACAGCGAACCGACAAAACCCTCGACACCCTCGAGCGCGAGAACCGCTGGGAAGAAGCGCTGGAGATTTATCACGCGGCGGGCGCGGAGGTGGACGCGCTGGACATCCCGCGCGACGACCCGGCCTACCGGCGGGCTTACCGTGAAGCGCGCCGCGTGCGCGCCTACCTGTACCTGCGTGAGGCCAATGCCCTCCGCGCGCTCGGCCGCCCCGTCGAGGCCACCGCGCTCGGCGAGAAGGAACTCGAAGCCGCAACGGCCTCGGGCGACGGGATCACGATTGCGCGCTCGATGTTCTCACTCGGCGGCACCTATCTCGCCAACGGCGACGTCGAGCGCGGGCTGAAATTCCTCGACGACTCGAAGCCCATGTTCGAGCACGGCGACGACTACGATCACAGGCAGGGGCTGGGCTGGTGGTACATCATTCAGGCCGACATCCGTAACGCGGGCCTCCTCCCCGACGGGCCGGAGGCCGCAGTAGCAATGGCCGACAAGGCGTTAGAGATTCTGCGCCCGCTGAAGAACTGGCCCGGCGTCGCCCGCGCGCACGAGGCCCGCGCCAAAGCCTACGAGCAGATGGGCGATGCCGAGGCCGCCCGCCTGGCGCGCACCGCGCAAAAGATGGCCGAGGAAGTGCTCAGGCTGGAGTCGGGGGGACACGGCGTATAATCAAGAGTGATGATTCGCCTCCGGTGGCTGCTCCTACTGCTGGCGCTCGGAGTGGCGGGATGCACCCAAGCGACGCCGACGCCTGCCTCAACCCGGCTTCCTCCTGCTACCGCAACTGAAACGCTCGCACCCTCGCCGACCGCGGTCGGCGTGTCCACTGCAATTCCCTCTCCAGCGAACGTAACCCGTGCACCCTCGGCGACAGCCCCCGTTGAATCGTCGCCCCTGTTCTCCCCGGCTCCCCCACCCTCCAGCGATACGCCGGCCCCCGCCACCTCCACGCGCCCGCCCGCACCCACGACGCTCCCCACCCCTGTTCCGCCGGCGATCACCTCGTTCGCCATCTCACCCACCGAAATCCGGCCCGGCGAGTCTGTGACACTCACGTGGAGCACCGTCGCCGAACAAGTGACGCTGTGGCGATTGGATGCGCAGGGCCGCTTGAGCGAGTTCTTCACAGTGCCTGGTGTAGGAACGATGGTCGTCCCCACGAGTGAGACGATCCGCAACCACGTTGACTTTGCGCTGTTCGCCACCTCAGGTGCGAACACTGCACAGGCATTTGCCTCGGCCAAGATTACGTGCCCAGATGTCTGGTTCTTCCCCAATCCCCCAGCGAGTTGTCCGGCCTCTGCCCCGCATGACACGCTCATGCAGGCCGAGCACTTCGAGCGCGGCCTCATGCTGTGGACGCAGTGGAACTAATGTGCACACTGTCCACAGCATGTCACTTTTGCCTTTTTCGTACCGCACGCGGATCCAACCCATCAGTGATCAGCCGTTTTCACAACAATTTACCTTGTCGTGCCGGTACGTCAGGGTTCACAGGTCTTGTTTGGGGCGAAGTCCACCTCTACCAGGGACCTCCAATTGCTTGTGGAATCTCACAGGGCTCATAACCCGGAGGTCAGTGGTTCGAATCGACTCCCCGCTACTCAAACCAGGATTCGAACCTCAGACCCGCGGGTCTGAGGTTCCAATCCTGGCTTTGTATATGGCGAGGAAGCGCAGCCTCAAGCGCAATCAGGCAAGGATCTGCAACACCCTTATGCGTTTTTCGAAGCAAGTCGTTGTGCAAGGGCCTCAACTTGTTCAGGCCTTGTTTGTTTGCTTCACTTGGCCAACGACCGGAGAGAAGTCGGAGGAATCCTGCCTCTCGACTACATAGATTGAGATAGCTGTGTAGTCGAGAGTTGAGGTAAATGGTTTGAACCTCCGAAAGAATGGGCAGCGCGGATGTGGCGAACCAGCGCAGGCGTTTCAGAGTGAGATGCGGCATAGCTCGATTCCACTGCTTCATCAGCGAAACTCCGCGGCGCACCCAGCCGCCAATCGCGTAGCAATCGCGGTCCTGACCTGGGTAAACTCGTCGGCCTCGAAGTCGGCGGAGACGATGTCATCATCTTCAACGCGCGCCCGGATTGTCTGAGCCATGGGCAGGTATATAATCTTGCACATCGGGGTGGGAGGACGACTCTCTTCTTGGTCTTCTTCACATTGCCCTCAGCCTCACGACTCACCCTTGACATCAGGCACGATGGGAGTCTGACAACTCGTTTTCCGCTCACTGAGCATGCGGTTGTGGCGAGTTCCAGCGCGGCGAATACTTTAAGTGCAGCATGGCGCTTGAATTGAGCGTGAATTCAGGCACGCCGAAAATCTTCTTTTGGTCGAGCGGAAAATAAGCAACAAGCATTGGTTCCTTTATGTGGGCTTTACTCGCGCTTGGGGCCGCCTGCCTGGCCTCTGTCAATCCGATTGTCAACAAACGCCTTCTGGTCAGCGCCGATGTACGGATTGTGGCTTGGGCTGGACAGACCGCAGCGCTCCCCCTACTGGGGCTGAGCGTGGTCA
>Ga0209109_10000424_pt1 | contig 22319 bp, 36 predicted proteins | sample Rifsed10ft2_FD_184004 | JGI IMG/M metagenome (GOLD analysis project Ga0209109, IMG submission 184004) | Soil microbial communities from Rifle, Colorado, USA - sediment 10ft 2 (version 2) | ecosystem: Environmental > Terrestrial > Deep subsurface > Rock core/Sediment | place: Rifle, Colorado... | reverse complement strand
AAGCCCCAAAATCTTTTTGCAACAAAAAGGGCAACAATCCCGATGGCAAACGAAACAATGACTCCCGAAGCACTCACAAGTCCCATCAGAGCCTTGGCCGGAAGGGTTATCATTATCCCCACGGGAATAAGGTAGGTCAGAATTCCCTTAAGAGGCTCCTTGTAAATATCTATGGGCAGGCGTCCCAAGTTAGTCAGGTCCCTATAGATCATTATCGTGTGGTCAATTTCCAGAGTTATTATTCCCAAGGAAATGACAACTATGTGGAAGGCGGTAGCAATAATAAGTCCGTTTATAACAAGAAGTACATAGTATGAGGTGGCAGCCAGGCTGGGGTCAAGAGTCCTGCCGATTACAATAACGGCGAAGATAAGTGGTGGGATTGTAAAGAAATCCAAAATATCTGCCCCTCCCATGAGTGAGCGGAAAAGAGGGCTTATCGGCTTTGTTAAAACCAAGTCAAACCCTCCGGAAACTATCAGAGGCCTAAATCTATAAACCTCACGGTAAAGAAATTGGGCAAGAATATCGACAAGATTAAATGTCAAAAAGAAGAAAATCGTCTGGTTGAGATTGTATCCAGCCAGATTTTGGGTTCCTTTAAGTAAAAATATTAGAAAGGTCATAAAAAAGACGAATCTGAAAATTTTGCCTGTCAGAAGGATTGAGGCGCCAAACTTGTTGATAAGTACCTGGATGAAGGCATTTTTGCTCATCATCCACCAGACTTTGAAGTATCGCAAAAAGCTTTTTATCATCTTCCTACCGCCTCGTACTTTCTAATTCCCTTATTCCAGACAAAGTTAAGGCCCGCCATAATGATAAGTGTCCAAGCCATGGCAATTAATATTCCTCCCCACATCATGCTTCCCGATATTTTTCCCAGATAGACCTGGAGGGGGAAAAATAAAAGATAGGGGAAAGGAAGAGCGTAAAGAATTTTTTGGACTACCAAGGGGAAAATGTCCAAAGGAAAAACTCCCCCGGAGAGAAAATCGGTAATAATCACTATCACCAAAAACTGGGCGGACCAACCCTGTTCGGGCATCCAAAAAGTAATCAGGTTTGACAAAAACAGCAGTCCGAAAAAAAGAATAATGGCAAGGATCAGAGAAAAAATAAAGGCCGCGATTTGGGTAATGTCTGTCTGAAAAAAGAAAGGCGGCTTGAGAATAAAATACAAGATTGTCGTTTCAACCACGGCAAAGCTTAAGTTCAGGGCCTTACTCGAAAGATCCCGGGTAAACCAATATTTAAAATAGCTTACCGGCTTTAAAAGAAAATTGGTCAGGTCCCCGCTGGATATTTCCCCGGCAACATCAACGGTTCTGGCCGAAAGGACGATTGCCTTGATAATGAGTATCCCGAAAACATAGGTTAAAATTCTTGCCTTGTCGTAGCCGAAGACAACCCGGGAAGGGTCTGAAAAAACAGAGCTCCAGAGAAAAAATATCAGAATAATCTGCATAACGTTTCTGACCCTCCACATGATGAAATTAAGCCGGTAGGCAAACTCCTGAGCAAAGGAGATTCTAAAAATCGCCAGATATTTTTTCATTTGAGAAGTTTTTTCCTGCCTTCTCCCCTGAATACCTTACGAATTACGTCCTCGATAGGAATTTCTTCAATCGTCAAGTCCGCGACAGGAAAGTTCTGCAAAAGCTCTGCCGCTGCAACAGCCGTTGCACTTCTGGGAACGGAGAGGATAACTTCCGGGAAGGCTATTTTTTTAATTTTCCCAATGCTCTCGATTCGCTTGATGTCATCTTCTTGCGAAAGGGATACTTTAATAATCTTTTCTTTGGCGAAGCGGTTAACCAGCTCCTCTAAGGCCCCGTCAAAGATTATTCTTCCTTCATCAATAACAATAACTCTCCTTGCAAGATTTATAAGGTCATCCATGTTGTGGGATGTCAAAAGAATAGTTGCCCCCGAGCGTTTGTTGTACTCGTAGATAAAGTCCCGCATTTTTTGCTGGGCAATAAGATCCAGTCCCAAGGTCGGCTCGTCCAGAAAAAGAATTTTAGGGCGGTGGATAAGGGCCGCGACAAGCTCGAGGCGCATCCTTTGGCCCAGGGAGAGACGCCTCACCTGAATATTTAAGATTTTTTTGACGCCCAAGAGTTCCGTAAGCTCACCCAAGGCCTCTTGATAATCCCGCTTGGGCAACTCATAAATGGCGCGGTTGAGTTCGAATGTTTCCAGGGCAGGCAGATCCCACCAAAGTTGGTTCTTCTGGCCCATGACCAGGGAAATTTGTTTTAAAAACTCGGGCTTTCTATCCCAAGGGTCAAATTCCAAAACCGAGGTAAACCCCGAAGTCGGATAGAGAAGACCGGAAAGGACCTTAAGCGTCGTGGTCTTGCCCGCTCCGTTGGGCCCGATAAAGCCCACAAGTTCTCCCGGCTCAACCGTAAAGGAAATATTTTTTAAAGCCCTGACTGTTTTCTTGACGGGAGAAAAGATGGAAGTAAATGAGGAAACAAGTCCCGGTTTTTTCTCGGTAACTTCGAAGTTTTTGACCAAATGGTCAACAATAATAGCCTTGTCCATCAAAAGTAGTATACCTTAAATCGCCAAACGGGGGCTAACGGCTTACCTGCCTTTTTAGCTTTTTTCCGGGAGTAAATCGGGGAGAACGGTGGGCTTTAATTGTCACCATTTTGTCCGTTTTGGGGATCTTGACGGTTTTGCCTTTCATGGATATTACCCTGAAGGTTCCGAATCCGGAGAGAACAACCTTCTCTCCCTTGGACAGCACCCTGCCTACCTCTTCCAAGAAAACGTCAACCGCTTCAACCGCTGCCCTTTTGGTGAGATGGGCTTTTCTGGCCACCAAATCAATAAGTTCTCTTTTTGTCATGACTGCCCAACAGAATAGGGCAAGGGAGAAAAAAAGTCAAGTTCTGGGCATTTTTTAGAACTACCGGGCTTTTGTCGTATCGGTTGCCCTGACTTCCCTGATAACGGTGACTTTAATCTGGCCCGCGTACTGGGCTTCCTTTTCCAGCTTCTGGGCAATGTCGTGGGCCAAAACTGTTAGTTTGTCATCATCCACCTCGTCGGGGGCAACAACAATCCTGACATCGCGGCCCGCCTGAAACGCCATGGCACTCTCAACTCCGGGAAAGCCGGCAGCAATCTCTTCAATCTTGCCCATCCTGGAAACATATTCCTCGTGGGGTTCATACCTTGCTCCGGGTCTGGAGCCGGATATGGCATCTGCCGTCCAGACAATCACCGACTCGACCGAGGAGAAGGGCCTGTCTTCATGATGCTCGGCAACAGCCGCAATAACTTCCTTGGGCATACCGAACTTTTTAAGGGTATTTACTCCCGTCTCCACGTGAGTTCCTTCCTCTTCGGTAACCACCTTACCGATGTCGTGAAGAATGCATCCCAGGCGGACGATGTCCGCATTGGCTCCAATCTCGTTAGCAATTGCCACTCCGATTTTGGTCTCCTCAATGGTGTGAATTCCAAGGTTCTGCCCGTAGGAAGTTCTGAATTTAAATCTGCCGATAAGTTTCAAAAGGTCAACCGGAAGATTATAAACTCCACATTCGTGGGCAATATTCTTTCCTTCCTCCAAGATGATATCGTCGACCTCTTTCTTTACCTCCCTGACTACCTCTTCAATTCTTGTGGGCTGAATTCTGGCATCCTTGATGAGGTTTTCCAAAGCGCGTCGGGCAACTTCGCGCCTTACCGAATCGAATGAAGAGAGTCTGATTTCGCTTGTCTCGTCAATTTCAATCTCAACTCCGGTTTCTTTTTCGAACGTTCGGATATTTCTGCCCCCAGCCCCGATTATTCGTCCTTTGACGTCTTCATTGGGAACGGCGACTGTGGAAACCGTGAATTCGGCAACATATGAGGTGGCTCCGTGTTTCATGGCATCGGCCAAAATCTCTTTTGCCTTTTCGTTTGCATCTTCCTTTATTCTCTCTTCTGCTTTTCTGATCTTTTGGGCAATTTCGGAAGTAAGCTGACTTTGGACCTCCTCCAGAAGCACTTTCTTTGCCTCATCGGCCGTCATACTCGAGGCTTTTTCAAGACGGGTTACAAGCTCTGCCTCTCGGGATTTAAGGGCAGCCTCTTTTTTCTCAAGAGTCTCCCTTTCTTTCCTCAAATCTTCGACCAGTATTTTAATGTCGTCTGTTGCCATATTTTTTGAAGCCAAAGAAAGCAACCCTTTTTAGATAAGGGTGGAAGAAGAAGTCGTATGTAGCGTCCTTCTCATGGTTTCCTTGACTCTAGAGGGTATTTTACTATTTTTTCAAAACCTTTTCAATTATTTCCCAGTTAAAGCCTTTCCTCGCCAGAAACTGAGCCATTTTTTGCCGGCCATCCCTTGAAGGCAGGTGCTGCCATTTATGGGCCTTTTTGGCCAAAAGTGTCTTGGCAATTTTGACCTCATCTATCTTAAATTCCGAGAGGACCGCTGCTATTACCTCTTTCTTTATCCCCTTCATTCTAAGTTCCGACTCCAGAGCTCTTTTGCCCCTGGGTTTAAACTGGTTCCTTTGCCCCACCCACCACCGGGCAAACTGGGCATCGTCGAGAAGCTCCAACCTCTTTAATCGGTTAAACAATTCTTTGTGGATACTCTCATGAACTTTCTTTCTTTTAAACCAATCCTTTATCTCCTTTTCGCTTCTTGGTCTAAGGGTTGCGAATTTAAGAAGCTTATCCAGTGTTTTTTGAAATTCTCCCTTTTTAACTATCTCTGCTACTTTTTCTTCCGAAAGCTCCTGCTCAACCTTTAACCCTAGCTTTACAAAATTCTCCAAATCTAAGCCAAATCCGAATTTGTTGTCCAGATAGATATTGACCCTGTTTTTGTTCCTTTGGGGCTTAATCGCAGTAATCGTGGGCATGAGGAATTATTCCTCTTTTTCTTCTCCGATTTCTTTGGGAAGCTTTTTACCGGAGGCAACCATCTCCCTTAGCTTTTTATCCAGCTCTTCCGCAAATCTGGGGTGCTCCTCAATGTAGACCTTTGCGCCTTCCCTGCCTTGGGCTACGGGCTTTCCTTCGTAGTTAAAGAATGAACCGCTCTTTCTGATAAGGCCCAGCTCAACCGCAACATCCAAAAGTCCCCCCGAGCGGGAAATTCCTTCCTTCTCCATGATGTCAAACTCCGCAATTCTTAATGGGGGAGCCACTTTATTCTTGACAATCCTGGCCCTGTGACGTGAGCCGATTACCTGCTCTCCGTCTTTTAAGACTTCTATTCTCCTTAAATCAATCCTGACGGATGAATAAAACTTAAGAGCCAGGCCCCCCGAGGTAGTCTCGGGGTTTCCGAACATGACTCCTATTTTTTGTCTTAATTGGTTAGTGAAGATAAGGACCGTTTTGGACTTCGATATTGCTCCTGTAAGTTTTCTTAAGGCCTGACTCATGAGCCTCGCCTGCATTCCCATGACCGCATCCCCCATCTCTCCTTCTATTTCGGCTCTCGGAACCAAGGCGGCAACCGAGTCGATAACAACAACGTCTAATGCTCCGGAACGGATAAGGGTTTCGGTAATTTCCAAAGCCTGCTCACCCGTATCCGGCTGGCTCATTAAAAGATTGTCCAAATCCACCCCGATTATCTCGGCTCTAGCAGGGTCAAGTGCATGCTCGGCATCAACAAATGCCGCCTGCCCGCCTTTCTTTTGGGCCTCGGCGATAACGGACAAGGCGAGTGTGGTTTTACCCGACGCTTCAGGTCCGTAAATTTCGGTTATTCTGCCTCTGGGAAGTCCTCCTACTCCAAGAGCTAGGTCCAGCGCAATGGTACCTGTGGAAATGGACTGAACTTTAAGCTGGGCATCTGTTCTTTCTCCCAACTTCATAATCGAGCCCCGACCATACTGCTTTTCAATCTGATCCATGGCAAGCCTGATTGCCTGAAGTTTTGCTGAGCTGCCTTCCTGCTGTTTGGTTTGGGGAGTTTCTTTTTTCTTCTTCGCCATCGCGTTTTTCTTTTATCACGCCAGAGTGTAAAATACAAGAGCTTTCGGGGAGTAGTTTAACGGTAGAATAGGCGCATGGGGTGCGTCTGGACGGAGTTCAATTCTCCGCTCCCCGACCAGGCCTACCCATGCAAATCCTATACATTTCGGTACTAACCTTCTTGGCAGCAATCCTGGGAACAATAACGGGTTTCGGGATATCTACCGTTATGGTACCCGTTGTTCTTCTTTTTCTGCCTCTTCCGGAGACTCTTCTGTTGGTGGGGGTAATTCACTGGTTTGGAGATATTTGGAAAATGTATTTCTTTAAAAAGGGAATCGATTGGAAACTTTTAATCTATTTCGGAATCCCGGGAGTAGTTGCGGCCTTTATCGGAGCAAGCCTGGTCTTAACACTCCCCGAAAGACTTCTGTCTCAATTTGTAGGAGCAATTTTAATCGCCTACGTTATTTATCTTCTTTTAAAGCCTTCCTTTAGGCTGAAGAAATCTCCTTTGGCCGCAGGGCTGGGAGGTGCCGGCTCGGGATTTCTGGGAGGATTAACTGGTGTGGGAGGAGGAGCCTTGCGGGCAATAGTCTTGACCGCCTTTAATGTTCCCAAGTCTACCTATATTTTTACTTCCGGGCTTTTAGGTACTGTAATTGATGCTTCAAGAATTACGACCTATTTTGTAGGCGGAACCAGGATAAATACAAATCTAAGTTGGGGACTGCTGGCCTTTATTCCGGCATCCCTGGCCGGAGCCTGGGTTGCCAAAAGGATTGTCGATAAAATTCCCCAAGGAGTATTCCGAAGCCTTATCGCCGTCTTTCTCTTTGTCCTAGGGATAGTCCTCTTCTTTTTCCCTTAAGCAACTCTTTCTTTAAGAGCTTTATAAAACCTCTGAAGATAATCTTCTGCTCTTGCCCAATGCTGCTCGCCCAAGCCTCTTTCGGCCAAATTTCTTTCAATGTTGGCCATGACCCTTAAGTGGGCTGCCTTGGCGGCCTGGAGAAGTGAAATTCTGTAGACCTCGGCGTAAAGCTCCTTTGCAGTTTCCTCGGCATCCCCCGCGGAGCGGACCTCGTCTTTGCCTTCCAAGTCTCTCCACATCTTAACCTCAAGTGAGGCAACCAGAGCCGGCTCGAATGCCAGCTTCAGCTCTTCTCTTAAAAGCTCGTAAAACTTTTCAATTTCTTTTATTGCCTTCGCCCAGTTTCTGCCGTTATCCTGTTCCAAAAAAGCGGTTAGGAGATATTTGCCGGCTCTTTTGGCAATATCCTTTGAAAAGCCATACTGCTCTCTTAAGTGTTTAAAGGCATAATCCCTAAATCTTGTACCCTCGGGGATTTTCCTTAACCTCCACCAGGCAACCTCAAGCTTGGCAACCATTTCCGGATTAAATTTGAGGTGCTCTTCGGCATCATTGCCGCCAAACCTTCTGCGCCTGCGGCTGTAGTCAAGAATTGCGGCTTTTAATTTCTCCGCGGTAAAGTCGGGAAAGTGGTCGTTCTCCCAATACATCTCCGAATATGCGGATTGCCAAAGGAGGAAACCACTCGTTCTTTGCTCTCCCGAGGTTCTGATTATCAAATCTAGATAGGGGTAAGGCTGGTCTTTGGTGTCGAGGTATTTTTCGAAAAGTTTCCTGTCGACCTTTTCGGGAGCTACTCCGTCCCTGATCATTCCCCGTGTTGCCCGGATAATATCGTCCTGCCCTCCGTAATCAATGGCAATATTCATAATATATTTGGAATTATCTTTTGTGGTTTCCTCGGCATAATTAATTTTCTTCAGAAGCGAGGCCGGAAGTCTGTCTTTTCTACCGAGGTGGACTATTCTGACATTATCCTTCTTGGCCTCTTTAAGATAATCGTCAATGAGCTTTGCATAAAGCCGCATCAGGTAGTTTATCTCCTCTTTGGTCCTGTCCCAATTCTCTGTGGAAAAGCCCCAAAGGGTAACCGTATGGACCCCGAAGTCTCTGGCAGCCCGAGAGACTTTAACCGCAGCATCAAAACCTTTTTTGTGTCCCTGAAGTGTATGCAGACCCCTGGCTCTTGCCCAACGCCTGTTGCCGTCGGGGATAATGGCTATGTGGTCGGGAACTTTCGTACCTTTGGGAAAGAGGGAAGCAATCTTTTTAGACATGCGTAAAATTATAACACAATGAGGCTACTTATCTCTTCGGAGATTGCTTGGCTCGCCTGGATTTTCCGCCCATTCCCACCATTCTTCTCTGGCGGATTCTTGAATCACGCTTTAAAAGTCCGGCTTTCTTTACGGCGGGTTTGAATTTTTCGGGATTTGCCTCCGAAAGGGCTCTGGCAATTCCCAAAACCAGGGCGTCAAGCTGTCCGTTCTTGCCGCTGCCTTGAACCTTGGCGCTGACATAATATTTTTCCAAAGTATCGGTTAGGACAAAAGGCCTCTGCCAATATTCTTTATTCACCGCCCCCGGAAAATACTTCTCGATGGCAATTGCGTTGACCGTACTTTCCCCTTTGCCCTTAAAAAGTCTGACCCTGGCGGATGCGGTCTTCCTTTTTCCTGCGGCGGATGTGTAATTTTGTTTCTTGGTCTTTGCCATATTATTTGAATTTATCCGCGTAGGGATTTTTCTCCCCGACTATAACCTTGAGCATGGCCATTCTGGCTTTTTTCAAACGATTATCCGGGAGCATTCCGGAAACCGCGTGTTCGATTATCCTTTCGGGGTGCTCTTCGGACATTTTTGCATAGGTGACTTCTTTAAACCCTCCGGGATAACCCGAATGGCTCCTGTAGAGCTTTTGCTGGGCTTTCCTGCCGGTTACTTTTACCTTTTCGGCGTTCACCACAACCACATAATCACCCGACTCGATATGGGGAGAATAATCGACTTTAAGCTTCCCCATAAGCAGAGCCGCGGCTCGGGTAGCCAGCCTTCCCAATACTGCGTCTTTGGCATCAATCAGGTGCCAATTTCTTTTTACTTCTTTGGCTTTGAGTTGATATGTTTTCATTCTTTGGTCTTCTTTGTCGTCTTGGTAGTTTTTCTTGTTTTAACTGCTCTTTTCTTGGGTTCAGCTTTGGACTCTTCTTTCTTTTCCGGCTTTTTCTCCTCAAGGCTAATCTTCTGGCTCCACTCGAGCCTGGCCATCTCGGCATTATCTCCCTTTCTGTTGGGGAGAAGGATAATTTTGGTAAATCCGCTGGTTCTTGCTGCAAATGCTTTGGAAATCTTTTCGAAAACAGTCAAGGCCAAACCCCTGTTGTTGCCCAACATGGCGGATACTTTTCTTCTTGAGGCGACCGAGTCCTTTTTCGAAAGAGTAATCATCCTGTCGATATCCCCCTGGATTGCCTTAGCCTTGGCTTTGGTCGTGGTAATGGCCCCATGCAAAATCAGCGCTTCCATTAATGATTTGAAAAGCGCTTCTCGGGATTTCCTTCCACGGGATAGCTTCCTGCCGAAAACCATTTTTTTCATTACTTCGCCTCCGCCCCAAAAGTTGCTCCCTTTTCAGCGAGCGCTACAGAGATTATCTTGATAGATTTTTCTCCAAGGTTTCTGACCTTTACCAGGTCTTCTTTTTTGGCGTTAACCAGCTGTTCAACCGTCTCGTAGCCTGCCTTAACCAATGCGTTTGCCACTCTGGTGGGAAGGCCTATCTCCTCAACGGAGAGCTTGCCGACCGGTCCCAGGGTGTCAACCACGGCTTCTTTTTCTTCTTTGACTACTTTCTTGGGAGAAACTACCTGGTTAAAATAAGAAACCAGGGTTTTGGCTGCAGTTTTGATTGCCTCCTTGGCGGTTGTGGTCCCGTCCGTCCAAAGCTCAAGATTCAACTTGTCGTAGTTTGTCAGACGTCCGACTCGGGTTTCCTCAACCTTGTAATTGACTCTCACAATCGGAGAGTAGGAAGCGTCCAGCGGAATTTGTCCGATGGGGCCTTTTTCCCTGTCTTCGGCTGGAGAGTATCCTACGCCGGTTGTTATTTCCATTTCCGCTTCGAGCTTTGATCCTTTATTCAAGGTTGCCAAAACGAATTCCGGATTGGCGATTTTTACCTCGGCGGGTACTTTAATATCTTTGGCTTTTACTTCACCGGATGATTTTACCGAAAGAGTGGCCTTGATGGGTTTTTCTTCTCCCTTGGCCGGCTTCTCCAAAGAAAATCTGACTTTCTTAAGATTCAATACAAACTCAACAACATCCTCTTTCATTCCCTTAAGGGTGGAAAATTGATGTTTTACGCCAGATATTCTGACTGTGGTAATTGCTGCTCCGGGAAGCGAAGTCAAAAGAACTCTTCTTAAGGCATTTCCCAATGTGTCACCGTACCCTTGTTCCAAGGGGGAAACAACGAATTTAGAATAGTTCTTTTGGCTCTCTTCTTCTTTTATTTCAAACATAGGTTCATTCATTAATATCACCTCCCTTACTATCGCGAATAAAACTCAATAATATCCTGAACTGAAATAGGTTCTGTCAAATCCTCAACCTTGGGCTTCCTGTCAATCAACCCCACGGCCGCTTTTCTTTTAAGCCATTCCGGCGCTTGATACTTCTCGTCTTCCAGCATTTTCTTGACCACCGGGTTATTAATCGCCTTTGCGCTTAAAGAAACCGTCTCTCCGGGGGCTACCTGATAAGAAGGAATGTTTACCCTCTTGCCGTTAACCAGGACCTGCCGGTGAGAAACAAGCTGTCTGGCAGCCGGCCGGCTGGGCGCAAAACCCAACCTAAAGATAACATTATCCAAACGCCTCTCAAGAATGGAAAGAAGCATCTCTCCCGTATTTCCCTTGGTCTTTAAAGCCTCGGTAATATACTTTCGAAACTGCTTTTCCAGTACCCCGTAAAGTCTTTTGACTTTCTGCTTCTCCCGAAGCTGCTTCCCATATTGGGAAGGGCCTCTTAATCCTTTTGGTCCGTGAACTCCTGGAGGGACAGTCAAGCGTGTTAGTTTAGCACCTTTGCCGAAAAGGTCAAAGCCTTCTCTTCTTGACAGCCGATCTTTTGGTCCGGTATAGCGTGCCATTTTTTAGACTCTCCTTTTCTTTTTAGGTCTGGGTCCGTTATGCGGAATGGGAGTAACGTCTGCGATTAAAGAAATTTTGACCCCTGCAGCTCGTATAGCCCGCAGTGCCGCATCCCGACCCGGTCCGGGCCCCTTGACGTAGATTTCAACCTCTGCCACTCCATGTTCGTCTTTGGCCTTCTTGATTACCTTCTCAACGGCGAGTGTTGCCGCATAGGGAGTTGCTTTTCTGGTTCCCTTAAATCCCGCCGTTCCCGATGACCCCCAGGCAAGAACTTCCCCTTTTTCGTTGGTGACTGTGACCAGGGAATTGTTAAACGATGCAGAGATAAAAACCTTGCCTAACTCGCTTGTCTTTTTTGCTGCCATTTTATTTCTTTTCCTCCAAGGCTGTGGCCGACTTCTGGGCGGTCAGTATCTCTTTCTTGAATGCCCCTACGGTTTTTCTCTTTCCTCTTTTGGTTCTGGCATTGGTTCTTGTCCTTTGGCCTCTGGCGGGAAGGTTTTTGGTATGCCTTATTCCCCGATAGGCGCCTATCGTCTGGAGGCGCCCGATGTTGCCCCGGACCACCCTGGCCAACTCTCCCTCCGTGGCGTAGTCTTCAAGCTTTGAGGAGATTTTGGAAATCTCTTCGGGGGTAAGGGCGGAGAGCCTTTTGTCTGCGTCAATCTTTAAGCTCTGAAGTATCTCGTCGGCCAACGGCCAACCCACCCCTCTTATTTTAGTGAGTGCGTAGTCTATTTTCCAGTTGTCTTGGAGTTCAACTCCCGAAATTCTTGCCATGATTTAGCCTTGCCTTTGTTTGTGGCGGGGATTTTTACAGATGACATACAAAACGCCGCCGCGTTTTACTATTTTGCAGTCTTTACACCTTTTTTGTAGAGCTGATCCAACTTTCATCTTAATATTTGTATACTATCCTGCCTCTTTCCTCATCGTAACGGGTCATTTCGACTTTTACCTTATCTCCAGGAAAAATCCTGATATAACGCCTTCTCATTCTACCTTTAAGCGTGGCCAGAACAACCCTTCCGTCCACCAGTTCGACTTTAAACATGGTATTGGGTAGGGCCGTTTGAACTGTCCCGTCGATTTCTTCGCTGGATTCATCCATAATTTAGCCTTCCGTCAAAACAAGGGGACCGTGCGGAGTTACCGCTACGGTCTCCTCGAAAAGCGCTGATATTTTACCATCACGCACGGAAATTGTCCATCCGTCACGCTCAAGTTCGACGTCGGGCCTGCCCTGTGCGTACATAATTTCAATTGCCAAAGCCATGCCGGGAACAATCTCGACAGATGCCTCCCTCGAGCCTGACACAAAACAGGTAATCTTGGGCTCCTCGTGCAGCTGTCTTCCCACTCCGTGGCCGGTTAGGGCCCGAATTACGCAGTAACCTGCAGCCTCAACGGTATCCTGGATGGCCAAAGAGATATCAAAGATTCTGTTTCCCGCCGTTGCCTTGGCTATAGCCTTTTTTAAGGCTGTCTCCCCAACCTCAAGAAATTTTTTCACTTCGGCAGAGACTTCGATTGCCGTTGTAAAGGATGTATCCGTATGAAATCCTTTGTAATACATGCCCACGTCCACGCTCACCACGTCTCCTTTTTTGAAAACCACGCTTTCTTTGGGAATTCCGTGAACGAGCCCTGCGTTGACATTAATACAGGTTGCCCAGGAATAGCCCTCCACCATTTTAAATGAGGCTTCTCCCCCTTCTTTTTCAATGAGGGCAACCGCCTCCGCCTCTACCTGGGCGGCAGATACCCCCTCTTTCACCATTTCTCTTAATGCGGCCTTAACTTTTCCCAAACGCCTGCCGCCTTCCTTCATGACGGCAATTTCTTCTTCAGTTTTAATGGTGGCTTTAAGCATAACTACTTTCCCAAAATCCTAAGGATATCTTTGAAGACAACCTCAATGGACCTTTCTCCGTCAATCTCGATAACCTTTGCATCCTTCTTCATAACTTCAATAAGGGGAACCACCAGTTGCCCGTACCAGGCCAGTCTTTGCTTAATGGCAGCAGGCGTATCGTCTTCTCTTTGGACAAGTTTGGACTTATCAAGCCCTTCCGGGGGAGGGTCCGTAATTAAATTGTAAATTTTGCCGGTTTCGGGATCCTGTCTTCTGGCCGCAAGACGCCTGATTGTTTCCTCTTCGGAAATTTTTAAGACGATGACAAAGTCAAGCGAGCTCTCTTTATCCTCAAGCCATTTTTTGAAGAAATTATATTGGACTACGGTTCTGGGGAATCCGTCAAAGATAATATTGTCATATACCCCCTTCTCGTCGAAAAAGGACTGGACATATGAGGACATTTCCTCATCGGGGACAAGCTTCCCTTGGGCCAAATGTTTTCTTAACTCTTCATTCTTCGAGGCAATCTCTCTCAAAAAACTTCCGGACTCGAAGTAATAAAGTCCCAACTTTTCGGACAAAAGGCGAGCCTGCGTTCCTTTGCCCGAGCCCTGTGGACCTAATACCAGAATGTTCATTGTCCCAAAAACCCTTCGTATCTCTTCATGACCAGCTGGCTTTCCAACTCTCTTGTTATCTCAAGAACAACGGAGACGACAATTAAAATTCCCGTTCCGCCGATGGCCAAGTTCGCCACCCCGATCACGTTTTGGAAAAGGGCGGGAAGAACCGCCACGGAACCTAAGAATAGCGCTCCCACCAGGGTAATTCTGTTTAAGACAAAAGACAAATAATTTGCCGTCTGGGTCCCGGGTCTTATTCCCGGCACAAAACCCCCGTTTTTCTGCAGGTTTTCCGAAATCTTCTGGGGGTTAAAAACAACTGCCGTATAAAAGTAGGTAAAGCCCACTACCAGGACAAAATAGAAAATATTATAGACGGCGTTTTGGGGATTAAACACATTTGTCAGAAAGGCAACAAAGCTTTGGACTCTGGGGTCCGAGGCTCCCGAAAGAAACTGGGAAATCATCGAAGGGGCCAAAACCAAAGATACGGCAAAGATGATCGGGATTACTCCGGCTTGGTTAAGCCTTAAGGGCAGATACGAGGAAAATCCCGGAGAGGCCTTTGCCCCGCGCCGGGCATAGCTAATGGGAATTTGCCTGACCGCCTCGTTCATGAATACTATCGCCCCCATAACCAGGGTTGCCAGAGCCAGAAAGACTCCGGTTTTAAGAATATCCTGTGTCTGGATTGTGGCTGCAGACTGGAAAAGGACAACCGGGAGTCTGGCAACTATTCCGGCGAAGATAAGAAGCGAGACTCCGTTTGAAAATCCATACTGGGTGATAAGCTCCCCCAACCAGACTGCAAAAACGGTTCCCGCCGTCATGGTAATAACCAAAGAGATAAGGGCCAGAGGCCCAAAAGCGGGGATTATTCCTTGTGAGTGTAGCAGAGAATACATTCCGAACGCCTGGACGGCCGCCAGGGGCACCGTCAGTAAGCGGGTGTATTGATTGATTTTTTCCTGGCCGTATTCTCCCTCTTTGGATAATTCCTCCAAGGACGGCACGACATATGTCAGAAGCTGGAAGATAATCGAGGCATTGATGTAAGGGTTTAAACCCAGGGCCATAATTGAAAAGTTGGCCAGGGTTCCTCCGGAGAAGACATCCAAAAGGGAAAGAAGCGGGCTGCCCGCAAAAAGCGCCTGAAGGGAAGTTCTGTCGATACCTGCCGCAGGAATGTGGGCAACAAGCCTAAAAACAAGAAGAATAACCCCCGTGATAATGAGTTTCTTCCTGATATCCGGGCTCTTGACGACTTTTGCGAAAAAACGGGCAATTGATGTCAGCATTAGACTATTTTTCCGCCTGCCTTCTCAACCACCTTGGCTGCCGAGCGGGAAATAGGAACCTTAATATTTAAAGCCTTTTTGAGCTCTCCGCCACCTAAAATCTTGACCCCGACCTCTTTGGCGTCCTCCCCATTAACTATACCCTCTTTGACCAAAAGCTCTATGTCTACGGTTGCTTTGGCCGGAAGCAAATTCAAAAGAGCCATCTTAACAATAATCGGCTTGGGGTGGGCTTTGAATTTGTCTTTTCCGCGGACCAAGGGAAGCTTTTTGAGCAGGGATTTTTTAATTTTTAACCCTTCAAACATAATCCCGATGTGCCCTCTTGATTTCTGACCTTTTTGACCCCGACCCGAGGTGTGGCCTCCTTTGCCGCTGCCGTAACCGCGGCCCAGTCTTTTGGCCCTTCTTTGCACAACTTTAGGTAGTACCATTATTTTTCCCTCCTTTTGACCATCTCGGAGATGGACTCCAGCGCCTTAAGGGTTGCATAAACGTTGGAAATTTTATTCTTTGTGCCCAGTATTTTTCCGGATACGTCTCTAACTCCGGCCGCCTCCATAACAACTCTGATGGGGCCCCCCGCAATAATTCCGGACCCCGGAGGGGCGGGCCTGATTAAAATCTTGGCTGCCGAGAATTTTTCCCTGATGGAGTAGGGGACGGTCGTGCCTTTAAGAGGGACAACAATCAGTTTTCTTTTTGCCGCGGCGATTGCCTTTCTTATCGCATTGCGGACATCCCCAGCCTTGGAAAGCCCCACTCCCACCTTTCCCTTTCTGTCGCCGACAACAACCAAGGCCGAAAATCGAATCTGGTTTCCCCCTTTGGTTTTCTTGGAAATTCGGTTAATCTGGACAACCGTTTCTTCAAACTCTTTAATCTCCGGTTGATAATAATTATTCATGATAATTAAGGATGGCCTTTAGAATTCCAATCCTCCCTTTCTGGCTCCCTCCGCCAGGGCTTTAACTCTGCCGTGATATTTATAACCGCCTTTGTCAAAAACCACCTTCGTAATCTTGGCCTTTAAGCCCTTTTGGGCAATCAGCTCCCCGACCATCGTGGCTACCTCAATTTTTCCCTTGCCTTTAATAGTCTTTTCTTTACTCGATGCAGAAACCAGGGTTTTACCGAGACTGTCGTCGACTATTTGGGCATAGATGGCCCTGTTGGACCTAAAAACGCTAAGTCTGGGCCTACCTGAATATTTTATCCTGGCCGCAGTTCTTTTTCTTCTTTGGATATATCTTTCTCTCTTGTTCATGTTATTAAGCAGGTGCCCCTACCGTCTTGGCGGCCTTGCCTGCTTTTCTCCTTATGACCTCGTCAATATATTTAATTCCCTTCCCTTTATAAGGCTCCGGGGGCCTGACCGCCCTGACCCTGGCCGCTGTTTCCCCAACCGTCTCTTTATCTACCCCTTCAATTGTAATTATCGATTTTTCCACCTTAAAGGCAACACCCTCGGGAGCTTCAATCGTAACCGGGTGGGAATAGCCTACGGTCAATACCAGGCTGCTGCCGGCAACTTCCGCGCGGTATCCGGTTCCCACCAGCTCCAGCTCTTTCTTCCACCCCTGGGAAACTCCCAAAACCATGTTTGCCAGGTGGGCTCTCGTTGTGCCGAATGTGGCAGCCCCCTGCTTGGTCTTGCTTTTGGAAGAGACCGTCAGGATATTGTCTTTTATTTCGACCTCGACCCTTACCGGAATTTTTCGGGAAAGAGTCCCCTTGGGTCCGGTGACAACAACCTCTCCCGCTTTAACCTCTGCGGTCACTCCTTCGGGCAAACCAATCGGTAGTCTTCCAATTCTGCTCATATTTTTACCAGACCTCCGCTAGAACCTCCCCGGCTGCTCTTTTGGCAATCACTTCCTTGGTAATTAATACTCCCTTGGGTGTAGAAACCAGATAAATGGACGGGCCTCTTTTCTTTTCGATATCGTCAACGTCCATATAAATTCTTAAGCCCGGTCTTGAAATCAACTTCAGCCCCAGCATTATCGGTTTTTTCCTGCGGTAGGCGATTGTTGCCGTAAGGACCCCTTTGGCACTTTTAACCTCCTCAACATAACCGGACCTCTTTAAAGCCTCGGCAACCGCTTTTACTCCCTTGGTCAAAGGAGCTTCCACATCGTGCTTGCCTGCAAGAGAGATGTTTTTAACCCTTATCAAAAAGTCCCCTACCGGATAATTAGTGGCCATATTACCAGCTCGCCTTTCTAACTCCGGGAATCTCACCTTTTAGAGCGTGTTCCCTAAAACAAAGCCTGCAAAGACCGTATTTTCTCATGTAACCCCTGCTTCTGCCGCAGAGCCTGCAGCGGTTCCTGTAACGGATTTTATACTTTAACTTCTTTGTTTCTCTGACTTCTTTTGCGGTTGTACTCATGTTTTTTTAAATTTTCTCAAAAGGCATGCCCATTAACTCTAAAAGTCTCCTTGATTTGTCTATGCTTTTGGAATTTGTAACTATGGTCAGCTCAAGCCCTCTCGGGGCAACTCCTTTTGACAAATCTATTTCGGGAAAAACCGTATGCTCGGTAATGCCCAGCGTGTAATTACCTACTTTATCAAAACTTCTTAAGGGAACTCCCCTAAAATCCCTGAACCTCGGAAGGGTAATTGAGATCAGCCTGTCCAGGAAATCATACATCCGCTCTCCCCTTAAGGTAACCGAGAGTCCCACCGGCATTCCCGCCCTTAAACCGAATGCGGCAATTGATACCTTGGCGGCTCTCACCGAGGGAGTCTGCCCCGTGATTGCGGCCAAATCCTTGGAGGCGGTTTCCTTGAGCTCCTTGGATTTTATCATCTCACCGAGGCCCATATTAAGAACAATCTTCTCAACCCTGGGAATTGCCAATTTGTTTTTGATCTCAAACTCTTTGGCCAAGGCTGGTACTATCTCACTCTCGTATCTTGTCTTTAGTCGGCTCATTTGGTATCTATTTCCTTTCCGCATTTTCTGCAGACTCTGACCTTCTCCTTACCTGCAAATCTTAAGCCCACCCGGGTTATTTTCTTGCACTTGGGACAAATCAGGGCAATTTTAGACAAAGCCAAAGGCCTGGGAAGTTCGTAAATTCCCCCTTTTTGGCCTTTCTGGGTTCCGCCCTTAACGTGCTTTTTGTAAATATTGACTCCCGGGACAACAACCCTGGCCGTTTTTAAATCGATGGATTCGATTTTGCCTTCGCGGCCGCGATCTTTGCCCAAAGTTACCTTGACGTTGTCCCCAATTTTGAATTTAAACATTACACAACCTCCCTGGCTAAAGATGCAATCTTGTTATATCCGGCTTCCTTAACTTCGCGGGCAACGGGTCCTAAGATTCTCGTTCCCCTGGGGAGCCCTTGTTTGTCAATTGCCACCCCGGCATTGTCGTCAAAGCGGACATAACTCCCGTCCTGCCTTTTGACTTCCTTTCGGGTCCTGACAATCAAGATCCTGACCTTCTCGTGGTCGACAACGGTTCCTGCGGGGTCGGCTCCTTTGACAACGCAAAGAACGACATCTCCGATGGTTGCTTTCTTGCCTATCTTTGTTGAAATGCCGATAACCATCAGCCTCTTGGCTCCGGAATTATCGGCGGGTTTTATCATACTTCTTATCTGAATCATTTCTTTTTCTCCTTAGCTTTCGCCTTCTTCTCGCCCAAGACCTCAATAATTTTCCATTTCTTGAGTTTACTGATGGGTCGGGTGGTCACAAAGCTGACTTTATCCCCAATCTTTACCCCCAGCTCGTCGTGAACCTGAAACTTTCTCACCCTTTTGAACCTCTTCTTGTAAATCGGGTGTACCAAAATTCTTTCCACGACAACGGTTGCCGTTTTGGCCATCTTGGTGGAAACCACTTTACCTTTAAATATTTTCACTTTTCTCCTCCTTTTTAAGAATTTCTTTCTCCCTGATAAGAGTTAAAATTTGGGCGACTTCACGTCTTAAGCCTGCAGCCTTTTTCAGGTTTTTCTCCTCGCCCGCACTAACTTTAGGGCCGAGCTTGGCAAGTTCCGTCTTTTTGGTTTTGACCATCTTTAAAAGGTCGGCTGTCTCTTTCCCTTTTAGTTCAATAAAATCTTTCCTCTTCATGCTTCCTCCTTGGTAACCATCCTGGTTTTTATGGGCAACTTGGCCGCGGCTTTGCCGAAAGCGTCGTCAACATATATCCTGGCGGCGCCGGCCACTTCAAAAAGAACCTTCCCTGGCCTGACCACCGCAACATACCTTGAAACGTCTCCCTTGCCCCCGCCCATTCTTTTGCCTGCGGCTCTTGAGCTTATCGGCTTATCCGGAAAAACCCTCATCCAGACTCTTCCCCCTCTTTTAAGATTGTGGGTAATTGCCCGCCTGGCTGCCTCCAGCTGACTTGCGGAAACCCAGGCCGCTTCCAAGGCCTTCAGGCCATACTCTCCAAAGGAAAGCTCGGCTCCGCGGGTAGCGACTCCCCTTCTTCTGCCTCTAAAATCTTTTGCGTATTTTCTTTTCTTTGGTTGCAACATTTTACTCTTTACAGCAAGCTTTGCTTACTCCTCCCTCTTATGTATCCAAACTTTTACTCCGACATAACCTCTTTTTAAGAGTGCGGGTATTTGAGCATAGTCTATCGTTTCCCTCAAGGTCTGGGTGGGAACGGAGCCCATCTGGAACTTTTCCACTCTTGAGATTTCCGCCCCTCCGATTCTTCCTCCCAGAACAATTTTGACTCCCATGGCACCCGAGGCCATGACCCGCTCCATCGCCTTGGTGGCAACTCGTCTGGCCGGGATTCTTCTTTCGAGTTCCGCAGCTATTCTGCCCGCTACCAAATGGGCGGAAGTCTCGGGATTTTTAACCTCATTAACCTTAAGGTCAATTTTTAAATCCTTGATGGTCGTTTTTCTGACATCCGAGATTATATTCAAGATATATTTCTTAACCTCCTCAATCCCCGACCCGCCTCTGCCGATGACCACTCCGGGCCTGGACACCGTAATGCCTATGACCATGCTTTTGGGAAGCCTCTCGATGGCGACCTCGGTTACCCCGGCCAATTTTAATTTCTCCATTAAGGCTTTGCGGATTTTAATATCCTCAATCAGGAAGTTTTTGAAATTGGACTGGTCCGAAAACCATCTCGATTTCCAGGGCAGATAACTGCCGATTCTAAAGCCTATCGGATTTATTTTTTGTCCCATGTTAGCCCTTTACCTCTTTCTTCGGCTCTTCTTCTTTCTTTACTTCTTTCTTAACCTCCACCGCTTTGGTTTCAAGAACTACCCTGATATGGCTCATTCTTTTCTTGATGGGATGCCACTGGCCCCGGGAAACCGGCCTGCCCCGCTTTAGTCTTGGGCCTTCTCCAATCTGAATTTCCTTAAAGGTCAGGTCGCTGTCGGCCAAACCCTTAACTCTGGCATTGGCAAGAGCTTGCTTTATCACCTTGGCCAAAGGCTCGGATGCTTTTTTGGCAATAAAAGGCAATCTCTCAACCGCCTCAAGAGGCGTCATTTTCTTGATAAGGGCAACAACCGGCCTGATTTTTCGCGGTGAGAGCAACAAATATTTCTGTGATGCAATAATTTCCATTATGTTTTCTCCAAAATTCTCTTGACTATTTCTCCGTGACCTCTAAATGTCCTGGTTGGGGAGAATTCCCCCAGGCGATGGCCCACCATGTCTTCGGAGATAAAGACGTCGATAAAAATCCGGCCGTTATGGACCTGGAAATACTTGCCCACAAACTCCGGAGGAATTTGGGAATCGCGTGACCAGGTTTTAACCGGATTCTCTTTTGTGCCCATGCCGGCCTTCACCTTTTTGACCAGGCGTTCATCGACATACGGACCTTTTTTGGTAGATCGGCTCATATTAAGCTGTGTGACTGCCCTTTCTTCTTCCCGAAACAATCAGATAATTCGAATATTTGTTTTTGATTCTGGTTTTGCCCACCGCCGGCTTCCCGTAAACGGTCTTCGGATATTTAAGTCCCACCGAGCTTCTGCCTTCTCCTCCTCCATGGGGGTGGGCCTTGGGATGCATGGCAACACCGCGGACGGTGGGCCTTATTCCCAGATTTCTTTTTCTGCCAGCTTTGCCGTATCTTTCCTGTTTTGCCTCAACCCTACCCAGCTGCCCGATAGTTGCCCTCGCGGCTGGCAGGAATCTTCTTACCTCTCCCGAGGGTAATTTTATCAGAATCCACTTCTCTTCTTTTCCCTGCAGGGTAGCAACGCTCCCTGCAGACTTGACCATCTGCCCTCCCATGCCCGGCTTAATCTCCAAATTATGAATCTGGGTTCCGATGGGAATATTGGTTAAAGGCAGCGTATTTCCCGGGTTAATGGGCGCTGTGGGGGAGGAAATTATTTTGTCTCCCTCTTTAAGTCCGAAAGGAGCCAGAATGTACCTTCTTTCCCCGTCCTCATAAAGAATTAAGGCTATCTCGGCACTGCGGTTGGGGTCATACTGGACGGACTCGACTTTCCCCCAAACGTCTTCTTTGTTTCTTTTGAAATCAATCTCCCTCAAGAATCTTTTGGCACGGCCCCCCTGGTGGCGAACCGTGAGGCTGCCGTAACTTCTGCCGCTTCTTTTAGGTAGTAAGCTTTTTAGGTTTTTCATATTATTTGGTTTTTTCCTCAAACATGGATATCTTCTCTTTCTCGGCCAAGCTTACCCAGGCTTTCTTGGCAGCCTTTAGGGTTTGCATCTGACCTCGCATGTTTTTTTTGGTTCCTCCTTTGACTGAAGAGGTTCTGACCGAGGTGACATGAACGTCAAAGGCTGCCTCAATAAGTTTTTTTATCTCTTCCTTTCTTGCGTGGGCATCAACCAAAAACGTATAGCTGCCCGATTTGGCATCAGACAAACTTTTTTCGGTTAAGAGAGGTGTCAGTTTCATTTCTTGGCCTCCTTTTTAGCGGTCTTAACAACCTTTTCTTTTTCAAAAACGTCTTTGTCTAAAACCAATACTCCGGCGAAATAGACCTTGAAAGCATTTAGATTCTTGAAGGCAACTGCTTCAGAATTCTTGAGATTCCTCAAAAATCTTTTGGCTCCCAGGTTCTTCTGGGAAAGGGCAAAGACATATCTTTGGTCCTTGCCGATTTTGGCAATCAGTCCATTCATATCTTTGGTTTTCTTAAGTGTCTCAAATCCTTTAAGTCCCAAAACCTTGCCTTCTTTGGCTTTAAGGGTCAAGGCAACCTTAAAAGCCTGTCTGGCCATCTTCTTGGGAAGGGTGAGTTCTCGGCTGACAGGTCTGGGTCCGTGGGCAACTCCTCCGCCAACGAATATTGGGGCGCTTTTGGCGCCGTGCCTGGCTCCTCCGGTTCCTTTCTGACGGTACCACTTTTTCTTGGTCCGCTCGACCTCGGCTCGGGTTTTGGCCTTAGCAAGACCAAAGTGTCCCCGGTCCTCATATACCCTGATCGCCTGGGCCAAAAGAGGCAAATTCTCTTTGGCCTCATACTCTTTGGGGAGAGTGGTAGGGGTCAGTTTTGTTCCTTTAGGTGAATAGGTGTCTATCTTAAGCATTTTTGGTTACCTCCTCGGCTTTCGGAGCCTCTGCGGCGGG
>Ga0209109_10000422_pt1 | contig 22417 bp, 26 predicted proteins | sample Rifsed10ft2_FD_184004 | JGI IMG/M metagenome (GOLD analysis project Ga0209109, IMG submission 184004) | Soil microbial communities from Rifle, Colorado, USA - sediment 10ft 2 (version 2) | ecosystem: Environmental > Terrestrial > Deep subsurface > Rock core/Sediment | place: Rifle, Colorado... | reverse complement strand
CGCAACGGCTTCGCGACGATCTTCCTCCTCTCCACCTTCCCCAACCCCGTCTTCGACGTCGCCGGCGCCGCGGCGGGGGCCTCGCGCATACCGGCGGCGCGCTTCTTCGTCGCGACCTTGGGCGGCAAGATCGTCAAGGACCTCTTCCTCGCCTACGGCGGCTCGTTCTCCATCGGCCTCGCGAGCGACGTGTTCTAGGACCGTCCGAGATGGTTCCCCATTGTCATTGCGAGCGAAGCGAAGCAATCCTTGACCGGACGAGGAGCGTCAAAGGTTGCTTCGGGGCTGCGCCCCTCGAAAAGACAGACGGAGGCGGTGCATGAGTAGCGTCGGGGTTGGGGCCATCGTCCTCGCGGCGGGGCGCAGCGAGCGCATGGGCGGCGCCGACAAGCTGCTGGCGCCGCTGGGCGGGCGGCCCCTCATCGCGCACGCCATCGAGGCCTTCACGGCGCACACTGGCATCGACGCCCTCGTCGTCGTCGCGTCCGAGGCGAACGAGGCGGCGATTAGGGCCCTCATCGGCAAGCTGGCGCCGAAGGCGCGCGTCGTGCGCGGCGGCGAGCGGCGGCGCGACTCCGTGCGCGCCGGCCTCGATGCGCTCGCTGACTGCGACTACGTGGTCGTGCACGACGGGGCGCGGCCGCTGGTGACGAAGGCGCTGATCGACGCGGCGCTGGCGGGCGCGCGCGAGACGGGCGCCGCGCTCTGCGCCGTGCCGGTGAGCGACACCGTGAAGCGCACTGACGACGCGGGGCTGGTGCGCAGCACGGTCTCGCGAGCGGGCCTCTGGCTGGCGCAGACGCCGCAGGCCTTCCGGACAGAGCTCCTCCTGCGCGCCCACGAGGCGACGGAGATAGACGCGACGGACGACGCCGCCCTCGTCGAGCTGCTGGGCGAGCCGGTGCGCGTCGTCATGGGCTCGCCGCGCAACCTCAAGGTGACGACGCCGGCCGACCTGCGCCTGGCGGAAGCGCTGCTGGCGGCGGGCGCCGCCTAGACGACCTATACTGGTCGGCGCCATGAGGGTCGGCACGGGCTACGACGTGCACCCGTTTGCGGAAGGGCGAAAGCTCGTCCTCGGCGGCGTGCTCTTCGACGGCGAGACAGGCCTCGCCGGCCACTCGGACGGCGACGCCCTGAGCCACGCGATCATCGACGCCCTGCTCGGCGCCGCGGCGCTGGGCGACATCGGCATGCACTTCTCCAGCGGCGACCCCCGTCTACAGGGCGCGGACAGCATCGACCTGCTGAAGCAGGTCGTGAAGCTCATCGCCGCCGCCGGCCTGGTCATCGTCAACGTCGACGCCACCGTCATCGCCGAGCGGCCGCGCGTCGCGCCGCACGTCGCGGAGATGCGCCGCCGCCTCGCCGGCGCCCTTGGCGTGCAAACGAGCCAGGTCAGCGTCAAGGCGACGACGACGGACGGCCTCGGCGCCATCGGCCGCGGCGAGGGCATCGCCGTCCAGGCTATCGCGCTGCTGGAGGAGGCTTAGTACAGCCGCGAGCGGATGTGGCTTATGCGCGGCCCGTCCAGCTCCGCGGCCTTCTCGTCGGACAAGCGCTCGAAAGCAACGGAGGAGTCAGGCGGAGCATCCGTGACAGAAAGCACGGCCTTCACGTCGCGGCCGGAGATGCCGCGTCGATACCACATCACCAGGGCGGCGCCCGCCTCGTCCATCTCGCGGCGCACCTCCTTGGAGCTGAAGCCGGGCGCGAGGCTGCCGTCGCCCTGCAGAGCGACGACCACTTCCTTGCCGACCAGAGGCTGGCCGCTGGCGTCGCGCAGAGTCAGCCGGTACACGTGCCGGCTGACCAGTGACTTATCGGGCTCGGAGATGGAGACTGATTCGCTTGACATAGAATCCTCCCGTCGTTCCTCCTTCCGAGCACGGAAGGAGCATTCAGCGGTCGCCTCATGCTTTCGGCGGCGTAATGCTAGAAGGCGCGCGGCCTGAGATCAAGGCGGCCCGCGGTTAGCATTATGGTATATTGACCTCTGTCAATGACGCGAAGCCTGCTCGGCTGCTGCATCTGTCTCTAGGGTGTCGTCCTTCCCAGGAAGGACGGACACCCAGACGGCGGGCGTCCTTCGCCCGAAGGACGAAGCGATTTGCGGGAGGGCAGGCGATGTCGATTCTCCAGAGCATCCGTAGAGACGTTAGAGCGGCGCTAGAGCGCGACCCGGCGGCGCGCAGCGGCCTGGAGGTTGTCCTCTACTACCCCGGCTTCCACGCCCGCCAGCTGCACCGCGTCGCCCACAGCCTTCACTCGGCCAACGTGCCGCTTCTGCCCGGCCTGGTCTCCGCCCTCAACCGCTTTCTCACCGGCGTCGAGATCCACCCCGGCGCCCAGATCGGCGAGGGGTTGTTCATCGACCACGGCATGGGCGTCGTCATCGGCGAGACAGCGGAGATCGGCGACGACTGCCACCTGACGCAGGGCGTGACCCTCGGTGGGACCAGCAACCGGCGCGAGAAGCGCCACCCGACGCTGGGCCAGGGCGTCGTCGTCGGCGCGGGCGCGAAGCTCATCGGCGCCATTACGGTCGGTGAGCACGCGCGCATCGGCGCCGGCGCCGTCGTCGTGACCAACGTGCCGGCCTACGCGACCGTCGTCGGCGTGCCGGGCAAGGTCGTCGCCTTCTACGACCCGGGCAACGACACGACCGTCCGCCTGCCGGACCCGGAGTGGGACCGCATCGAGGAGCTGAGCCAGAAGGTCGAGGAGCTGCGGGCGCAGGTCGCGGCGCTGGGGGCGCAGCTCGGCGAGCATCGCCAGGCGGCTGCGACCGGGCACGGCTCAGCTTCGTAGTCGCTTCTGTACGGTAGATGACGCGGCCACACTGTCTTTGCGAGGAGCGCAGCGACGAAGCAATCTTTGGCGCGCCGGGTGACATCACCGTGCCGTCAAAGATTGCTTCGCTTCGCTCGCAATGACACGCCAGGGGTACTGAGTTGCGCCTCCACAACACCCTGAGCGGCCGCGTCGAGGAGTTCACGCCGCGCGACAATCGCGTCCTCATGTACGTCTGCGGCATCACGCCCTACGCCGAGAGCCACCTCGGCCACGCCATGAGCTACATCGTCTTCGACGTGCTGCGCCGCTACCTCGAGTTCAAGGGCTACGACGTCAGGCACGTCCAGAACTACACCGACGTCGACGACAAGCTCATCGCCCGCGCCGAGCAGGATGGCGTGCCGATGGCGACCATCGCCGAGCGCCACATCGCCGCCTTCGAGCGCGACGCGGCCGAGCTGAACATCCTGCCCGCCCACCTCCACCCGCGCGCCTCCCAGGAGGTGCCGGCGATCGTCGAGATGATCCAGGGCCTCGTCGACAAAGGCTACGCCTACGCCGGCCCGCCAAAGGGCGGCGGCGAGGCCAGCGACGTCTACTACCGCGTCGAGCGCAAGGCGGACTACGGCAAGCTCTCCGGGCGCAGCCTCGAGTCGATGGTGGCCGGCGCCCGCATCGAGCCGCTGGAGGGCAAAGAGAACCCGATGGACTTCACGCTCTGGAAGGCGGCGAAGCCGGGCGAGCCCTCCTGGCCCAGCCCCTGGGGGCCCGGCCGCCCGGGCTGGCACATCGAGTGCTCCGCCATGTCGCTGCGCCACCTGGGCCCGCAGATCGACATCCACGGCGGCGGCCTCGACCTCCTCTTCCCCCATCACGAGAACGAGATCGCCCAGACGGAGGCGTACACGGACCAGGTGCCGTTCTCGCGCTTCTGGGTGCACAACGGCCTCCTCCAGCTTGGCGCGGAGAAGATGAGCAAGTCGCTGGGGAACCTGATCACGATGCGCGAGGGGCTGGACCGCTACGGCGCCGACGCGCTGCGCGTCTTCGTCCTGAGCAGCGGCTATCGCAGCCCCCTCACCTACAGCGAGGAGGCGCTCGCCGCCGCCCGCAGCGCCGCCGAGCGCCTGCGCAACGCCGTCGAGGCGAAGGACACGGGAGCCGGCGAGGCAGTGGACGCGGCGCCCTACCGCGAGCGCTTCGTCGCGGCGATGGAGGACGACCTCAACACTGCGCAGGCCCTCGCCGCCCTGTTCGACCTGGCGCGGGAGGTCAACCGCTCCCGCGACGGTGGCCGCCCGGTCGCCGGCGGCCAGGCGACGCTGCGCGAGCTGGCCGGCGTGCTGGGATTAAGGCTAGAGACACGGGGCGTAACTGTCGTGCCAGGTACGGCGCAGTTGAAGATCGCGACTTTCCCACCAATAGTACGCGTAACGCCAGCCCTGTCAGCCGAGCTGATCGCGGGTTTACGACATCTTGTAAGCGAACTAGCTGGGGCAGCTATAACCACTCAACCCGATGTAGCAGAACGCCTACGTAGTCTTGACATCGGCGATGACTCCGTCACGGCTCACAATGCGATTACAGACCTAGTGGCCCTGCGCCGCGAGCTGCGCCAGGCGAAGCAGTACGCCCTCGCGGACCGCATCCGCGCCGCTCTCGCCGAGCTCGGCATCGTCCTGGAGGACACGCCCAGCGGCACGATTTGGAAGACGTCCCGCTAAGGCTCACTGGCCCCCATCTGTCGCTGCGAGGAGCCCTTCGACTTCGCTCAGGACAGGCTCCGCGACGAAGCAATCTTTGAGGCTTCGCCAGAGATTGCCACGGCCCTTCTGCGAAGGGCCTCGCAAAGACACATAGAGCCTTGGAGACGGCCGACGCCGGCTGATATCATAGAACCGTAATGCAGGACGAAGTGTTCAACGAGATCGAGAAGGCGCTGGAGACCGGCAAGCCGCTGGCCGTGGCGACGGTGGCCGCCTCGCGCGGCTCCACGCCGCGGCGCCCCGGCGCGAAGATGGCCGTGCGGCCGGACGGCAGCTTCTGCGGCACGATCGGCGGCGGCTGCGGCGAGGCGGAGGTCTGGCAGGCCGCCATGGACGTCCTCGAGAGCGGCAAGCCGAAGCTCGTCGTCGTCGACCTGACGGAGTCGACGGAGGGTGAGGACAAGATCTGCGGCGGCGTCATGGAGGTCTTCGTCGAGAGGGTCGTCTAGCGTTTCGTCGCATTGACCCAGGGCGCCTTCGAGCGCCTTTCCTTATGACCGCTGGCAGGCTGCGCATCCTGCGTCCTGCGGACTTGTCTGCTCCGCGCTTAGAGAGAGAGAGCTTTCTGAGGGGACACCCCTCAGACTCCCCGTCAGGGGCTGCGCCCCTGCACCCCGCTCGTGCCTTGCACGTCGTCACCGGCCGCGGCGGCAGGCGCCTTCCCGAGCGCGGCAGCCTAATGCCGCCACGCCAGTGGCCGGCAGCCTGGTGCCCGGCGCAAGCCGTTTGACGGGCCCCAATCCCGATGTTATCGTCTAGTCGTACTTGAGGGTGCGGGGGGTGCTCGCATGCTAGCAGCGGGGCCGTTTGGGCTCGGGCCAATGGAGCTCGGGCTGATAATCATCGCAATCGTGCTCTTGTTCGGCGTTTCGCGCGTCGCGGACCTGGGCGCCGGCCTCGGCAAAGGCATCCGCGAGTTCCGCAAGAACGTCAAAGAGGAAGAGGCGGAGGAGAGCGCCGCCGGCGCGTCCGCCGAGACGCCTTCGGCCGGCGAAACCGTCGCCGCCGTCAAGTGCTCCAGCTGCGGCAGCCTCAACCCCGTCAGCGCGAAGCACTGCAGCCAGTGCGGCACGTCGCTGGCCGCGCCCGTCTCGTAGCGGCTGAGAGGAACGGACACCAGAGCGGGCGCAAGGCCCGCTCTCTCTTTTCCGGCATGACCCTGCAAGCAGTCCTCTTCGACCTCTGGGAGACGCTCATCCGCGACACGCCGGAGCGGGCGGCGCCGCGCCGCGCCTGGCGCACGCAGCGCGTCCGGGAGGCGCTCGCAGCCCACGGGCTCGACGTCGCCTACGACGTCATCCTGGCAACGCTGGACGCCACGTCGCGCGGCCTGACCGACCTGCACGACATCGGCCGCGACACGACGAGCCGCGCCGGCCTCTTCGGCGACGAGCTGGCGAAGTCGGCGGGCCGCCGGCCGCCCGCGGCCGCCCTGCCGGCGCTGGAACAAGTCATCACCATGCTTCACCCCGAGCTGGCGCCGAGCCTGGCGCCGCATGCCATCGAGACGCTGACGGCGCTCAAGGCGCTGGGCCTCGGCACCGGCCTCGTCTCCAATGCGGGCTTCACGACGGCGCCCCATCTGCGGGCGCTGCTCGACTACCACGGCCTGACGCCGCACCTGGACGTCCTCGTCTTCTCGGACGAGCTGCAGATCGCGAAGCCGGACGCGCGCGTCTTCCAGTGCGCACTCAACGCCCTGGGCAGGGACGCGGCGGCCTGCGCCTTTATCGGCGATAGCCCCCACAACGACGTCTTCGGCGCCCAGTCGGCCGGCCTCTTCGCCGTGCAGCTCGGCGCCAGGACGCGGGACGGCGTCCGGCCGGAGGCGCGTATCGACGGCTTGCAGGAGCTGATCCCGGCGCTGCGGGCGCACGGGCTTGTGAGTAACAAGTAACAGGTAACAAGTAACAAGGCCCCGTCCCCCGTCCCCTCACCCTCTCTTGACAGGTCTGCTACGCTATTCGCACAGACCCCCCTGTGGGGGGTCTCAAGCTGGGAACACGCCTACCAGGTTCAAGGAAGCGTAAACCCATGGCCAGGGGGTCGAGATGAACGAGACCGCAGACCGCGCGCCCGTGAGCACCGCCGCGAAGCCGGAGGTGCTGCGCCGCCTCGCCTACATCGAGGGGCACCTGCAGGGGGTGCGGCGTATGATCGAGGAGGACAAGTACTGCGTCGACGTCCTCAAGCAGACCTACGCCGTGCGCCGCGCCATCGAGAAGCTGGAGGCGCTGATCCTCGAGAACCACCTGCAGGGCTGCGTCGTGCAGGGCATCAAGGAGGGACGCGAGGACGCCGTTGTCGGCGAGCTGCTCGACCTCTACGAGCTCGCCGGGCGCTGAGGGGAGGAGAACGATGCAGACGAGCACAGCAGTCCGCGAAGGCCCCGCGCCGACGAAGGGTGACCATGGCACCGCCAAGGACCCGATCTGCGGCATGGTCGTGAGCAAGGCGACGCCGCTGCGGCTGGAGCAGGCGGGCCGGACCTACTACTTCTGCAGCATCAACTGCGTCAAGGCCTTCGAGTCGCCGGAGGCGGAGCTGAAGGCGATGCGCCGGCGCCTGGGCATCGCCCTCACCGGCGTGCTCGTCCTGGCGATCCTGCGCGCCGCGGCGTTCCTGGCGCTGGCGGCCGGGGCCACCATCGTCACCTGGGCGCCCATCCCGGCCCTCCCCTGGCTCACCTGGGGCCGCTGGCTGTTCATCATCGTCACGCCGGTCCAGTTCATCGGCGGCTGGAGCTTCTACAAGGGCTCCTGGGCCGCCATCCAGAGCCGCGCCATCAACATGGACTTCCTCGTCGCCCTTGGCACGACGACCGCCTACGTATACAGCACATTCGTCGTCTTCTGGCCGGAGGCGCTTCCAGTCTCGACGGAGGAGAGGAACGTCTACTTCGAGGTCTCGGCCGTGATCATCGCCTTCGTCCTCGTCGGCAAGTACATGGAGGAGGCGATCAAGACGCGCTCGTCGGCGGCGGTGCGAAAGCTCATGGACCTGCGGCCGCCGATGGCCACCGTCGTCCGCGACGGCGTCGAGACGGAGGTGCCGGCCGAGATGGTGCAGCTGGGCGACGTCGTCGTCGTCCGGCCGGGCGGCAAGATACCGACCGACGGCAGGGTGATCGACGGGCTCTCCGCCGTGGACGAGTCAATGCTCACCGGCGAGTCGATGCCGGTGGAGAAGAAGCCCGGCGACCAGATGCTGGGCGGCACCGTCAACCAGACGGGCCAGCTGCGCTTCGAGGCGACGCAGGTCGGCGCCGACACGGCGCTGTCTCAGATCATCCGCATCGTCGAGGAGGCGCAGGCGGGGAGCGCGCGCATCCAGCGCCTCGCCGACCAGGTTGTCCAGTTCTTCGTGCCGTCGGTGGTCCTCGTCGCCATCGCGGCGTTCGTGGGCTGGTCTCTCGCCGGCGACTTCCCGCAGGGGCTACTGTCCTTCATCGCCGTGCTCATCATCGCCTGCCCCTGCGCCCTCGGCATCGCCACGCCGGCGGCGCTCATGGTCGGCGTCGGCAAGGGCGCCGAGAAGGGCATCCTCATCCGCAGCGGCGAGGTGCTGGAGGTCGCGCAGAAGCTCACGACGGTCGTCTTCGACAAGACGGGGACGCTGACGCGCGGCGAGCCCAACGTGACGGACGTCATCCCGCTGAGCGGCCTCGGCGAGGCCGATGTCCTGGCGAAGGCGGCGGCGCTGGAGCGGGGGTCGGAGCATCCGCTGGCCCAGGCGATCCTGCGCGCGGCCGCTCACCGTGACATCCCCCTGCCGGCGGTGAGCGCCTTCGAGGCGCTGCCGGGGCGCGGCGTGCAGGCCGAGGTCGATGGCGAGACGCTGCGCCTCGGCAACCGGCGCCTCTTCGCCGAGGGCGGCGTCGACCTCGGCGCCGCCGAGCCCCACCTCGACCGGCTGGAGCAGGAGGCGAAGACGGCGATGCTCCTGGGCACGAAGCAGGAGATCCTCGGCGTCATCGCCGTGGCCGACACGCTGAAGCCGGAGGCGAAGGAGGCCGTGGCCTCGCTGCGCGCCGAAGGCGTCCAGCTCATCCTCCTCAGCGGCGACAACCGCCGCACGGCCGAGGCCATCGCCCGCGAGGTCGGCATCGACGAGGTCATCGCCGAGGTGCTGCCGGCAGACAAGGCAGACATCATCCGCGACCTGCAGGCGCGGGGGAAGGTCGTCGCCATGGTCGGCGACGGCATCAACGACGCGCCGGCGCTGGCGACGGCGACGATCGGCATCGCCATCGGCTCCGGCGCCGACGTGGCCAAGGAGACGGGCGGCATCATCCTCGTACGGGACGACGTGCGCGAGGTCGCGACGGCCATCCGCCTCTCACGCGCGACGATGCGGAAGATCAAGCAGAACCTGTTCTGGGCCTTCATCTACAACAGCGTCGGCATACCGATCGCCGCGGCCGGGCTGCTCAACCCGATCATCGCGGCGGCGGCGATGGCGCTAAGCTCGCTATCGGTGGTGATCAACTCATCGCTGCTGCGCAGGCTGAAGTAGTGGTACGCGCGGGCAGGTACAGAGCATTCGAAGCTGCACTAGGCCTGCTCCGTTTGGCCGGCGCTACGCTTTCCATGTCATTCTGAGCCCGTCGGCTTCGCTCAGGGTAGACTCCGCGAAGAATCTCGACGAATCGTTGACGGCGCACCCTCTATGGACCTCCCGTTCGAATGCCGGCCAGGCTGAAGCCTGGCCTTCGGATTGGTGTCGCGTAGCAAGGGCTCCCGCGGCGCGCTAGACTAGACGCAATCGTGAACGGCAGCTTTCAGATCGCCCGCTTCTTCGGCATACCCATCGTCGTCAACGCGTCCTGGCTGCTGACGCTCGCCTTCGTCACGACGATGCTCGCCCTGCGCTTCTACCCAGAGGTCATCCCGCCGCGCTCACCCCACCGCGACGATGAGGCGCTGCACTGGGTGATGGCGCTGGGCAGCGGCATCGTCTTCTTCCTCTCCATCCTCTTGCACGAGCTGGCGCACAGCATGGTGGCGCGCAAGCAGGGCATCCCGGTGCGGAGCATCACGCTCTTCATCTTCGGCGGCGTGTCTCAGATCGGCGGCGAGGCGAAGCGGCCGCTGCACGAGTTCGCCATGGCGATCATCGGGCCACTGACCAGCCTGGCGATCGCCGGCGTCTTCTTCGGCGCCTGGTCGGCGATGGGCCGGTCGGAGGAGAAGCCGTTCGCCATCGTCGTCGAGTGGCTGTTCTTCATGAACCTCATCGTCGCCGGCTTCAACATGGCGCCGGGCTTCCCGATGGACGGCGGCCGCGTTCTGCGCGCGCTCCTCTGGGGCGTGAGCGGCAACCTGCACCGCGCCACGCGCCTGGCGACGCTCGCCGGCCGCGCCCTGGGCTACTCCCTCATGTTCATCGGCGCCTTCGCGTTCTTCGGCCTGCTGCGCTGGATCGACCCCTGGAGCGGCGTCTGGTTCATCATCCTCGGCCTCTTCCTGGAGTCCTCGGCGCGCCAGAGCTGGTACCAGGCGCGCATCCTCGACACGCTCGCCCGCTACAGCGCCGAGGAGATCATGACGCCCGACCTGGAGACGGCGGGCCGCGAAGAGCGCCTGCGCTACCTGGCGAACCGCGGCGGGCGGCGCTTCATCTTCTTCGTCTCGGACCCGGACGAGAGCGTCGTGGGCGTGCTGACCGAGAAGGAGGTGGCGCCCGTGGGCGACGACGAGCGCCTGACGAAGAGCGCCGGCGACGTGATGCTGCGCCCCCAGGACGTGCCGGTGGCCGCCCCGCGCGAGGACGGCGCCAGCCTCCTGCAGCGCATGGAGGCGGACGCCGTCTGGCACCTGCCCGTCGTCTCGGAAGGGCGCGTCGTCGGCGTCGTGAGCAAGGAGACGCTCCTGCGCATCCTGGCGCGAAACCTCATCCCCCAGCCCGGCCTCGCCGGCTAGCCGGCGCCTCATGGCCCGGGCGCGCACCCTCGCATCGGTCTGGGCGGCGAAGACGGCCGCGCTCGCCAGCCGCCGCCTGCGCCGCGGCGGCGGCACGGCGATAAGCGGCCTCGTCGGCCTCGGCCTCAACCCCGGCCTCGTCCACGACCTGGCGCGCGGGCTCGGCCAGGGCTGCGTCCTCGTCACCGGCACCAACGGCAAGACGACGACGACGCGCCTCCTGAGCGAGATGGCGCGCGCCGCCGGCCTCTCGCCCCTCGTCAACGCCAGCGGTTCCAACCTCATGCGCGGCCTCGCCTCCACGCTGGCGCTCGCCGCCGGCCACGATGGCGCCCTCGACGACGGCGAGCGGCGCCTCGGCGTCTTCGAGGTGGACGAGGCGACGCTGCCCCTGGCGCTCGCCGAGCTGCGGCCCCGCGCTGCCGTCTTCACGAACCTCTTCCGCGACCAGCTCGACCGTTACGGCGAGGTAGACGCCGTCGCGGCCCGCTGGCGCCAGGCGCTGGCGCGGGCGCCCGCCGACCCTTCGTCAGGCTCAGGGCAGGGCCCTTCGACAAGCTCAGGGCAGCGCCTGGCCCTCGTCCTCAACGCCGACGACCCGGCCGTCGCCGCGCTGGGCGAAGGGCGCGACAACGTGACCTACTTCGGCGTCGACGACAAGAAGCTGGACCGCGGCCACCTGGAGCACGCCAGCGACTCGCTGAGCTGCGTCTGCGGCGCCCGCCTGGAGTACGACGCGGTCTACTTCGGCCACGTTGGTCGCTGGCGCTGCCCGGCCTGCGGCCGCGCCCGGCCGAAGCCCCAGGTCTCGGCCAGCAAGGTCAACCTGAAGGACGGCCGCAGCCTGCGCTTCGTCCTCGCATCGCCAGCCGGCCGCGCCAATGTTGAGATGGGCCTCGGCGGGCTGTACAACGTCTACAACGCGCTCGCCGCGACGGCCGCCGCCAGCGCCCTCGGCCTGCCGCAGGCGCCCGTCACCGACGCCCTCGCCGCGGCGGCCGCCGCCTTCGGCCGCCAGGAGGCGTTCGAGGTGGACGGCCGGCGCGTCGAGCTCTTCCTGGCCAAGAACCCGGCCGGCCTCAACCAGGTGCTGCAGACGCTGCTCCTCGACCCGGGGCGAAAGACGGCGCTTCTCGCCCTGAACGACGGCATCGCCGACGGCCGCGACGTCTCCTGGGTCTGGGACGCCGATTTCGAGGTCGCGGCCGGACGCTTCGAGGCGGTCGTCGTCAGCGGCACGCGGGCGGCTGACCTGGCGCTGCGCCTGAAGTACGCTGACTGGGACGAGACGACGATCGAGGTCGAGCCGGACATCGGCGAAGCGCTGGAGGCGGCGCTGGCGGCGACGCCTGCGGGCGCCTGTCTGAGCGCCGTGCCCACCTACACCGCGATGCTCACGCTGCGCGAGCTCCTGGCGAGGCGCGCCGGCCGCGCCCCCTTCTGGCAGCAATGAGCGAGCCCACCCTCCGCCTCGGCCACCTCTACCCGTCGCTGATGAACGTCTACGGCGACCGCGGCAACATCACCTGCCTGCAGCGCCGCTGTCGCCTGCGCGGCATCGACCTGCAGGTGACGAGCCTCGACTTGGGCGAGGGGCTGGAGCCGGAGGCCTTCGACCTGCTGTTCATAGGCGGCGCTCAGGACCGCGAGCAGCGCGTCGTAGCGGCCGACCTGACGCAGGCGAAGGGCGCCGCTCTGCGCGAGGCGGTTGAGGACGGCGCCGTCTTCCTCGGCGTCTGCGGCGGCTATCAGCTGGCGGGGCGGTTCTATCGCGGCGCGGCGGGCGAGGAGCTGGCCGGCGCCGGCGTCTTCGACCTCTACACGCTGCACCCGGGCGCCGGCGCGAAGCGGCTCATCGGCAACCTGGTGGCCGAGTGGGAGGACTACACGCTCGTCGGCTTCGAAGGCGCGCGCTATCGCAACGCCTTCGGCAGCTACCTGCACGGGCCGCTCCTGCCCAAGAACCCGGCCTTCGCCGACCGGCTGATCAGCCTGGCGCTGGAGCGGCGCTACGGCGAGGCCACGCTGGCGCCCCTGGACGACGCACTCGAGCTACAGGCGCACGCCGCGGCGCTGCGCGGGCGCTAGGAGAGCGCCGGCAGCGCCAGCAGCTCGCCGAGGTGGTCGATCGTGTAGTCGGCATCGGCCGAAGGCGGCAGCGGCTGGCCGTTGCGCTTCCAGACGGCGGTGATCCCCAGCGCCTTGGCGCCGGCGACGTCCATCTCGACCATGTCGCCGACCATCAGCGCCTCGTCGGGCGAAACGCCCAGCGCCTCCAGGGCGCGCTCGAACAGCAGTGGGTGCGGCTTGCGCCAGATGAGGTCGCCGGAGCTGAAGATGGCGTCCAGGTAGGCGAGCCAGCCGAACTCCTCGAGGTCTTGCCGCCAGAAGTCGACGCCGTGACTGCCGTTGCTGACGATGGCGACGCTGAAGCCGCGCTCCTTGAGGGCCCGCAGCGTCTCCGTGGCGTCGGGGTAGGCGCGCCAGCCGTAGGCAGGGAAGCCCAGCCACTGCGCCCGCGCGGCCGCCAGCGCCTGGGCCGGCGTCAGCGCGAAGCCCGCGTCCCGCAGGACGCGGCGCAGGATGTCCTTGCCCAGTCTCTCGCGCAGCGTCTTCAGGCTGCGGGCGTGGGCGAGCCTGTCCACCTCGGCGTAGCGGCGCAGCGCCTCCTCGAGGCCGCTCAGGTCGGCGAAGCCGAAGCCCCGCAGCACTGTCCGCAGCCGCTCCGCCTCCAGCCGCGCGACCGCGTCGCCGTCGACCGGGCGCAGCGTCATCAGCGTGTTACCGAGGTCGATGAGGACGGCCTTGCCAGCCACGACCGTAATGTAGCGCATCGCCTGCCCAGGCGCCGGCGGATTTGCCCCGAAGGAGGGGCGAACGTATCCTGGAGTCGTCCCTCCTGCCGGCGGGCAGGCCCCCTGGGACTCGGGAGGAAGCTCTGCGCCCCAAGGCGGCGATAATCGCGTTCCTGGCTATCGCGGCGGTGGCGGCGGCCTGCGGCGGCAACGACGCCCCGGGCGGTAACGGCCTCGTAGTCTCGCCCGTCGCTCCCACGCCCTCGCCCACGGCCGTCGTCACGAGCCCGAGCAACGGCACGGGCGAGCTGCACGGCTTCGCCTACCCCATCGCCGGCGCCTGCCTGCCCAAGGGCGACCAACTCATGCCCAACGCCCCGCGCGACTATCGCCTCGGCGTGCACGAGGGCATCGACCTCTACGAAGCGGACAGCTGCGTGCCAATCACGCGCGGCACGCCCGTGCTGGCGATGAAGGCCGGCCGCGTCATCCGCGCCGACCTCGCCTACCAGGACCCGACGCCCGCGACGCTCGCCGCCTACCTCGCCAACCCGCAGACGGACGAGGCGCTGGACGCCTTCCGCGGCCGCCAGGTCTGGGTCGACCACGGCGGCGGCGTCGTTACGCGCTACGTTCACCTCAGCGGCATCGCAGCGGGGATCACGCAAGGCATGCAGGTGACACAGGGCCAGACCATCGCCTACGTCGGTGAGTCCGGCACGCCGGAGTCGGTCAACCAGCCGGGCAACGAGTACCATCTCCACTTCGAGGTGCGCGTCGGCGACACCTACCTCGGCAAGGGCCTGCCCATCGAGGAGGTCCGGCGCCTCTACCAGGCGCTCTTCTCCCCCTGACGATGGCCGCCACTCTACCGCCCGAGCTGGAAGCGAGGCCGCAGGGCCGCCGCGAGTGGTCGGGCTGGCTGCGCAGCCTCGTCCTACCCCTCGGGCTCGTCGTCGCCATCGTCGCCGGGCTGCTCTACCTGCAGTCTGGCGGCGAATCCGCCGACGAGAGCGTCTACGGCAGCGTCGAGCTGCCGGCGGCGAAGAACGCAACGGGCCAGGCGCCCAGCGCGACCGCCGGCCGCGCCGCGCCCGACTTTCTCCTGCCGGCTCTGGACGGCTCGACGCTGCGCCTGAGCGAGCTGCAAGGGCGCCCCGTCCTCGTCAACTTCTGGGCCACCTGGTGCCCGCCCTGCCGCGCCGAGATGCCCGCCCTCAACGCCGCTTACGAGTCGCATGCCGACGAAGGGCTGATCATCGTCGCGGTGAACCTGCGCGAGTCGACGGAGCGCGTGAGCGACTTCGCCGACGAGTTCGGCCTCGCCTTCCCCGTCGTCTTCGACCGCGCCGGCGAGGTCGCGCGCACCTGGCGCATCGGCGGGCCAACGGAGGGCCTCCCGTCCAGCTACTTCGTCGACCGCGAAGGCGTCGTCCGGAAGGTGGTCTATGGGGCGCTGACCGAGAGGACGCTGGACGAAGGGCTGGGCCTTATCCTGGCGGCGGGGGACTAGCGTGGCGAAGGTCCAGACGGCGACAGGACAAAGTCCTTCGGCAAGCTCTGGGAGGACCTGGGCGCGCGCCGACCCGCTGCGCTGGCTCTGGCGCGGCCTGACGTCGGTGCGCTTCGCCGTGGCGCTCATCGCCTTTCTGGCGCTGGCCTCGCTGCTGGGCGCGCTCATCCCCCAGCTGCCGGCGGAGATGCGCGGCAACCCGACCTGGGAGGCAGAATGGTTCTCGCTGCAGCGCCAGCGCTTCGGCTTCCTGGCGGAGCCGATGGAGCGCGCCGGCCTGTTCGAGGTCTTCCGCTCCGTCTGGTTCGTCAGCGGGCTGGCGCTGCTCGTCGCCAGCGTCTGCGTCTGCACCGCGAACCGGCTTGGGCCCGTCTGGCGCAACGTCTTCCGCCCCCAAACGCGCGTGCCGGACGACTACTTCGAGCGCGAGGCCGTGTCGCTGGCCGCCCCGGACGTCGAGCGCCTGATAGCGGCGCTGCGGCGGCGCCGCTACCGCGTCTCGACCAGCGCCGAGGGCGGGACGACCTACTTCTTCGCCGACCGCTACCCCTGGGCGCAGCTCGCGACCTTCGTCAGCCACCTGGCGCTCATCCTCTTCCTCGCCGGCGGGCTCGTGACGCTCATCGGCGCTCGCGAGGAACTGGTCTTCGCCGCCGAGGGCGAGACGCGGCCCGTCTTCGACCTGGACGACGCCGACCACATGCAGGTCTACGTCGAGGACGCCGTCGGTCGCTTCGACGCGAGCGGCTTCCCGCGCGACTTCCGCACCTACCTGGTCGTCTACAAGGACGGGCAAGAGGTAGCGCGCGGCGTGACGACGGTGAACGACCCGCTGCGGTACGGCGGCTTCAACTTTCACCAGACCGGCTACTTCCCGGACGGCGCCGCCCTCAAGGTGCGCGACCCGGCGACGGGCCGCGCCGTCTACAACGAGGTGCTGGCGCTGACCAGCCAGGCGCCGACGCCGCGCCTCGTCGTGCGGGACGCGGACGGCGGGCTGCTCCTGGACGACGCCATCGTCCCCACCGACTTCATCGACGACGCGGCCGGGACGCTGGTACGCATCCCCGGCCTCGAGCGCGAGTTCTGGGTCGGCGCCCGGCCGGGCGACGGCGCCGCCGGCTGGCAGATGATCGTCTTCGAGACCGGCGAAACCGGCGCCCGCGCCGTGCTCGGGGAGAGCGAGAAGCTCGACGTCGGCGGCTTCGACCTGACCTTCGCGGGGATGACCGCGGTTCCCTCCGTGATCGTCCGCGGCGTGCCGGGCCTGGACGCGGACGGCGTCGCCGAGATGTCGAACGGCCGCGAAGGCCCTGTCCTGACCATCGGGCCGGTGCAGGGGCGCGCCCTGGCGCTGGCGCCGGGCCGGCCGGTCGCCCTCGGCGGCTACGAGTACACGTTCGAGGGCCAGCGCGAGTTCGCTGGCCTCACCGTCCGCCGCGATCCCGGCTCGACCTTCATCTGGGTGGCGACGGGCCTCTTCCTCCTCGGTCTGGCGCTGACGTTCTACACGCCCAGAAGAAGGCTCTGGGGTAAGATAGCGGTGGGCCAGGCGGCCTTCCGCGGCCTCGGCGGGCGACCCCAAGCGATCGAGCGTGAGATAAGAGAGGCGGCCACGTCGGCAGGCGAAGGCAACGTGGTATGAAACAACGTGAGACGACTAAGAGCAGGAGCACCTTCACCCTGAGTGAAACGAAGGGTCTCCCTCGCTCTGATCGACGAGGGGGCGAAGGAGATTCCCTTCGGCGGGCTCAGGACAGGCTTCGCCTTGCGGCTCAGAACGACATTCCCGGACTGCTCCCATGACTGACCTTCTGAGCATCAACATCGGCATGGACCCGAACGTGGTCCGGGTCTTCGGCCTGCTCATCACCTGGCACGGCGTCTTCACCGCCGTCGGCATCGTCGCCGGCGTCTGGCTCGCCGTCGGCATCGCCTCCAGCCAGCGGGTCGGCATCGACGCCGACACCGCCTACACCGTCGGCCTCGTCGTCGTCGCGTCGGGCATCGTCGGCGCGCGCCTGCTCTACGCCTTGGAGAATTACGGCGACAACCCTTCGCTAGACAGCTTCGGTGACCTCTTCAGAATCAACGAAGGCGGCATCTCGATCTACGGCGCGATCATCGGCGGCGCGCTGGGCGGCTGGGCCTACGGGCTGTGGAAGCGGCTGCGCTGCGCCGCCGCGGCGGACGCCGCCGCCTTCGCCATGCTCCTCGGCCTCGCCGTTGGCCGCATCGGCGACATCATCAACGGCGAGCACTTCGCCAAGACGTCCGACCTGCCCTGGGCCATGACTTACAGCCACCCGAACAGCACCGCCTTCTTCCGCGAGGCCATGCATCCGGCGGTGGCCTACGAGATGATCGGCGACCTGGTCATCCTGGGGATCATCGCCCTGATCTGGCGCCTGCAGCCGAAGAGCGGCGTCGTCTTCAGCCTCGCCTTCATCCTCTACGCCGTGATGCGCTTCTTCGTCAGCTTCCTGCGACTCGACAGCAAGGAGCCTCTGCTGGGGCTGAGCACGCCCCAGCTCGTTTCGATCCTCGTCCTCGCCGTCGCCATACCCGTCCTCCTCTACTTCCTCCTTCGCCGCGAGCCGGAGCCGGGACCCGAGCAGACGGGAGGAGCGCGCGCGCCCGCGCGTCGCGGCGTCTCCCGCGCCGAGCGGCGCCGGCGCCTGCGGGCCGGTTCCTGAGGTGACGCCTGTTTCGACGTTCGTCCTGAGCCTGTCGAAGGACGATCGGCCAAACCAGGAATCGTGGTTCGACAAGCTCACCACGAACGCATCTTGTGTTCTCAACTGCCTCCCATGACTCAGATATCTCGTCTCAAGCTCCTGAGCCGCGAGGACTGCGGCCTCTGCGAGGACACGGCACGCGACCTGACGCGCCTCGGCGTCGCCTTTGATACGATCGACATCGACAGGGACGAGGCGCTGGCGCAGCGCTACGGCGAGGCGATACCGGTCCTCCTGCTGGGAGAGCGAGAGCTCGCGCGGGCGCCCTTGGGCGCCACAGCGTTGGAGAAGGCGCTGAGACAGGCCGGCCTGCTGCGTGAGCAGAGCCCGCGATGAGTGAGCTGTTTCAGGTGCGCGTCGAAGGGGTGGGGTTCGCCGCGGCTCACTTCGCCACCTACGGCGGCCGCAGCGAGCCGCTGCACGGCCACGACTACGCCGTCGCCGCCCAGGTCGACGGCACGCTGGACACGAACGCCTGGGTCATCGACTTCGGCGAGGTGAAGGCGATCCTGCGCGGCATCTGCAAGGAGGTGGATCACCGCTTCCTCCTTCAGCGCGACAGCCGCGTCCTCGCCATCGACGCCACGGAGGCGGCCTGGAACGTGCGCACGCCGGACGGCATCGACTACGTGCTGCCAAGGCAGGACGTAATCGCCCTGCCCATCGACAACACGACGGCGGAGCGCCTGGCCGAGTGGTTCTGCGAGCGCGTTTTGCAAACGCTGCGCGAGCGGCGCGCCGACAACGTCCGCGCCGTGACCATCGAGGTCTGGGAGGGGCCGCAGCAGCGTGCCTCCTATCGGCGCGAGGCGGGACTGACGTCAGGTTAAGCTCGCGGTTAAGCAGGGTTGCCGCTATCCTAGAGGTCGATAATAATGCGTAAGTTGAAAAGCTGACAGCGCTTTTCGCGGGTGAGCCGGCGTGTTTATCGGCCGTCACGAGCGAGTCAAGAGCAAAGAGCCTCCCCTGGCCTTCAAGTCGATCCTGGTGCCGGTAAACGGCTCGGAGGCGAGTCTTTTGGCCGTCGAGTTCGCCTGCACCGTCGCCAAGCGCACGCGCGGCAAGGTGCACGTCGTCCACGTCATCGAGGTGCGGCGGGCGCTGCCCTTGGACGCCGAGCTGACGACGGAGGCGCAGCGGGGAGAGGAGATCCTCACGCAGGCAGAGATGGCGGCGCGGCGCCAGGACTTCGAGGTAGAGGGCGACCTCCTGCAGGCGCGCGACGCCGGCCACGCCATCGTCGACGAGGCGACGGAGCGCCAGGCGGACGCCATCATCCTCGCGGTGCCCTTCCGGCGCCCCTACGGCGAGTTCGAGCTTGGCCGCGTGGCGGAGCACGTCCTGAAGACGGCCCGCTGCGAGATCATCCTCCTGCGCATGCCGGCGGACTGACATGGACATCCTCATCATGGGCTGCGGCCGCCTGGGGGCCGAGCTTGCTGTGATGCTCGAGGCGGACGGACACAGCATCGCCATCCTCGACCTGGACAAGTACGCCTTCGACCACCTGCCGGCGGGCTTCCGCGGCCGCAAGATCCTCGGCGACGGCACGGACCAGGAAACGCTGCGCCGCGCCGGCGCCGAGCACGCCGACGCGTTCATAGCCGCTACGCGCGGCGACAACCGCAACGCCATGGCGGCCCAGATCGCCAGGCACGTCTTTCAGATCCGTCGCGTCGGCAGCGTCATCTTCGACCCGATCCGTGAGGCCGTCTACCGAGACCTGGGCCTGCGCACCATCAATCCAACGAAGATCGAGGCGCAGCTCCTGCGCGAGTCCATCGAGCGGGAGGAGGAGTAGGTGTTCATCGTCGTCGCCGGCGCCGGCAAGGTCGGCTACCACCTCGCCCGCGCCCTGGTGGCGGACCACGAGGTCCTGCTCATCGAGCTCGACCCCGCCCGCGTCGACTTCGTCAGCCAGGAGCTGGGCTCGGAGGTCATCATGCAGGGCGACGCCTGCGACGCGGCGACGATGGAGCGCGCCGGCATGGAGCGCGCCGACCTCATCGTGGCCGCGACGGGCGACGACGACGACAATCTCACCTTCTGCCAGATCGCGAAGGCGAAGTTCGCTGTGCCGCGCGCCGTCGCCCGCATCAACAACCCCCAAAACGAGGAGCTCTTCAGCAAGCTCGGCATCGACGCCACGGTCTCGGCGACGAACCTCATCCTCGCCCACATCGAGCAGGAGCTGCCCTGGCAGGGCCTCATTCCCCTGCTCACGCTGCGCGGCCGCGGCCTGGAGATCGTCGAGGTACGCGTCCCTCAAGGGGGGCTCATCGTCGGCCGCCAGGTGCGTGACCTTCTGCTGCCTCAGGGCTCCCTCCTTTGCCTCGTCATCGACGCGGAGGGGACGCCTCGCCTGCCGACGCCGGACACGAGGATCCACGCCGACGACGTCCTCGTCGCCGTGACGAACATCGAGACGGAGGAGGCGCTGCGCACCGCCCTCACCGCCTCCACTCTCTGAGCGGTGGCCAGGCGCCCTTCGACAGGCTCAGGACGTAGCCCTTCGACAGGCTCAGGACGTAGCCCTTCGACAGGCTCAGGACGCAGCCCTTCGACAGGCTCAGGACGTAGCTACGGCTATCTCGGGCCGCCGGGCACCTTCGGCGAGCAGGCCGTCCTCGCCTACGACCCCACGGCCAAGCTTGTTCCCCTGCCCTCGCACAGCGCCGTCGTGAACGCCGTCAACGCCGGCAGCATCGACGCCGGCGTCGTCCCCATCGAGAACAGCCTGGACGGCGCCATCAACGAGACTCTGGACGCGCTCCTCCAAGCAGAGGACGCCTTCATCTGCGCGGAGCTGGTCCTGCCGGTGGAGCAGCTGCTCATCGCCGCGCCGGGCGCGCGCATCGAAGACATCGTCGTCGTTATGTCACATCCGTCCGCCCTCGCCCAGTGTCGCGCCTTCCTGGAGCGCCGCCTGCCGAACGCCCGCCTGGAGGCTGCGCTCTCGACGGCCGCCGCCGTCGAGGCGGCGGTACGCACGCCCGGCGCCGCCGCCATCGGCACGCGCCGCGCCGCCGAGCTCGCCAAAGGCGCCATCCTCGCCGAAGGCATCCAGGACGTCGCCCAGAACAAGACGCGCTTCGTCGTCCTCGGCCACGCGGACGCGCCGCCCACGGGCGATGACAAGACGTCTATCGCCTTCACGACGGCGCACGACCGGCCGGGAACGCTCATCGCCGTCCTGCGCGAGCTGTCCGACCGCGGCATCAACCTCACGCGCATCGAGTCGCGCCCGTCGCGCGAGGAGCTGGGCATATACGTCTTCCTCATCGACTTCCAGGGCCACCGGCAGGACGCCGTCGTCGCCGAGGCGCTGACCGCCGTGCGGGAGCGGGCGCACTACGTTCGCCTCTTCGGCTCCTACCCCAGGTTCGTCGAGAAGGCCGCCTAGGCAGCGCCTCAAGCATCGATGCTACAATCGAACGCAGACAGTATGGTTTTCATTCCTTCTGACTCGCTTCCGCCCGAAGATGAGTCCCGCCCGGGCGAGTCGAGTCGCCTGCCCACTTCGCTGTCGGCGCCTGTGCGCGTCGGCGCCACCGACCGTAGCTTTGACCTGGAGGGCGAGCCCGAGCAGGCGTCCGGCCAGTCGCACACGTGGCAGCGGCTGCGCAGCCTCGGCATCGAGCTGGCGGAGACGCTGGTCCTCGCCGTCATCATCTTCTTCGCCGTGCGGGCGCTGGCGCAGAACTTTCGCGTGGAGGGCTCCAGCATGGAGCCGGGCCTGCACGACGGGCAGTATCTGCTGGTCAACAAGGCCGTCTACCTCAAGCTCAACCTGGACACGCTCTCGAGATTCCTGCCCTTCATCGACAGCGGCGACGAGCAGGAGCGCTTCGTCTTCCACGGTCCGCAGCGCGGCGACGTCGTCGTCTTCCGCTTCCCGCGCGACCCGGACCGCGACTTCATCAAGCGCGTCATCGGCCGGCCAGGCGACCGCGTGGAGATCGTCAGCGGCGCCGTGTACGTGAACGGCGTGCTGCTCAGCGAGCCGTACATCACCGGCGAGTCGCACTCCAACTACGGGCCGGAGACCGTGCCGCCGGGGAGCTACTTCGTCCTGGGCGACAACCGGACGAACAGCTCCGACTCGCGCTCCTGGGGCTTCGTGCCGGAGGAGAACATCATCGGCCGGGCGATGTTCTCTTACTGGCCGCTGAGCGACCTGGGGGGCGTAGGCAACCACAGCATCAGGCTCGGCTTCGTCTCCCTGCCGCTGCCCTAGCGCCCGGTGCGCGCCGTCGACGTCGAAGCTCTCCTGCGCGCTACCGGCGCCGTCCTGGAGGGGCACTTCCGCCTGACGTCCGGCCGCCACTCCGGCGTTTACATCGAGAAGTTCCGCATCATGGAGGACCCGGCGGCGACGGCGGCCCTGTGCGGGATGATCGCGGACCACTTTCGCTCCGCGGGGGCGAGGACGGTCGTTGGGCCGGCGATGGGCGGCGTCATCCTCGCCCACGAGACGGCCCGCCACCTCGGCCTGCGCGCCATCTTCGCCGAAAAGGGTGAGGGCGGCCGGCTTGTCTTCGACCGCGGCTTCAAGGTGGAGCCCGGCGAGCCTGTACTCGTCGTCGACGACGTGCTGACTACGGGCGGCAGTGTGCGTCAGGTGCTTGCGTTGCTCCAGAAAGCGAGAGCCAGGGTCGTGGGCGTCGGCTTCCTCATCGACCGGACGGACGGCGCCGTCGACTTTGGCGTACCGTTCTACGCCTGCCATCGCATGGCCATCGAGAGCTACGCGGCGGAGGACTGCCCTCTCTGCCGGGAAGGCCTGCCGCTGGTAGAGACCTAGGCACGCCGCGCACGTTTCTGGACACGGCAAAGCTGCGAACGCGATAATCGGTTGGGCCCTTAGCTCAGTCCGGTAGAGCAGCGG
>Ga0209109_10000421_pt1 | contig 22423 bp, 20 predicted proteins | sample Rifsed10ft2_FD_184004 | JGI IMG/M metagenome (GOLD analysis project Ga0209109, IMG submission 184004) | Soil microbial communities from Rifle, Colorado, USA - sediment 10ft 2 (version 2) | ecosystem: Environmental > Terrestrial > Deep subsurface > Rock core/Sediment | place: Rifle, Colorado... | reverse complement strand
CGCGCGGCCCGTCCCTTTGGGCTGATAAGCGGGAACGAGATGGCGCTTGCCGTTGCCGATCAAGTCCTCGCGGCCCATGCGCTTCAACCCGGCACGCAGCATCGGCCAGTTATTGGCGTCGTGATAGCGTAAGAAAGCCTTGTGGAGCCTGCGCACTTTGAGGCCCTTCGGGACCTTCACTTCTTCGCTGTCGCGCGTGACGCGGCGCAACGGATTCTTGCCTGTGTGATACATGGCCGTCGCCGTCGCCATCGGCCCCGGCAGAAACGCCTGCACTTGATCGGCGCGGAAGCCGTTTGCTTTAAGCCATAGCGCGAGCTCCAGCATGTCCTCGTCGGTCGTTCCCGGGTGCGCGGCGATGAAGTAGGGGATGAGGTATTGCTTCTTGCCGGCCGCCTTCGAGTAGCGGTCGAAGAGCTTCTTGAAGCGATAGTACGTGCCGATGCCGGGCTTCATCATTTTCGAGAGCGGCCCGTCCGAGATCGCCTCGGGGGCGATCTTCAAGTAACCGCCCGTATGGTGGGACGCGAGCTCCTTCACATACTCGGGCGATTCGCTCGCTAAGTCGTAACGCACTCCCGACGCGATGAGGACCTTCTTGATGCCGCGCGTCTCGCGCGCACGCCGATAGACGTCGATGAGGGGCTTGTGATCGGTGTTCAAGTTCGGGCAGATGCCGGGGAACACGCACGAGGGCCTCCGGCATGCAGCCTCGATCTCGCGGCTCTTGCAAGCGAGCCGATACATGTTCGCCGTGGGACCGCCGAGATCCGATATCACGCCCGTGAAGCCCGGCACGTTGTCGCGAATGGTTTCGATCTCGCGGACGATGGAATCGGCGCTCCGGTTCTGGATGATTCGCCCTTCGTGCTCGGTGATGGAGCAGAACGTGCAGCCGCCAAAACAACCCCTTTGGATGGTCACGGAGAAGCGGATCATCTCGTACGCCGGAATGCGGGCGCCCGCGTAGGCAGGATGCGGGCGACGCGCGTAGGGGAGCTCGTAGATGCGGTCCATCTCGGGCGTCGTGAGCGGCAGCGGCGGCGGATTGAGCCAGACGTCCTGGTCGCCGTGCCGCTGCACGAGCGCGCGTGCGTTCCCGGGATTCGATTCCATGTGCAGGATGCGCGACGCATGCGCATACAGCACGGGGTCGGCGCCGACTTGCTCGAAGCTCGGCAAGCGGATGTAGCTCCGCTCGCGGTCGGCATTGGGCACACGCCGCGTGAACCGCACGACGTTGACCCCGGGCTCGCTGGGTCGAGCTTGAGATTGGCTCAAGCCCGGCGTCAGCGCGTAGGGATCCGCGTGCGCGTCTATCGGACCCGGCGTATCCAAGTGCGTCGAATCGATCTCGGTCCAGCCGGCCGTGGCGCGCGTTCCGACGAACGCGGTGCCACGAATGTCCGTGAGGTCTGCGGGCTTCTCGCCGGCCGCGAGCCGGTGCGCGATCTCGACGATCTGACGCTCGCCGTTGCCGAATACCAAGAGATCCGCGCGCGCGTCGAGCAGAATCGAGCGGCGCACCTTCTCCTGCCAGTAATCGAAGTGCGCGATGCGGCGCAAGCTTGCCTCGATGCCGCCGATGACGAGCGGGACGGCGCCGAACGCTTCGCGCACGCGCTGCGCATAAACGATGACGCTGCGGTCGGGGCGTTGCCCGCCGGCGCCGTCCGGCGTGTAGGCATCGTCGCTGCGGATACGCCGGTCCGCGGTATAGCGATTGACCATCGAGTCCATGTTCCCGGCCGTGATGCCGAAGAAGAGCGTCGGGACGCCGAGCCGCTCGAAATCGGCCGTCGACCGCCAATCGGGCTGCGCGATGATGCCGACACGGAAGCCTTGCGCTTCGAGGACCCGGCCGACGATCGCCATGCCGAAGCTCGGGTGGTCCACGTAGGCATCTCCGGTCACGAGAATCACGTCGCACTGGTCCCAGCCGAGCGCGTCCATTTCCTCGCGGCTCATGGGCAGGAACGGCGCCGGCGTCAGGCGATGCGCCCAGAACTTTCGGTAACCGAACAGGTCCGGCGCAGTGAATGAAGTGATAGCGTCCACGATTCGGGCGATGGTTGATCTAGCTTGCGGCCGCGGGCCGCGGGTGTCGTGCGGCACTCGAGGCCGATCGAGCAAAATAGGATACCACTTCGCGGGACCCGGGCGCTGGCGCGGCTTGAGATTCCCCATTAAGCTCAGCCACCGGATCGCCGGTACGGATTGAGCGATTTCATGCACGACACCCGTCGCGGGGCCACCCGCGTCGCGCACGCGCCCAAAGCTGCTGCCGCCCTCGATGCGGGCCTGTTCCGCGCCCATTTCGAGCATTTGCCTGCGCCGGCCTACATCTGGGAGCGCAGCGGCGACGACTTTCGGCTGATCGCCCACAATCGCGCGGCCGGCGAATTGCCGTTGACGCGAGTCAAGGAGCTCTTGGGGGTCACGGCGCGCGAGCTCTTCGCCCATCAGGCGCACGTCCTTGCCGACATCTACGAGTGCGCGCGCACCGGTGCTACGGTGAGCCGCGAGACGGATTTGCTGTATACGACGGGGCTGAATCGCAAAGTCGCGATGACCTGCATCGCGCTGACGCGCGACATCGTCGTCGTCCATACGCTCGACATCACCGAGCGATTCGAAGCCGACCGCGCGTTGCGCGACAGCGAGCAACGTTACCGGACCATCGTCGACAACGCGCACGAGGGGATCTGGGTCACGGATCGAGACAGCGTTACCACGTTCGTCAATCGACGCGCCGCCGAAATCCTCGGGTACGAGCCGCACGAGATGGTCGGCAAGCACGCGTTCGATTTCATGCCGCCGGACGCGCTCGATGAGGCTAAAGCTCTCCGGGAGCGGCGCTACCAGGGCATCAAGGAGCAATTGGACTTCAGGCTACTGCACCGCGACGGCTCGACCATCTGGGTGAGCGTTGCCGGCGCGCCGATGTTCGATCTCGACGGAACCTTCATCGGCGCGATTTCGATGCTGTCCGACGTCACGCAGCGCCGCAACGACGAAGTGGCGCTGCGGGCGTCGGAAGCGAAGGTTCGGTTGCTGCTCGACGCGATTCCCGACATGGTGATTCACGTCGATGGCACGGGCCGCCACCTCGACGTCTACGTGTCGGAAGCTGCCAGGCCGATGCTGCCGTATTCGATCAAAGACATGATCGGGCGGACTTGCACTGAGCTGTTCGACGAAGAGTTCGGCAAAGAACATCAGCGCCACGTGCTCGCGGCCCTGGAATCAGGCGCGCCCCAACTGTGGGAATACGAGTTCGAGTTCCGTGGATCGATAAGACATATGGAGGCGCGCTTTACGCGCATGTCGGACGATGAAGTGCTCGTGACGTGCCGCGACAATACCGAGCGCGTCAACCTCCAGCGCGAGGTCATCGCGATCGGCGAGCGCGAGCGCAACCGCATCGGGCGCGATCTGCATGACGGGCTCGCACAACTGCTGACGGGCGTGAAGCTCTTGTTGCGCTCGTTGAGCGACCGGCTCGACGAAGAGGGATCGGCCTACGTCGAGGAGGCGCGCCGCGCGAGCGAGCTCGTGCAGCATGCGATCGGACATACGAGCGAGCTCGCCCGAGGCTTGAGTCCCGTTCCGAAAGGCGCGCAATTGAGCGACGGGCTGATGCAGCTCGCCGAGCACTCGAAAAAGTTCTTCGGGATCAAGTGCCGTTACGTCGGCGGCCGCAAATTGCCGGCATTGCGGGAGGAAGCATCCGCGCACTTATATCGCATCGCGCAGGAAGCCGTGACCAACGCCGTGCGCCACGGGCGGGCCGACTCGATCGACTTGAGCTGCGACGTCGTCAAGCAACGCATCACGTTGACGATCGCCGACGACGGGGTCGGCGTGCCGGACTTGCAGGCGCTTCCCGACGGCATGGGCTTGAGCATCATGCGCTACCGGGCGAGCTCGCTCGGCGGCAAGCTCACGATCGCGAAGGGCGCCGGCGGCGGCACGGTCGTCACGTGCTCCTGCCCATTGTCCTTGCATCGCGCCTGACCGGCGAAGATAAACCGGGGCGGCCGTCACCGGCCTGTTTCCGGCAGCTCGCCGGTCGCGAGCCAGCGAGCGCAATCGGGCGGAAGATTCTCGCGCGCGGCTTTCTCGTACTTCGCGACGTCCGCCGGCGACAATACGTCACGCCAACGCTCATTGGTTCCCTTATGAATGAACGTGCCGCCGCCCCCGCGAAATACGTCGAAAAGCATCGGCGACAGCGAGGCCGCGTTCTTTTTCATGTAGTCGAACGTGCAGTGCTCGACGAGCTCGGGCCACTTCGCGGGGTCCACCTCGACGTCGAGAAAATCCGCCACACGGCGCATCTGCCCCTCTAGGTCGGTCTTGAGCGCGTTGAAGTGCACGAGCATGACGTTGGGCAGGTGACGAATGTCCCACCATGACTGGACGTGCGACCAAAAAGGCCAGAAGGGATAGCCGTCGCCGTCGAGCCACTGGTGGAAGTACTCGACGATATCGTCAATGGGCGGCTCGAGCGGCGGGCCGACGAGACCCGGGATGCTGCGCATCATTTCATAGAACTGCTCGTTGAAACCGGCGTGATGGTTGTAGAGGCTCCAAACGGCGTCGCGTCCGTCCCGCGCGATATAGAGGTATTTTGCGCGCGGCGAGAACACGAGCGCGTCGACCGGCAAATGCGTTTTCAGAAAGCGCCGATGAGTCTGTGCTTCGAGCGCCGCGATCATGTCGTCGTACGGCAGAAAGCGGATATCGACCCATGGTGACAAGTCGAGGACCGGGATATCCTCCGCGCCGTCGAAAATCAGCTGCCCGATGATCTGCTGCATCCACGTCGTGCCGGCCTTGGCCCACGTACCGATTACGATGTCGTCGCCGCGGAACTCAAAGCCGCTCCACCGCGTCGAGTCCATGTGATGGTTGTGCATTTCGCGCAGTTTCTGCGGCCAGACGCTGGGCTTGCTCATGACGGAATCCTATCAGTACCGCAAGTCGAGCGCGGCGCACAGAAACGACATGAGTGGGGCGGCAGCCTTGAATCGAGCGGCCACGTCGTCGCAGAAATCCGGCTGCAAGACATCGGCGTTCGCGATCGTGCTTACGGCGATGAAATCCTTGCGTTTTAGGTCTTCGACATGAGGAGCGTCCGCAGCGAAGCCGCGCGGCAGGCGTGCTAGCCGGTCGCCGGCGAGCTCGAAACGGGCCCTGAACGCGTCGTTCGTCGATGCTTTGCCCCATCGTGCCGGCTGTTCCACGATCCTCATTCTGATGGCGTGCAGAGCTTGCGGCTCGGGGTGCCAAAGTCCGGCGCCGAGGAAGCATCCGTCGGGCGCGATGTGCACATAGAAGCCGGGCGCGTGGACGTCACGGCCGCGCTCGTGACGAAACTGGATTCCGATATTCGTCTTGTACGGTGTTTTGTCGTGGGCGAATCGCGTATCCCGGTAGACGCGCATCAACGAGCCGCCCGTGCGCTTCGGCACGGCGAGAAAGTGTTTCGAGATGCCCTCGATTCTCCGGTCCATGCTCTCGATGAACGATAACGACGGCTCGAGCACGAGCGCCTCGTAGCGGTGCTTGTTGGCTTCGAACCACGCGCGGTCGTTGTTGGCCTTGAGCTCGGCGAGGAAACGCACTGTGTCACGGCTGAACGGCGATCGACGGATGGCGGATTCGTTCGGCACGACGTGAGGCCCGGACAGAGGCATTGGCGGGATTCTAGCGCGGCGCGCTTACCCTGAGTGGTGCTGCGTGATGAGCTCTCCGAGGCGACGAAACTCGTCGCTGCGCGGGCTGCCGCGCCGCCAGACCAGGCCGATCGTGCGGTAATTACTCTCCGCGAGGGGATAGGTCGCGACCTGCGTACGTTGCAGCATCGCCGAGTCTTCGGCCATTTCGGGCAAGAACGTGATCCCTAAGTCGGCGTCGACCATCTCAATGAGCGTCAGCAGGCTCGAGGCGGAAAACGGGTGCAGCTTCTGCGAGTCGCGTATCTTGCAGGCTTCGATCGCATGCTCGCGGAGGCAGTGCCCTTCGCGCAGCAGCAGCACGCTGCCTGCGTGCACGCGGTTGAGCCGGAAATTCGCGGGATCTACCAACGTAGTTCCCTTGCGCGCCGCGAGCCGGAAGCGATCTTGAAAGAGCTCCATCTCTTCGACGCCGGGGAGCGCGTAGGGCAGCGCCAGGATCACGACGTCCAACGTGCCTTCCATGAGCTGCTCGTACACGCGCTGCGTCACGTCTTCATAGAGATACAGCTTGAGCTCTGGGAACCCCTTGCGCAGTTTCGGTAATACCCGCGGCAGCAGAAATGGAGCGATGGTCGGAATGATGCCGAGGTGCAACGGGCCGTGCAGCGGACGAGCGTATCCGCGGGCCGCCTCGACGAGCGTATTGATGTCCTGTAGGCACAGCTTTGCGAGCACGGCGACTTCCTTGCCGACGGCCGTGATCGTCACGCTGCGGTTCGTGCGGTCCACGAGATTCGCGCCGAGCACGCTCTCGAGCTCCTGAATCGCGACGCTGAAGGCGGACTGGGACACAAAACACCGTGCCGCGGCGCGGCCGAAGTGCTGCTCGTCGGCGAGCGCAACGAAGTAGCGCAATTGCTTGGTCGACGGGAGGTGAGGTTGGGCCGAGGACACGGGTAGTCCTTATAATCTATTGATCGGGACATACCAATATAAATAATCTAATTTATGGATTCAACGGGCGTGCGTACACTGGCCCCGACTAGTATTCAAGGCGTTGCCGGACGGAGGCACTCATGAGCATCGATATCGGTATTTCCCCCAAGGACCGCGCCAAGATCGCCAAAGGGTTGTCGCGGCTGCTTGCGGACAGCTATACGTTGTACCTGAAGACCCACAACTATCATTGGAACGTCACTGGTCCGATGTTCAGCACGCTGCATGCAATGTTCGAGGCGCAGTACACGGAGCTCGCAACCGCGGTTGATCAGATCGCGGAACGCATTCGCGCGCTCGGCCACCCTGCGCCCGGCTCGTATCACGCGTTCACGACGTTGACCTCCATCAAGGAAGAACTTGGCAAGCCGTCGGCGAAAGAGATGATTCGCCAGCTGGTGATCGGTCAAGAAGCCGTCGTCAAGACGGCGCGCGAGATCTTTCCGGATGCCGACGCCGCGCACGACGAGCCCACGACCGATCTCTTGACCCAGAGGATGCAGCTCCACGAGAAGAACGCCTGGATGCTGCGCAGCATGCTGGACAAGTAGCAGCGGCCTTCTTGTAGGAGCTTCGCTCGCGAAGATCAAGAATCGCGAGCGAAGCTCGCTCCTACACATCAATCGGCCGAGCGCCGGCCGAACCGAAGACGAAAGAGCTCTATGAACCCCACGCGTTGCGCCTCGAGATTGATGCGCAACGGATCGAAGTTGACCGCCTCGCGGTCGGGGTCGTAGAGCGGCAGGATCGCCACTTCGATGCGCTGCGGCGGCCGCTCGGCTTCTTGATTCGCGCGCCAAGTGCTGCCCAAGTCCGGCAGGCGCCACTCGGAGTCCCTGACGACGATGATCTCTTCGAGACCATCGGCCGCGGCACGTCCCTCGGCGAGGCGCGCTTGGCCCGGCTCATTGAGCCGCGGCGGCAGCGTGAGATCCTCGCGTTGCGCGAAAGCGGCGATCGTCGGCGCGCACAACGCGGCGCCGCCGAGAATCCATGCGTGCCTGCGACCGATCACCGCCGGTCCCGCCAAGCGAGCGTTCTGAACCAGTAACGATGCGTCGTCGGCAACCACGTGTCGGCTTCGCGCGCCGTGATCCAGGCGTTCAAGAATGCAAGGAAGTCGGGATCGCCCTTGCCGACGGCGAATCCCGAATGCGTTTCCAGCAATGGGCGGGCAACCGGTACATCGATGGTGTCGCCGTGCTCGAGTGCAAGAAACGTCGGCACGGGCTCGTCCTCGAGATACGCATCGACGGCACCCGCGAGGAGCGCCTCGCTCGCCGTCTCGATCGATGCAAACACCACGAGGTCGGCTTGCGGCAACAAGCGCCGCGCGAGCTCCGCCCCGACGGAGTTTTCGACAGCGGCGATCTTGTAGGTTTCCGCGTTGAGCTCCTCGAAGCGCGCGACGCTCGCGGTGCGCGTCGAGTTGGTGGCGAGCGAGATGCCGGCGCTCACGTACGGTTGACTGAAGTTGACATGCAACGCGCGCTCGGGTGTGATCGTGAGCCCCGCCGCGATGACGTCGATCTCACCGGCTTCCAAGGCCGGTATGAGATCGGCGAACGCGTACACGAGGAGCTCCGCGCGCACCTGCATGTCTTCAGCGAGCTTGTTCGCGACGTCAATCTCGAACCCGGTCAACTCGCCGGACTCGTCGCGCAACGTCCACGGGGCCGCCAGCGCGACGCCGACGCGCAGCGTCCCTTGGTTCAATACGTGCTGCAAGGAGCGCGCGGTCGCCGCAGATGCGAACGGCAAGGCGCACAATAGCAGGATCGTAATGGGCAGAGCTCGACGCATGAGTCGAATAATGAGACGGACGACGGTGTCTGTACAGCGCGCGGCAAGCTCTGACGCGACATGAATTCGGCGCGCGGCGAATCGGCTCCCTTCGAGGCGTTGGTAAAGCCTCATCTGACGCGGCTTTACCGGCTCGCATTCCGCCTCACGGGCAATTCGCCGGACGCCGAGGATCTCGTGCAAGACGTGCTCGTCAAGATGTATCAGCGCGGCGAAGAGTTGGCGAGCATTGAAAGTCTCGGTCCTTGGCTCGCCCGCGTCCTGTACCACCAGTTCGTCGACAATACGCGGCGCTACGCACGCAAGCGTTTGCGCGCGGTGTCGATCGACGATCCGGCCAACGAAGGTCTCGTGCGCGATGCACTGCACGGAGCGTCGGAACCGCAGCAGCCCGACCACCTGGAGCCGTTTCACATAAACGCTCTCACGCGCGCGCTCGCGGCCTTGAGCTTCGAGCATCGGACCGTGGTCCTGCTGCACGACAGCGAGGGCTACAAGCTCGAGGAGATTCAAGCGCTGACCGGCGTCAGCCTCGGTACGGTGAAATCGCGCTTGCACCGCGCCCGCGCGCGGCTGCGGGAGTTGCTGGGCGGGCAGGGAACCTTTTGACCGCGGCCGACGTGTTGAGCTCGAAGGGAGAAAGCGTGAACTGCGAGGCGACTTCTGCGCAGCTCGACGACTACCTGGACGGCGCCTTGCCTGCGCCGCAACGGCAGGCGTTCGAGACTCACATCGCGGCATGCGCCGCATGCCGGCGCGAGCTCGCCGTTGCGCGCGCGTTGCAGGTCGCGGTTGCCGCGTATCCGGCGCCGCCGCCGCGCGAGGGATTCGAAGCGCGTATCTTCAGTCGTGCCGCGAATGAGGGCCGCGCCCGCGCGCCGCGCGTGGTCGCGCTGGCATTCGTGGCCGCTTTCGCTGCGAGCATATTGACGGTGATCTTCACGGGCTTGCTCGTCCGCGCGCCGCGCCCGGAATTCGCCGCGGGGCTTCCGACGGTGGCCATGGTCGTCGATCAAACCCGCGACGTGAACCTCGTCTTTGCATCGAGCGCCGCGGTCGACAGCGTGTCCTTGCACATCGTGTTGCCGGAAGGGATCGAGATGCTCGGCCACGAGGGCGAGAGGGAGGTGCGTTGGCGCACGCAGCTTGCGGCAGGCAACAACATTCTGCCGCTCAAGCTCGTCGCGTCCGAGCCGGCCACGGGACAGCTCGTGGCGCGCTTGCAGCACGGCAATCGGGAGAAGGTTTTCCGAGTTCACGTCACCGTGAGCTCGGGCTGAAGCGTCGACGGTATGAGCCCGCGCCCGTGTGGCGCGTCGTCGACTCGCGGACTACTCGAGCACGAAGCGTACGCGCGTATAGGTTTGTTGGTCGATCGGCCGATCCATGAACACGCGCGGCTCGAAGCGCCATTGCGACACGGCCGCCATCGCCTCTTCGCGGAAATATCGCTCGTGCGAGGCGTCGGCGACGACGATGTTGCGCGTGGAGCCATCGCTCGCCACCATGAATTGCACGTCGACCCAGCCTTCGACTCCGCGCGTCGCGGCGTTGCGCGGGTACTCGGGCGCGACGTAATCGATCACGGTCAATGCGGAGGCCGGCAGCGGTTTCGCCGTTTCCATTGCGATCAGGCGGTCGGTCAATACCGTTCTCGCGGCTGCAATCGGCGCTTGATCGGCGGCGATGCGCTCGGCTTCGTCGATCCAGGTTCGCGCGGCGTCGGGGTCGAGGGCCTCGAGCGCCTGTGTCGAACGCGCGAGCAGCTCCGTCACGAGCAGATCGCGATCCCGGATAGCGAGCTCGTGAGTCGCGTTCTCATCGATCATGCGCTTGACATGGAGCCGCGCGTTGTCGTTCGCGGGCGTGAGCAACCGGTTTTCACGCATCGCTCGATCGAAAGCGTCATGGGCCAGGAGCACGAGGTCGACTTTCGGTTCTTCGCGCACGGGCTCGGGGCGCGGCGCTGCGACTACGACCTGCACGGTTTCGGGCTCCGCGACGGGTTCCGTCTCGGGCTTCGGCGCCGCGTCCTCTACGCGCAGTGCGAGCGCCATGGCACCTTCATGATCGGGCAATGCGCCGAGAATGCGGTCCACGGTCGCGCGTGCATCGTCGTAACGGCCTTGCTCGAGTGCGACAGCGCTCCGTTGCAGTAAATCCGCGGCCACCTTGTTCAGTCCCTCGAGCGCGATCACGTTGCCGGGTTCCTGTTCCAGCACGCCCGCGAACAGAGTCCACGCGCTGTAATCTTCGGGCTCGGTCAACATGCCCGCTTCGTAGGCGAGCTGCGCCATGCGCAAGGGGTCGTCGAGACCGGAGCGCAGCGGCGTCGCGTCCGCGGGCGCGACTTCGCTTGCGGCGGCTGCCGGTTGCGGAGTCGCCGTGACGGCGGCAGGCACTACGATGGCCGCGGGCTCGGAAACCCCCGACGACCACGGCTGCGAGATCACGAGCCACATGACTCCCATGCCGGCAACGGCGGCCGCGGCGAGCCACAGTAAGCGGTCGCTTTGCTTCTCGGAGGGCACATCCATCGTCGGATTCGTACTCATACTGAGGCCCATAAGCGGCGCATGCTTTTAAGTTTGTTGAGCACTCCGTCGAAGACCCCGACGTCTTCCGTGTTCGCGACCTCATGCCGCTTGACGAGATCCGGGTTCTTGAGCAGAGCACGATGATGCTTCAAGGCGGCTTGGAGACTGATCGCGCACCGTCCCAAGGACAGTGGCTTTCGCAAGAAACGGAAGATCTGCCCGTGATTGATGAGCCAGACCATATCGAGCACATCGCGGTGTTGCGAGACGGCGATCGTGACAAGCTCGGGGAGGTGCTCCTTGAGCCGCGCGGTCATCGCTTGAATCGTCGCCTTGTCCTCGGAGATATCCGTGACGAGGACGCCGGGCTTGTGGTCGCCGAGCAATTTCACTACCTGCACGATGTTGGTTGCGCCGTAGACGGGCAACCGCCCACGCACGGCCTGTTGCACGATGCCGAGCACTTCACTGTCGCTCGAGAAAACGATCACTCCGAGCCCGGTGACGAGGCGGGGTTTGCTCGCCGGCACGGCGGTGGGGGCCGGCGTCCTCGGCGGCGACTTGGCGTCGGCCGGCAGCTCCGTGATAACCGGTCGCGGCATGATGTCGGTCGAGGTCGGATCGAACGCCCGCGCGGGCGCGGCGGCCGATCGCGAGGGGGCGGCCGCCGGCGAGGCGCCGGGGCCGACCTCGACGACCGTATCGCTTTCCATGATGATTTCGAGGACGTTCTCGGCCTCCATGTCGGCCTCGGTTTGCACGGGGGCCGCCTCGGGCGCGGGTACTTCGCGGGCGAGCTTGGCGGCCAGCGAAACCGTCTCGCGAAGATGGGCGGGCGCGCAGGGTTTGGTGAGGAAGCGAAATACTTCGCCGTCGTTGATCGAGCCTTCCACGGCATCGAGGTCGGCGTAGCCCGTGAGCAGGATGCGCACCGTGCGCGGCGACATCGATCGAACTTTCGTCAGCACCTCGACACCGGTCATTTGCGGCATGCGGTGGTCCGCAACGATCACATCGATGTCGTTCGCCTTGATGATGTCGAGCGCTTCCGCGCCGTGTGACGCGAGGTATAGCTCGAACTGCCTGCGGAACATGATCCGCATCGAGTTCAATACGCGCTGCTCGTCGTCGACGAAAAGAAGTCGAGGTTTGTTCTCTGCTTGAGCGGCCTGTTGTGGCATGCGAGCCTACACCGCTTCCGCGAGCTCGGGCACGTCGAGCTCGGCGGCTCCCATCCCTTCGTCGGCGCGCGCTGCTTGCGGTGCTTGCGTCCTCTGCTTGACGGGCAACATGACCGTGAACGTGGAGCCATGCCCCACTTTCGACTCGACCAAGAGCTCCCCGCCGTGGCCGCGAATGATCTCGTCGACGATAGACAACCCGAGACCGGTGCCCGTGCCGACTTCCTTGGTCGTAAAAAACGGATCGCGGATCTTGGAGAGGTTTTCCTCGGGTATTCCGCAACCGGTGTCCGAGATGGCGATCGCAACGTGTCGCGCGTCGCGCTGCTTCGTCGTGATGACGATCTCGCCTTGGGTTTCGATCGCCTGCGCCGCATTCGTGATCAGGTTGAGGAACACTTGATTGATTTGCGACGGAGCGCACTCGATCTCGGGAATCTCTCCATAGAACTTGTGGATCTCGGCTTTGTGCTTGACGATGTTGCGCGCGATCACGAGCGTCCTGTCGAGGCCGGCATTGACGTCGAAACTCCCGATGGGCGCGCGATCGAGACGGCTGAAATCCTTGAGGCTCTGCGCTATCTCCGTGAGGTCGGCCAGCCCATCGATGCTGTCCTTGGCGAGATCCTTCGCCTCCTGAAGGTTCGATTCGAGCTCGTCGTCGCGCATCATGATCTTGAGGTCGCGCAGCGACTGGACGAATTTGGCCTGGTACGCGGCGCGGTCCGGGTAGTCCTCGGCTCTCAGGCCGAAGGCCTGCGCGCAGGTTTGCACGAAGCGTTGCAGAAGATCGATGCGTTCCTGGATGAGCGTCGCGTTGTTGGCGAGGTAGAGCAGCGGCGTATTGATCTCGTGGCTGATGCCCGCAACGAGCTGGCCCAACGACGACATCTTCTCCGCCTGCACGAGCTGCACCTGCGACTCCTTGAGGTCCGACAGCGTTCCCTGGAGCTCCTCGGTGCGCTCCGTCACCCGTTGCTCCAGCGACGCGTTGAGCGACGCGAGCTCGCGGTTGGTGCGGTTGATGACGCGATAGCTCGATTGCAGGCCGTAAGCGATGAGACCGACGGCGACCAACATCACCACGGCGTAAATCGACAGCATGAGCCGCGCGCGGTCCACGGCGGCGACGGAGCTGCGATAGACGTCATCGACCGCGACGGCCAAGCTCGCCGCCGTCGGCGCGAGTGGCGTCTCGACGAGCTGACCGAGCTTGCTGCGGATGCTCGCCTTCGTGTTGAGGACCATCGTGGCCGCGGAGAGGAGCTTACTCAGGTCCTCCGGCATGTTCTGGTCGATACGCTGATCGCGGCCCAATGTGACGAGCAACCGGCGCAGCTCGTACTCTTGGACAGCCGTGTTCGGGGATGCGAAGCCCACGGCGCCCACGACGAGCTGGAACGTGTCCGCCGCGACGCGCTCGAGGCCGCTGTTGCGCATTTGTTGAATGATCTGCGGTCCCGCGTCGCGCAGGTACGTGAGACTGTCGACGAACGCGTTCTGCTCCGCGATGACGTCGCGTGCGAGCGTGCTCGACTGGCTCACCGTCGCGGTGAGCCCCTGAAAGTTGTTCTGAATGCGCTCGCGTTGGCTGCGGTTGCCCGGTATCTTTGCGACGGCAAGGCTGAGCCGCTCAGGGCTCGTGGACAAGCGCACTTCGAGCGCGCGCGCCGCTTCGCCGGGCTTCTCGCTGTTTTGCCTTGCCGATTCGAGCGTCGCGAGCAGAGTGCCGAACTCTTCGCCGAGACGCGCCGTTTCCGTAGCGACCGTGTTTTGTGCGACGTGCACGTCCGCCGGCACTGATCTCGATTGCCAAGCAAACGAGACGAGCAGAGTCAACGCCGCAATAGCCAGAATGAGAACGAGGATCGTACGCTGCATGACTGCATATTTACGTAATTGGGAACGCGCTAAGCGTAGGCATCCAGCGAGGCCCGCGCAGTGACAAGCATCACAGAGGCGGCGCTTGGGTTTGGCGGGTGCCCCCAAGCCCCGTCATTATGTTCAATGGAATCAACGTGGACGTGTTTTAGGCGGGGCTCATCGGGGATCCGCGCGGCGCCCGGCAGGCCCCTTTGGCGCTGCTCGTGGCCCAAGTTATTCGCTATGATCGCAGGGCTCGATTCGTAAGCGCACGAGGGAATCACGCTGAGGAAACTATTGCTGGGCACGGCGGCGGTCTTGTATGCAAGCGCAATAGCGTCCGTCGGCTTTGCGGCGCCGTTGCAGGGGAAAGCCGCACCGGAGTTTCGGCTGCAAGATCAGAACAACCAATGGCACGCACTCGAGGACTACAAAGGTCGTTGGGTGGTGCTGTACTTCTACCCGAAAGCCGACACCCCGGGATGCACGACGGAAGCTTGCGAATTTCGCGACAACATTTTTGCGTACGAGGAAATGGGTGTCGCAATCCTCGGCGTGAGCCTCGACGACGTTGGGTCGCAGAAGGAGTTCTCCGACAAGTATCATCTGCCGTTTCCGTTGCTGTCGGATGCCCAACAGGAACTGGCCACTCAGTACGGTGTGCTCGCGAGTTTCGGCAACATGACCGTGGCGAGCCGGCAAACGTTCCTCATCAATCCCGAGGGGCAAATAGCCAAGCACTACGAGCAGGTCGATCCTGCAACGCATTCCCAGCAAGTGCTCGGGGATCTCAAGAGCTTGATGTAGGACACATGGCACAGATCGGCGCGGTAGAGCAACGAGACGAACGAACCGGCGAGCGTGCGTCGTCGGTGCGGTGGACGAAGCTCAGCTCCGCACTGCGCAGCCTCGTCGGCAAAGCCATCGGCGATTACCGGATGATCGAGGACGGGGACCTCGTCATGGTGTGCTTGTCCGGCGGCAAGGATTCCTACACGTTGCTCGACATGCTGCTGAGCCTGAGGCGCCGCGCTCCCGTCTCATTCGATCTGATTGCCGTCAATCTCGACCAGAAGCAACCCGGGTTTCCGCCCGAAGTTCTGCCGCGCTACCTGGAAGAGCTCGGCGCCCCATTTCGAATCGTCGAGGAAGACACGTATTCGGTCGTCATGCGGGTCATCGGCGAAGGCAAAACCCTATGCAGTCTCTGCTCCCGTTTGCGCCGAGGCATTCTGTATCGCGTCGCCGACGAGCTCGGTGCCACGAAGATTGCGCTCGGGCATCACCGCGACGATATCGTCGAGACGTTGTTTCTCAACATGTTCTATGGCGGACGGCTCAAGGCGATGCCGCCGAAGCTCTTGAGCGACGACGGCAAACACGTGGTCATCCGACCGCTCGCTTACTGTGCCGAGGCCGACATCGCGCGTTACGCGCGTGCGCGGGATTTCCCGATCATCCCGTGCAACTTGTGCGGGTCGCAGGACAGCCTCAAACGGCGCGAGATCAAAGCGATGCTGCGCGAGTGGGAGACCGTCGATCCGGGGCGCACGGAGCGGTTGTTTCGCAGCCTGCAAAACGTCAGCGCGACCCACTTGGCCGATCGTTCCCTGCATGATTTCGAGAGCCTCGCGTCGTCGCCGGGTCACGCGGACGTCGCGGAGAGCTCGTAGTCGAGCGCCGGCGCCGTGCTGCGCAAGCGATCGACGAGCTCGTTGAGCTCGCGCGCGCTCGCGAGCCGCTGCTCGGCGGTCTTGGCGAGCAAGCGGTCGATGAGCGGCTGGTAATGCGCGAGCTCCGGCGGCAGCTTGGGCACGGGAGCATCGGTGTGCTGGGCGAGAATATCATCGCGCGTGTCGCCGACGTACGGCTTCGCTCCGCACAGCATCTGGTACGCAATCACGCCTAAAGCGTAGAGATCGGTGTGCTCGTCGGTCGGCTCGCCGCGGGCCTGCTCGGGACTCATGTAATAGGGCGTGCCGCTGATGAGCTCCTCGTCGACCGGCGCGCCGCCGCCGCGTTTCGATTGCGAGATCCCAAAGTCGATGAGCGCGACCGTGCCGTTCTTGCGCAACATGATGTTTGCAGGCTTCAAGTCGCGGTGCACGACGCCGGAGGCATGGATGATCGCAAGGGCATGGGCGATCTCGATCGTCATCGCAAGCGCCTCCTGCGGATCCAGTGCCTCCGCTAACTTGCGGCCGAGATGGCCGTCGGCGAAGTACTCCATTGCGATATACGAATACTGGCTCGTCACGCGAAAATCATAGATGCCGGCTACCGCCGGATCGTCGATGTCGTACAGCAGTTTGAACTCGTCGACGAAGCGCTCGAAGTTGGCGTCGCGCGCCAGCGATCCTGGGCCGCGATGCAGAACTTTGAGGACCACTTCTTGGCTGTGCTCGGCGCTGTAGGCGACGTGCACGGAGACATTGCCGTGACTCGAAAGCCGGCGGCGCACGTCGTAGCCGAAGAGTTGCAGGACGCCTGTCACGTCGTCGGCATAGGGAGGGTTCCGTGAGAGCAGTGCTTTCTGCACGGCGTTGACGAGCTGTGTTCTGCCGAGCAAGTTCTTGGCAATGTAATCGAAGGCGCCGGCTTTCATCGCTTGCACGGCCGTATACTCGCTGCCGCTTTCGGTCAGCAATATGACGGGCGGATTGTTCGGGTCCGCGGTGATGGCGCGCAAAGCGCGCAGTGTCGGGGCATCGGCCGTGCCGTCGGTCGAGAAATCGCAACCGACGACGATGGCGTCGAACGACTTGAGCTTCTCGCTGTTGCCGACGACGCTCGCGAGTGTTGCGCTTACGGACTGGACGGACGCGCCGTGCCAAGTCTTGACGACATAGCGGCGCAGGGCAGCACGAGTGCCGCGGTCGGATTCCAGTATCAGAACCCGCGGATTGATTGAATTGCCGGCTTCCACTGCACCCGCCACCGTAGCAAATGGCTCCGCGGGAATGAGTGACCGGAATCACAATGAGTCAGTCGGGCGAGCGTGTCTCCGCGCGGGCCCGAACCGCGTCGAGGATGACCGGCAGATCGCGGCGCAGGGTCGCACGGACGAAGACGCGCGGGACCGGGAATCCGGGCTGCAGCAGCAGCGAATGAAGCAAGAGCACGGAACCGTCCGGTTGGTCCAGCAGCCACCACGTACCGCGCATCTGCGCGAGCGGCCCGCTGACGCGGCTGACTTCGATGCGAACGTACGGGAAATAGTCCAAACGAAAGACGTGCTCGAAACGCGGTAGGAAGAACGCGGGCTTCACGGTCTGCACGAAGAGCTCCGCTTTGCCGTCGTCGACCGACTCGATGAGCCGACAGTCGACGACGTTCGGCGCGTATTCCGGGGCGATCTCACATTGGCGCAGAATGTCGAAGATCGCCTCCTTTGGCGCGCGGATGCGCGTGGCGACGTCCACCGTCACGGCGTTGCGCGGGGCTTTGCCGATCTGCAGCAGTGTTTCGCCGGCCGCGATTCGCGCGACGTCGATCCACGCGAGATCGGGCGCATGTTCCTGCGCAGAGGCAAGCGGCGCGAGACCGAGCGGGCTTGCGGCAAGGAGCAGCGCACCTAGAAGGGCCCTAGTCGCCACCTTCGTCGACGATGAAGTTGCGCAGCGCGCCCACTCCGGAAATCTCGACTGTCACGGTGTCGCCGGCTTTCATCCACAACGGCGGTTTGCGGCCCGCGCCCACGCCGCCGGGCGTGCCGGTCACGATCACGTCGCCGGGCTCGAGCTGCGTCCACGTGGAGCAATACTCGATGAGCTCGGGAACACCGAAGCACAACTCCGCCACGCTTTCATCTTGCACGACGCGATCATTGAGGAGCGTGCGCAAATGGAAGCGCTTGGGATCCGGTTGCTCGTCCGTGGTCACGAGCCATGGACCGAAGGCGCCGCTGTGATGAAAGTTCTTCCCCGGCGTCCATTGGAGCCCGTGCCGCTGATAGTCGCGGACGCTGCCGTCGTTGAAGCAGCTGTAACCCGCCACGTGCTCGTACGCGCGCGCCCGAGGCACGTGGCGGGCGCGCTTGCCGATGACGACCGCGAGCTCTCCTTCGAAGTCGTACTGTTCCGAGACGCGCGGCTTGATCATCGGCTCTGTGTGACCCACGAGGCTGTCGGCGAAGCGCACGAATATCACGGGGTATTCGGGACGCTCGCGCCCCATCTCTTTGATGTGAGGCAGGTAGTTCACGCCGACGCACAAGAGCTTGGCGGCGGGGTCGTCGATCAACGGCCGATGACGCACGTCGCTGAGCGGGAAATCCGCCGCTCGCGTCGCGAGCTCGCTGAGCTCGTCGAGCGCGCCCGCGATCAGCACGTCGCGTAGATTGCCGGACCGTCCGGACCAACGCGCGCTCGCATCGATGACACCGGAGCCGGTGACGATTCCGATACCGTTCCGTCCGCCCCGGTCGAAGCTAATGACGCGCACGCCGGCTTCCACGCGAGCTCTCGGCCCCGAGCGCCGCGACCGCGGCGTCGAGGGACAACACTTCTTGATCGTTCCTGCCCAGACGGCGGACCGAGACCGTACTCTCCGCCATCTCGCGTTTCCCGACGGCGATGATCGCGGGAATCTTCGCCAAGCTGTGCTCGCGCACCTTGTAATTGATCTTCTCGTTTCTCAAGTCGGTGCGCCCACGTAAGCCGGCCGCGCTAAGCGCTTGCCAGACCCTGAGTGCGTACTCGTCGGCGTCCGAGGTGATCGTGGCTACGACGATCTGCTCCGGAGCGAGCCAGAACGGCAACGCGCCGGCGTAGTGCTCGAGCAAGATGCCGATGAACCGCTCCAAGGAACCGAAGATCGCTCGGTGCAGCAGCACGGGTTCGTGCTTGCCGCCGTCTTCGCCGACATAGGTTGCACCCAGACGGTTCGGCAAATTGAAGTCTACTTGCAGCGTGCCGCACTGCCATTCGCGGCCGATCGCGTCGCGCAAGACGAACTCGATCTTAGGTCCGTAAAAAGCGCCCTGGCCGGGGTTGTAGGAATACTTGAGACCCAGCGTGTTCATGGCGGACTGCAGCGCCGCTTCGGCGCGATCCCACACGGCATCGCCGCCGACGCGTTTTTCGGGCCGGTCGGCGAATTTGATGACGACGTCGTCGAAACCGAAATCGCGGTAGATGCCGAGCAGCAGGTTGCACACCGCTCCCGTCTCGGCCGTGATCTGCTCTTCGGTGCAGAAGATGTGAGCGTCGTCCTGCGTGAATGCGCGAACACGCATGAGGCCATGCAACGCACCGGAAGGTTCGTAGCGATGGACCTTGCCGAACTCCGCCAAGCGCAGCGGCAGGTCGCGATAGCTCCGCAAGTCGTTCTTGAAGATTTGCACGTGGCCGGGGCAATTCATCGGCTTGATGGCAAAGACGCGGTGGTCCTCGGTCTCGCTCGTGAACATGTTCTCGCCGAAAGTATCCCAATGGCCCGACGCCACCCACAGCGAGCGGTCCATGAGCTCGGGGGTATTGACCTCCCGATAGCCCACCGCTTGCTGCTCCCTGCGCAGGTGCTCGACGAGCAGTTGAAACAACGTCCAACCCTTCGCATGCCAAAATACGGCGCCGACCGCCTCGTCCTGGAAATGAAATAGATCCATCTGGCGTCCGAGCCGCCGATGGTCGCGACGCTCGGCTTCTTCGAGCTGCGTGAGGTAGGCGTCGAGCTGTTTCTGGTCGGCCCAGGCGGTGCCGTAAATTCGTTGCAGCATCGCGTTGCGAGAATCGCCGCGCCAATACGCGCCGGCGAGCTTGGTCAACTTGAAAGCCTTGCCGAGCCGGCCCGTCGAGGGGAGGTGCGGACCGCGGCACAGATCGATGAAATTCCCTTGACGGTACAGGCTGATCGGCTCCCCCGCCGGGATACCGGCGATGATTTCGGCTTTGTAGTGCTCGCCGATCTCGCCGAAGAACGCAACTGCCGCGTCTCGATCCCACTCCTCGCGCGTGATTTTCTCGTCGCGATCCACGATCTCGCGCATGCGCGCCTCGATGCGCGCGAGATCCTCCGGAGTGAACGGCTCGCTGCGCGCGAAATCATAGTAGAAGCCATTCTCGATTGCGGGCCCGATTGTCACTTGCGTTTGCGGATACAGCTCCTTGACAGCTTCCGCCATGACGTGGGCCGCATCGTGGCGGAGGATCTTAAGACCGTCCGTGGAATCGCGTGTGACGACCTCGATCGCGGCGTCGTCGGTCACGCTCGCGCTCAAGTCCTTGAGTTTGCCGTCGACGCGCACGGCGACCGCCGCGCGCGCCAAGCGCGGACCGATGCTCGCGGCGATTGCGGCGCCGTCGATGGCGGCGGAAAAAGCTCTTTTGGAGCCGTCGGGCAGCGTTATCGTAAGCATGTCGGCAGACTTTCGCACTGGCGCCGGCATTGTACGATAAGCTAGACACCCATGTAGGTCGCGGCCGCGGAGATCGGAGAGATGAGCAGCCTACAGATCGAGATGTTTCCGTGCCTGTCAGACAACTACGGATTCCTCGTGCACGATGCGGACGCCGACGTGACGGCGGCCATCGATACACCGGAAGTCGCCGCGATCGAAGCGGCGCTCGAGCGCCGCGGCTGGCGCCTCACGCATATCCTCAACACGCATCACCACGGCGATCACGCCGGCGGCAACTTGCCGCTCAAGGCGAGCACGGGATGCATGATCATCGGTCCGCGCAACGACGCGAAGCGGATTCCCGGCATCGACAGACTCGTCGGCGAGGGCGACGTTTTATCGTTCGGCACGCATCGGGTTGCGGTCTACGAGACACCCGGCCATACGCGCGGGCACATCGTCTATCACTGTCCCGACGACAGCGTCGGCTTCGTCGGCGACACGTTGTTTTCCTTGGGTTGCGGCCGGCTATTCGAAGGCAGTCCGCGAGAGATGTGGAGCTCGCTGCAAAAAATCCTGCGCTGGCCCGATGCGACGCGCATTTACTGCGCCCACGAATACACGGCTGCGAACGGGCGATTCGCGCTGACGGTGGAGCCCGATAATCAGGATCTCGTCGAGCGCATGCGGGAGGTGGAACGATTGCGGGCACGAGGGCTGCCGACGTTGCCGACGACGGTCGGCCTCGAGCGGGCAACGAACCCGTTCTTGCGTCCGGGAAGCCTGGCGCTCCGGCGCACGCTCGGTCTCGAGTCGAGCGACGACGTTGCCGTGTTCGCGCGGACGCGGGCGCTCAAGGACGTGTTTTGACTCCGTCAGGCGCTCGGGCGTACGTGCGAGCGGCCTTGCATCATGAGCCCGGCGCCCCGGTCGGAGACGTGGGTGACGACGGCCTTGCGGCGGTGCAAGCGTACCGTATCGCCGAGGTTGACCGCGAACACTAGATTGACCACGGTCCCGGCCGGTAATCCCAGGGACCTGATCTCGAGAAACACGCCCATGGCCGAGAGGTTTCGCGCCCGACAACGCTGCATGCGCCCCCCCGGAACCGACACGTAGACCGTGGTCGAAACTTTGTTTCTCTCTAGTAACCGCCGCTCCATCGATCGACGACCTCGTCCGGGCTCTCATTGGTGGGGTAGGCGCAAATATGCCGTGGCGCCGGGCAAAAGCAAGTGCACGTCCGGCCCTCTCGTGCGCGCGCCGGAGCAGTCGCGGCGCGCCGCTCGCGTCTTGCGCCCGGTCGCGGAGGCGCGCTTCTTGCGGGTCCATTATGTCGCAGGTTCGGCGCGCCGCCGTGGGGGTTCGGCGGGGGATCGGGACGCTGCGCGGAGCCCGCTCCGGTACAGGGTTTCGCCGCGCTTTTATGTTGACACTCCGGATTGCAGATCAGACAATACGCGGCTTATGTCCGCGGAGGGGTACCCAAGCGGTCAACGGGGGCAGACTGTAAATCTGCTGGCTATGCCTTCGTAGGTTCGAATCCTACCCCCTCCACCAAGAGTGGCGGGGGTAGCAGCGAGGAACGGCGGGTGTAGTTCAATGGTAGAACCTCAGCCTTCCAAGCTGATGGTGTGGGTTCGATTCCCATCACCCGCTCCACATAAGGACAGACGACGCGTGCGCAGGTTCACAGAGGGATTACGACAGTCGGGCTCTTGGCGGGCTGTAGGAGCGAGCTTCGCTCGCGATTCTGTCTGCCCACATAGCTCAGTGGTAGAGCACTTCCTTGGTAAGGAAGAGGTCACCGGTTCAAGCCCGGTTGTGGGCTCCATGATTCAAACAGATTAAAGCGCGTAAGCCGCAGCCGAATCCGGCCCGCGGACCGTGCCGCCAGCGACGTAGCAGGAGTTCTTCTCATGTCCAAGTCAAAATTCGAGCGTAAGAAGCCGCATGTAAATGTTGGGACGATCGGGCATGTAGATCATGGGAAGACGACGTTGACGGCGGCGTTGACGA
>Ga0209109_10000420_pt1 | contig 22446 bp, 20 predicted proteins | sample Rifsed10ft2_FD_184004 | JGI IMG/M metagenome (GOLD analysis project Ga0209109, IMG submission 184004) | Soil microbial communities from Rifle, Colorado, USA - sediment 10ft 2 (version 2) | ecosystem: Environmental > Terrestrial > Deep subsurface > Rock core/Sediment | place: Rifle, Colorado... | reverse complement strand
CCCCGGCGATCGCGAGCGCATCCGCTGGCAGGCGTCGCAAATTGCGCTGGACATGGTGCGGCGGCACTTCCTTTACAGCACGCAGGCGAAACCGCCGGCGAAGGGCTGAGGCGTGCGCGTCTTCGTTGCGCTCGATCTCTCAGACGAGGTGCGGCGAGCGATTGCGGGCCTAGTCGGCAAGCTTGAGAAAACCTGCCGGGGGGCGCGCTGGGTGCGCGTCGAGGGAATTCACGTGACGCTGAAGTTCATTGGCGAGGTGCCCGTGGACAAGGTAGAGCAAATCCGCGGGGCGCTGGCGGGCGTGCACACAGCCGCGCCAGTGGAGATGAGCTTTCGCGGCACGGGGTTCTTCCCCAACGCGAAGCATCCGCGGGTCTTCTGGGCAGGAATTGAAGCCACGCCAAATCTGGGCGAACTCGCCACTGAAATCGAACGGCGAATGGAGGCGCTCGGCATCCCTCGTGAGCAGCGTCCATTCAAGCCGCACCTGACGCTGGCAAGGTTCAAATCAGAAGAGGGACTGGCGCGGCTGGTCGAGGCACTTGCGGCGGGAGGCTCGCTCGAGTTCGGCCATGTGACGGCGAGCGAATTCCATTTGTACCAGAGCCAGATCAAGCCGGGCGGGGCCGTGTACACGCGGCTGGCGACCTTTTCGTTGGTGGGAAGCGCGCCGTGAGCGCCGCTTCCCTGATGCACGGAGAAGAGGCGATCAAAATCGGCCTGCTGATCATCTACGGGACTCCAACCCTTTTAGCCTATCTTCTCGGCTCGATTCCGTTCGGCTATCTGATGGTAAAGGCACGGGGAGGCCAGGACATCCGCGGTGCGGGGAGTGGGAACATCGGCGCCACAAATGTGACGCGCGTTGTGGGCGTCGGCGCTGGCGCGCTGACGCTGCTGCTGGACGCCGCGAAAGGGTACCTGGCGGTGTGGCTGGCGGCGCGCATCACTGAAGGAAACATCACGTGGATGATGATTGCCGCGCTGGCGGCAATCGTGGGGCATTTGTTCCCGGTGTGGCTGAGATTCAAGGGCGGGCGCGGCGTGGCGACGGGGCTCGGCGTGTTCCTGCCGATTTGCGCGAAGGCGGTGCTGGCAGCGGCGGTGGTGTGGTTGGTGGTCGTGCTGATCTGGCGGTACGTCTCGCTCGGCTCGATTGTGGCTGCCGCGGCGCTGCCGTTGTTGACCTATCTACTGTATGCGCCGGGATACCAGCCGCCCTGGGCGGTATCAATCGGCGTCACACTGGCGGCGCTTTTGATCATCGCCAAGCACCGGCCAAACCTCGCACGGCTGATTGCCGGCACAGAGAGCCGGCTCACACTCGGCAAGCAGAAATGAAGCGAATCGCAATCATTGGCGGAGGGAGCTGGGGCACGGCGCTGGCCATCGTGCTGGCGCGAAACCCGGCGCGCCCCCAGATGGCCCTGTGGACGCACGACGCCGGACTCTGCGAGCAGATGCGCACGCGGCGCGTGAATGAAGTGTACCTGCCGGGATTGGAACTCCCGCGAGAAATTGAAATCACGCACGAGTTGGGCCGCGCGCTCGAGGGCGCCGCGATTGTGCTGGGCGTGATGCCTTCTGCGCACGCCCGCGAACTCTACACGCAAATGTTGCCGCATCTCGAACCGCGCATGATCTTCGTGAGCGCGACCAAAGGGCTCGAACACGACCGGCTGCTGCGGATGACGCAGGTCATTACCGAAGTGGTCTCGACACGGTTTCCGCCGCGGGTGGCGGCGCTATCGGGGCCGTCGTTCGCGCGGGAGGTGGCGCGGGGCGACCCGACCGCGGTGGTGATCGGTTCGTCCGACCGCGAGGCAGCCGCTGAAGTGCAAGCAGATTTTTCCGGCCTGACGCTGCGGCTCTATACTAACGACGACGTAGTCGGCGTTGAGCTTGCTGGCGCAGTGAAAAACGTGATTGCGATTGCCGCAGGAGCCTGCGCCGGACTTGCCTTCGGCAACAATACGATTGCGGCGCTGGTCACGCGCGGACTGGCGGAGATGACGCGGCTGGCCGTGGCGCTGGGCGGGCGCCGCGAAACGCTGATGGGGCTGGCCGGGATGGGCGACCTGGTGCTGACCTGCACCGGCGGGCTGAGTCGCAACCGCACGGTCGGCGTGGAGCTCGGAAAAGGGCGCAAGCTCGAAGAGATTCTTGCCGGGAAGCGTATGGTCGCGGAAGGGATCGGCACGACGCGAGCGACACTGGAGCTGGCGCGACGCGCCGGCGTCGAGATGCCCATCACCGAGCAAATGGATGCTGTGCTCAACCAGGGCCGCGCGCCCGGCGAGGCCATCCGCGAGCTGATGGAGCGGCGGCTCAAGCACGAGGATTGAAGCGCCACCCTGCCAATATCTAACTGCGAACACAAGTTGATGGGGCACGTTGTCGGCCGCGCAACCTCTCCCTAGAATAAGAAGGCTAGGTCCTCGACCCCGTGGCGCTCAAAGCCTTCAAATCGCTGCGACTGGCCCGTCTGCGCATCCTCTGGATTGTGCTGGGAGCGCTGTTGCTGGTCACGCTGCTGCCCATCGGGCTGTATCACCGGCAGGTGCTCAAGCTCAGCCAGGAGAAGCTGGCCGATACCGAACGGGTGCAGCAGATTGAGGTGACGCGGTCGCTCGGTGAAGAGATTCAACTGTACGAATCCAATCTCTACCAACAGCTAATCAGCCAACGGCAGATCCTGGTGCTGACGGGATTGATCGAGGACGTGGATGACCCCGTCCGCGCGCCGCAGGTAAAGCGGCTGCTGGAAAACTTTGTGGACAGCAACCCGGACATCCTCTACCTGACCGCCGTGGCCGAAAGCGCCAAAGGAACCGGGGCCGGCAACCTGCGCGCGAACGAAGACCCGTTCGTGGACAAGGCACTGAAACGGGCGTTTACGATGACGTTTCAATCGCTGAAATTCCGCAGCGACCCGCTGGCGCTGGGGCCGGAGAACCGGCCGGCGTTTGTGATGGCGGTGCCGCTGCAGGTGGGCGACCGGTTCACGGGGATGCTGGCGGCTGTGGTCTCCCTGGACCGGATCTTGCGGCGGCTGCAGGAAACGAGCGTGCGCGGCCGCATGGTGTACGTGGTAGACCGCACAGGTCATATCGTGGCCCATCCCGACACACGGAATTATGTTCCCGGGACCGCGGTGCTTGCGACGTTTCCCGTCGTCGCCCAGGTGGCCGCGCTGCCGCGCGAACTGCGCACCACGCAGACGGCCCGCTTCACCCAGCAAGAAGGCAACCAGCCGGTGGAGATGATCGGGACCTACAGCATCTTCCCCGAGCTGAACTGGGCGGTGATCGCGCAGCGCAGCCTGGACCACGCGCGCGAAGATGCCGGCGTCAAGGAGCTGAACCGGCAGGCGCTGGGGTTTGTGCTGGTGGTGACGTTTGCGGCGCTGCTCCTCGGGTATGCCCTTGCGGTGGGCATTTCCACGCCGATCCGCGGCTTGGCCGAGTCCACCCGCGCCATCAGCCGCGGTGAATTCCACGAGCGCACGCCCGTGCGCGGCGCGGCGGAGATCAGCGAACTGGCTGAAACCTTCAACCGCATGGCCGACGACATCGAGCAATTCATCGAGCGGCTGAAGCAGGCAGCGCAGGAGAACCGCGACCTCTTCATCGGCTCGATCCGCATGCTCGCTGCGGCCGTCGACGAAAAGGACCCGTACACGCGCGGTCATTCCGGGCGCGTGGCCAAGTATTCGGAGATTGTCGGGCGCGAGCTGGGGCTTTCGGCGGATGATCTGGACCGGCTGCGCATTTCGGCGCTGCTCCACGATGTGGGCAAGATTGGCGTGGACGACCGCGTGCTAAAGAAGCCCGGGACGCTGACCGACGACGAGTTTGAGCTGATGAAGCAACACCCCATCAAGGGCGCCAACATCATGCGTCCGGTCGCGCAGCTTGCGGAGATGCTGCCGGGCATCGAGCTGCACCACGAGCACATGGACGGGCGCGGCTACCCCTACGGGCTGAGCGGCGAGCAGATCCCGATGATGGCGAAGATCATCGCCGTGGCGGATACACTGGACGCAATCACTACGAACCGGCCGTACCAATCAGGAATGGAATTGGACTATGCACTGGAGCGGATCCGCTTTCTGGCCGGGGCGCGCTTTGACCCAGTCGTGGTGGACGCGCTCGAGGCGGCCATCCGCGACGGTAAGCTGCGGCTCAGCGCCACGCTGGTGGAAGTCTAGCCTTCAGCCTTCAGCGGTCAGCCGGCAGCTTTCAGCTCTCAGCCGGCAGCAATTCCCCTTCAAAGCGCGAAGTCGGCTCTTCCAATCGGAGAGTTCCACAGTGATCTGTTAGAATGGCGTGTTTGCTGTTTACGGTGGAACTCTACGGATGATCACGCTGTTTGGAAAGCCCGAGCCGACGCTGCTCGAGCGACTGAAGGAATCGGTCAGCAAGACGCGCACCGAGCTGTCGGCGCGCGTGGATGAGCTGCTGACCGGCGAGCGGAGAATTGATCCGGCGCTGCTGGCCGAGCTGGAGAAGGCGCTGCTCTCGGCCGACCTGGGCGTGCGCACCACCGGCGAAGTGCTGGCGGCGGTACGCGATAAGGTCGAGCGACAGGCGCTCTCCGACGCCGCCCAGCTCAGGGCGGAGTTGAAGAGCCAGTTGATCGCCATCCTGAATGCGCCGCCAGCCGGCGAAAACGGAGCGGGCAGCGACGCGCCGCGGGTGATCTTTGTCGTGGGAGTGAATGGGACCGGAAAGACGACGACCATCGGCAAACTTGCACATCGGCTGAGGTCGGAGGGTCGTTCGGTGCTGCTGTGCGGGGCGGACACGTTCCGGGCCGCGGCGGGTGAACAGATCGACATCTGGGCGCAGCGCGCCGGCGTGGAGCTGATCAAGCAGAAGCCGGGCGCAGACCCGGCGGCGGTGGTGTACGACGCGCTGACCGCGTCGAAGGCGCGCGGGATGGACGCCGTCATTGTGGATACGGCCGGACGGCTGCACACGAAGTCCAACCTGATGGCCGAGCTTGAAAAAATGAAGCGCATCGCCGCCAAGCTCGTTCCCGGCGCGCCGCACGACGTCCTGCTGGTGATGGACGCGACAACGGGCCAGAACGGCCTGCAGCAGGCGCGCGAGTTTACGGCGCACGCCGGAGTGACCGGCATTGTGCTGACCAAACTCGACGGCACGGCCAAGGGCGGAATCGTGGTGGCAATTGCGCGTGAGCTGGGCCTGCCCATCCGCTTCGTAGGCACCGGCGAGAAATTGACGGACCTGGTGCCGTTTGATGCGCCGGCCTTCGTCAATTCCCTCTTCGACTAACCCGCATGGCGGCGCAACAAGTCTATTCCGACGACCACTGGATGGCTCGCGCGCTGGAGCTGGCGCGACGGGGAGCTGCGCTGGCGAGTCCGAATCCGATGGTCGGAGCGGTGCTGGTGCGGGATGGGCGCGCGGTCGGCGAAGGGTTTCACACTTACGAGGGTCGCAAGCACGCGGAAGTGATCGCGCTAGAATCCGCAGGCGAATACGCGCGGGGCGCGACGCTCTACCTCAACCTCGAGCCGTGCTGTCACACGGGTCGAACAGGGCCCTGCACGGAGGCGCTGATTGCTGCTGGCGTCCGGCGGGTGGTTGCCGCGATGTCGGACCCGAACCCTGCCGTGGCCGGGCGCGGCTGTGAAAAACTCCGTGCGGCGGGCGTACACGTTGAAACAGGGCTGCGCGAGAACGAAGCCCGGCAATTGAACGAGGGTTTTGCGTGCTGGATCACTACGAAGCGGCCGCTGGTGACGATGAAGGTGGCGCTGACGCTCGATGGCCGCATCGCAGCGCCGCGACGGATGGCATCGGTGAGCCTGTGGATTACGTCGGAGGAGTCGCGGGCCGAGGTGCAGCAGATGCGCCACGCCGCTGACGCGGTTTTGACCGGCATCGGCACGGTGATGGCCGACAACCCGCTTCTGACCGACCGCACCGGGTTGCCGCGGCGCCGGCCGCTGGTGCGCGTGGTGCTTGACTCAAAGTTGCGCTTGCCGCGGAAATCGAAACTGGTGAAGACTTGTCAGGGCGACGTGCTGGTGTACACGCGCGCAGCAGCGGACTCGCCCCGGGCCCGCGCACTGAAAAAGGCTGGAGTCGAGGTGGTCCGCATCCGCGGGAGGAAAAACCAGATTGATCTGAGGGCAGTGGTCGAGGATTTGGGAAAGCGAGAAATGCTTTCACTGATGATTGAGGGAGGGGCACGGGTTAACGGCGCCGCGCTAACCGCGGAGGTGGTGGACAAAGTCGTGCTGTTTTACGCGCCCAAGCTGCTCGGCGCGGACGGCGTGCCGTTCGCAGCGGTTGCGGGCCAGATGCCGGGGTCCCTGCCCCGGCGCTACAAGAAGAAGGGCCAGAGCGTGGCTTCCCTTCCCCCGCTGCGGATCCATGCGATGCGGCGCTTCGGGCCGGACTTTATGGTAGAAGGATACCTGCGCGATGTTTACGGGAATCATTGAAGCAACAGGAACGGTGGCATCGCTCGACCAAACCCCCGAGGGCGGGCGGCTGAGGATTCGCGCACCAGAAGTTGCCCGGGCGCTTGCGATCGCCAATAGCATCGCGGTGAACGGCTGCTGCCTGACGGTCATCGCAAGAGACGAGGAGAGCTTCGCGGCCGACCTCTCGGGTGAAACGCTGAGAAGGACTTCGTTCCAGGTGGCAAAGCTTGGGACCATCGTAAATCTGGAGCGGCCACTGACGGCGGGCAAGGAGTTTGGCGGGCACTTTGTGCAGGGACACGTGGACGGCATCGGGCGGGTGACGCGGCTCGAACCAGAAGGAGAGAACTGGTGGTTTTCGGTGCGCGTGCCTGAGGAGATGTGGCGCTATGTGGCCATGAAGGGCTCAATCGCGATTGACGGGATCAGCCTGACCGTGGCCGGCTGGCACGACGGCGTCTTGGACGTAGCAATCATTCCCTATACCTATGCGAACACCAACGTCCGCGCGCTCGCGCCGGGCGAGCCGGTCAACGTCGAATGCGACATGCTGGCGAAACACCTCGAGCGGCTGCTGGAAGCGCGCGGGGGTGTGCAGTCCACTCGACTGACCATCGAAGAGCTGAAGGCGCAGGGGTTCTGAAAAAGGAAAAGATGCCGGGGGCCCTGCCCCGGCGCTACATAAGCTATTCAGGCAGTCCCTTCCGGAACGGGCCGCGGAGCAGCATAGCGGCTACAACCGCAAATACAATCAAAGAGAGCCAGCCGCCATACTGGTGAAACACGTGAAGCTCCGCTTGGCCGGTGAACAACCGCGTGAACGAAAAGCCGGCGTAGCCGCGAGCTTCGGCAAGGATGAAGCCGACCGAAAGCACGATGGCCAGCAGGGCTTCTCCGGCGATGAGACCAGAAGCCAGCAAGGTGCCGCGTTGTTCGAAGACGTCTTTGCCTGCGGGAGAGAGTTTCCTGCGCGCGGCGATCAGGTCGGCGATCCACTTCAACATGCCGCCGACAAAAATGGCCGAGGTGGTCTCAAACGGCAGGTACATACCGACGGCAATCAGCATGGGCGCGGGCGCGTCAATCATGATCAGCGCCAGGCCGAAAACACAGCCCATCAGGACGAGTCCCCAGGCCATTTCACCGGCGACAATCCCCTGCGCGAGCGTGGCCATCAGTCCGGCCTGCGGAGCGGGCAACGCGCGGCTGCCGATGACGTAGGTCTTGTGCAGCGCGAGAATGGGCCACATCAGGAAAAAGGCCAGCACGGTTACACTGATGATTTCCGCGACCTGCATCTTCCACGGCGTGCCGCCCAGTTGATAGCCGGCCTTGAGGTCCTGGATGAGGCTGCCGGCCACGGAACACGCAATACAGACCACCGAAGCAACGCCCAGCACAGCGGCCACTCCAGCCGTGCCGCGAACGCCCACGCCCACCATCAGAAGTGCCGCGATTACCAGCGCAGTCAGCGTGAGACCGGAGACCGGCTGGTTGCTGCTGCCGATCAGTCCGACGAGATACCCACCGATGGCCGAAAGAATGAAACCCACCACCATCATCACCAGCGCCGCCAACAGCGCGATGCCCCAGCTCTGGGTGAAGCGGTAGTAGATGAGAAGAATCGGCAGGATCAGCACGGCGATGGAAATCACCACCCAGCGCAGAGGGATGTCGCGTTCGAGGCGGCTGGAGAGCGCCGCTATGTTGGTCTTGGCCCGAGCACCCAGGGCGCCGCGAATCGACGCCAGCAGCGATTGGCGCATGGTGTAGAGCGTGTAAAGCGCGGCGACGAGCATGGTGCCGACGGCAATCGGCCGAACGATGTTGAACCAAACCGTGTAGCTGATGACGTCCCAACCGAGCGGCGGCTGGCCGGGCACCTGCAACCGATGCGGCAATTCCGGGTCAATGAAAAGCACCAGTGGGATCAGCACCCACCAGGCGATGGCCGTGCCGGAAAAATTGATGGCCGCGAGGCGCGGGCCGATGATGTAGCCGATGCCCATCAGCGCGGGCGAGGCCAGCGGCGAGGCGTAGGGAACGCCGCCCCCGTGAATCGTGCCTTTGGCCGGCGAATCGCCGTAGAAGCGGCTGATGATGACCCTGGGAAGCTCGATGAAGCCGCCAATGTTCTCGCGGAAGAGCTGGAAGCCGCGGCTGTTGGTCAGGAACTGGAGCAATGCGCCAATGCCCATGGCGCCGAAGACAAAGCGCGGCGCTTCGGTGGCGCCGTGCTGGCCGGCCTTGACGACTTCGGTGCAGGCGGTGGCCTCGGGGAATGGCAAGTCGGATTCCACGCACAAAGGCCGACGCAGAATGATGATGAAGAAAACGCCAAGCAAGCCTCCGGCAAGCATCAACAGGGCCGCGTCCCAGAAGCGCTCAGCCAGGTTGGGCCAGATGCCAGCGAGCAGAAACGCAGGGACGGTAAAGGCGACGCCGGCCACCAGCGCTTCGCCCACCGAGGCGGCTGTGCGGGCGATGTTCTGCTCGAGCACGCCGCCACGGAAAAACGGCAGCCGGAAGGCGGCAATGGCAATCACCGCAGCGGGAATGGTGGCGGCAATGGTTTGGCCGGCGCGCATGGCCAGATAGGCGTTGGCCGCGCCGAACAGCGCCGAGAGGAACACGCCCAGCAGGACCGCCTTCACGGTCATCTCGGGTTCGCGCGAGTCTTCGGGAATGAAGGGCTTGAACTCTTTGCTCATTGGTTGAGCGGCTCCTTCCGAGCTTTCGCTGGCGGATGCGTGCCGGCGCTGGCAAGTTCGACGCCGCAAGATACCGCAGAGTTTCCTCGATTGAGATGAAAATGAAAAAGAAAGCCAAGCAGCACTGGCAATCGGCGACGGCTCAAGGCGTCAGGTCCAGCGCGGGGATGAGGTCATCGAGGAGGCGGAAATCGCGCAAGAAACTGTCGGACGTGGATTCGAACTCGGCCCAGGTGCCGAAGAAGGAGACGCGACCCTCCTGAAGGAAAATGACGGTGTCGGCGAGCTTGCGGGCCAGATGGGTGTCGTGGGTCACGACGATCGAGGTCTTGTGAAACTTTTCTTTCAGCTTCAGGATCAGGTCGCCGGTATGCGCCGCCATCAGGGGATCAACCATCGTGGTTGGCTCGTCGTAAAGGATGGCCTCGGGGTCCTGTGCCAGTGCGCGCGCGATGGCCACGGCGCGTTTGGTTCCGGTGCTCAATTCGGAGGGGAGCTTATCTGCAAGGTCGGCCACTTCGAGCATTTCCAAAAGCTCCCGAACGCGGGCATCGCGCTCTTGGTCGGTGAGACCGTCCGGGCCATCGAGAGGGAAGGCAACGTTTTCGGCGACCGTGAGGGAGTCAAATAGCGCGCCGGACTGAAAGACCATGGTGACTTTTTTTCGCACTGCGGCGAGCTGATCCTCTTCCCAATCGGTGATGTCTTGCCCGGCGACAATGACGCGGCCGACATCCGGCTTGAGAAAGCCCATGATGTGCTTGAGCGCGACCGATTTGCCCACGCCGCTGCGTCCCAGGATAACGGCGGTCTCCCCGCGGTCCACGTGGAAGCTGACGTCTTGCAACACCGGGTTTTCGTCGAACGCCTTGGAGATGCCGCGGAACTCAATGTAGTGATCGCTCAACGCGTGCCCTCCCCCTCAAAGAACGCCCGAGCCTCCTCGTAATCGGCCGGCACGTTCATATTCTTGAACAGCCGCCCGCCGGAATCAAACGCTTTCCACTCCGCTTGAGGGATACTCTCAACAACGCAAGCGGAGAGACCCTGCGTGATTTTGAGATTGTTCCGCTCGATTGCCGCCAGGATCGAGGCCAGGCAGCGGCGATTGTAGATGGCGCAGAGCGGCTCGGGGCCGCGTGCGGTCTCGGGCAGCAGGGCGTCGGCAGAGGAAGCGAGCGCGCGGCGCAGAAGGAAATGCAGCCATTCGCCGGTAAGGTAGGGTAGGTCGCAGCCCACAATCAGATTCCAGGGAGAGGACGAAACGCGCAGGGCAGTGGCCATCCCGCCCAGCGGGCCCAGGCCCGGGCGATCGTCGGGCAGGATGCGCAAGCCCATTTGCGAATAGCACTCCGGCGGACCAATCACAGTCACATCCGTAACGAGAGGCTGGAGCAGCCGGGCGGTTCGATGCAATAGCGAAGCACCAGAAATCTCCAAGAGCGCCTTATTCACACCCATCCGTGAGCTTGCGCCGCCGACAAGGATAAAGCCTGCTACGGGGTTCGGGTGGCTCATCGCTCGAATCATACGCCGAGAGATCGAAGATTCTAACCGTAGGCAGGGCCAGCCGCCAAGAAAAGTAAGAGTCAAATCCCCATCGCTCTATCTAATTGCAATATAATGACTTATCTGCAAGTCTTGGCCATTGGGCGGTTGCGGCAGTCGCATCTAGTCCTTGACAACAAATTGTATCCCGACTATATTGGCACTCGCATCAGAGGAGTGCTAAGGCGGTTTAAGCGCTCCATCTGCACAATTCCCGACACATGGAACGGAGGGCAAGCAACGATGGCATTGAACATTACACCTCTGCATGACCGAGTGGTGGTCAAGCGGATCGAAGAGAAGGAAAGCGTCAAGGGCGGGATCATCATCCCCGATACGGCCAAGGAAAAGCCGCAAGAGGGAGAGGTGGTTGCCGTTGGTGCCGGCAAGATCGAAAAGGGCCAACGGGTTCCGCTGGACGTGAAGGCGGGCGACCGGGTCCTGTTCGGCAAGTACGGTGGAACCGACATCAAGATCGAAGACCAGGAGTATCTAATCCTCCGCGAGGAAGAGATCCTGGCGAAACTCAGCGGCGCCGCCAAGGCCGCGAAGCGCTAAGTTGTCAATTGCTGGCACACGGCCAGCAACCTTTCGAGACCAACCATTATCTCCGGCCCGAGGCCGGAACAGTTTTGAAATCATCGAGGAGGGATAGGAGCAATGGCAAAGCAAATCGTGACTGGTGAGAATTCACGCCAGGCGATCCTGCGCGGCATCAACATATTGGCTGATGCCGTGAAGATCACGCTGGGCCCGAAGGGGCGCAATGCGGTGATCGAGAAGAAGTTCGGCTCGCCGGTGATCACCAAGGACGGCGTGACCGTGGCCAAGGAAATTGAACTGAGGGATCCGCTGGAGAACATGGGCGCGCAAATGGTACGCGAGGTCGCGTCGAAGACTTCCGACGTGGCCGGCGACGGCACCACCACCGCGACCGTGCTGGCGCAGGCCATCTTCCGCGAAGGCGTGCGGACGGTGGCGGCCGGCGCAAGCCCGATGGCGCTCAAACGCGGCATCGAGAAGGCCGTGGAAGCCGCCGTCGAGGAGATCAAGAAGCTCTCCCGCGACGTGAAGGGTGACATGATCGCGCAAGTGGGCACCATCAGCGCCAACACCGACAAGCAGGTCGGCGACATCATCGCCGAGGCCATGAAGAAGGTGGGCAAGGACGGCGTCATCACCGTCGAAGAGTCCAAGACGATGGAGACGGCGCTGGAAGTGGTGGAGGGCATGCAGTTCGACCGCGGCTACCTTTCGCCCTACTTCGTCACCGACCCGGAGCGGATGGAGTGCGTGGTGGAGGATGTGCGCATCCTGATCCACGAGAAAAAGATCGGCTCGATGAAGGACCTGCTACCCCTGCTCGAGCAGATCGCCAAGATGGGCAAGCCGCTGCTGATCATCGCCGAAGACGTCGAGGGCGAGGCCCTGGCGACCCTGGTGGTGAATAAGCTCCGCGGCACGCTGCAGTGCGCTGCGGTGAAGGCTCCCGGCTTCGGCGACCGCCGCAAGGCCATGCTCGAGGACATCGCAACACTGACCGGCGGCAAGGCGGTCACCGAGGACCTGGGCATTAAGCTGGAGAACGTGAAGGTGGAAGACCTGGGCCGGGCCAAGAAGGTGACCATCGACAAGGACAACACCACCATCGTCGAGGGCGCCGGCAAGCCCAGCGAGATCGAGGGGCGCATCAAGCAGATCCGCGCGCAGATCGAAGAGACCACCTCCGACTACGACAAGGAAAAGCTGCAGGAGCGGCTGGCCAAGCTGGTTGGCGGCGTCGCGGTGATCAAGGTGGGCGCGGCGACCGAGACCGAGCTGAAGGAGAAGAAGGCTCGCGTCGAGGACGCCATGCACGCCACCCGCGCGGCAGTCGAGGAAGGCATCGTGCCCGGCGGCGGCGTAGCTTTGCTGCGTTGCATCCCGGCACTCGATAAGCTCAGGGTATACGGGGATGAGGCCATCGGCGTGAATATCGTCAAGCGGGCGTTGGAAGAACCCATGCGCCAGATCGTCCAGAACGCGGGGCACGAGGGCGCCGTGGTGGTGGGCAAGGTGCGGGAGTCGAAGGACGAGAACTACGGCTTCAACGCCGAGACGGGCGAGTACGCCGACCTGGTCAAGGCCGGTGTGATCGATCCGGCCAAGGTCACGCGCCTGGCCCTGCAGAACGCCGCGTCCATCGCCGCCCTGATGCTGACCACCGAAGCGCTGGTGGCCGACATCAAGGAAGACGAGAAGAAGTCCGCCGGAGCCGGCGGGCATGGCGGTGGCGGCGGAATGGGCGGGATGTACTAGAGAGCAGAGGTTGGAGGTTAGAAGCCGGCCTCCTGCCGACCTACTCAAGTCAGACAAGAAAGAGGGGCGGCCCATTCACGGGTCGCCCCTTTTGTTTTAAGCGTGGAACAGACTGTGCGGGAGAGCTTGCCCGACTGGCAGTGCGTTGGTATAGTCGCGGCGCACTTCAACCCAGCTCCGAGGAGTATCGAAATCATGCCAGGACTGATGAGCCGCATCTTGCCGAAAGACGCGAGTTTTTTTGATACGTTCGTAGAGCTGGCGGAAAACATCCACGCCGGTTCGCAAGCGCTGGTGCACATGCTGGAGAATTACACTGACCCGGAAATCCAGGCGGGGGCCATCAAGGCGCTTGAGCACAAGGGCGACAACCTGACCCACGCCCTGATGACCCGTTTGAACCAGACGTTCATTACGCCTCTGGATCGGGAAGATATCCACGAGCTGGCCAGCAAGCTCGACGACGTGGTGGACCTGATTGACGCAGCAGCCAGCCGTCTGGTGACTTACCGGGTGCATACGATTCGCCCGGGGGTGGCCGAGCTGGCCAGGACCTTGCACGAGGCGACCGGGATGGTCGTCTCCGCCGTCCGCGAGCTCGAGAAACACGATCGTGTCCTTGAGTTCTGTGTTGAAATCAACCGGCTGGAGAACGATGGCGACCGATTGTGCCGCGCTCTGATTGCGAAGCTCTTCGATGAGGAGAAGGACCCGATTCAGATTATCAAGTGGAAAGAGATCATCGAGGCGATCGAGACGTCCACGGACAAGTGCGAAGACGTGGCCAACGTGCTGGAATCGGTCGTGCTCAAGAGCGGCTAGGCTCTGCTCCTTGCTCACTTTGCTTTCGACATTCCTTGTGAAAAGCCCTCATAGGCCCAGGAGAATCCATCGGTGATGAGCGAACTCAATACCGCCTCTCTGGTGGTGCTGGCCCTGGTGCTGGCCGCAGAATTTGTCAACGGCTGGACGGACGCACCGAATGCCATCGCCACAGTCGTCTCGACCCGGGTCCTGCGGCCAGGCACTGCAGTGCTGATGGCCACCACACTGAACATCGCTGGTGCGTTCTCTGGTTTGGCTGTCGCTCAGACCATCGGCAAAGGAATTGTCAAGGCGGAGGCCATCGGTTTGCCTACGATTGCCGGGGCCATGGTGGGAATCGTCGTTTGGAGCACGCTGGCCTGGTGGCGCGGCCTTCCCACGAGCGAAAGCCACGGCCTGGTGGCAGGTCTGACTGGCGCTGCCTTTGCCTCAGCTGGTGCTTCCGCATTGCTGTGGGCGGGCTGGAAAAAGGTATTGGTCGGTTTGCTCTTTTCCACCTTCCTCGGTTTCGGCGGCGGGCTGCTGATCATGCTGTTGATTTATCGGTTGTTCTTCCAGTCCCGCCCTCGTACAGTACGCAGCACCTTTGGCAAACTGCAGATTCTCTCTTCCGCCTTCATGGCCTACGGCCACGGAAACAACGACGGCCAAAAGTTCATCGGGGTTTTCGCGCTCACGCTGATGCTCGGTGGATTCCAAAAGGAGTTTTTCATCCCCAACTGGGTGATCATCGTGTGCGCGATCACGATGGGACTCGGCACGGCAGTAGGCGGCTGGAAGATCATCCGCACGATGGGCTTGCGGCTGACCAAACTCGAACCGGTGCAGGGCTTCTGTGCGGAGACCAGTGCTGCGCTTACCATCCAGCTGGCCTCTGCCTTTGGTATTCCACTCAGCACGACGCACACAATCAACACGGCGATTATGGGGGTCGGGGCGACGAAACGGCTCTCGGCCGTCCGCTGGGGCGTGGGCCGTGAGATCGTAATCGCCTGGATCCTGACCTTTCCCGCCTCCGCATTGATCGCGTGGACGGTCACCAAACTCGTTATCTACTTTTGGGGGCATTAAACACCGGCTATAATTGGCCAACGGGGCTGAGAGAATGCCTCGGAGAGAAACCATGTTTGCAACCGTTGAAGAAGCGCTCGCCGAAATCCAACAGGGGCGGATGATCGTGCTGGTGGACGACGCCGACCGAGAAAACGAAGGCGACCTGACCATGGCCGCCGAGAAGGCCACGCCCGAGGCCATCAACTTCATGGCCAAGCACGGACGCGGGCTGGTCTGCCTGACGCTGACCGAGGAGCGCTGCGACGAGTTGAACCTTCCCTTGATGTCGCCGCTGAACACCTCGGCCTATGGCACGGCCTTCTGCGAAGCCATCGACGCCCGCCGGGGCGTTACGACCGGGATCAGCGCCGCAGACCGGGCCATCACTATACTTGCTGCAATCGACTCCAACACGCGCCCGGCCGACCTGGCGCGGCCCGGGCACGTCTTCCCCCTGCGCGCGCGGCGCGGCGGGGTGCTCATCCGCGCGGGGCAAACTGAGGCATCGGTGGACCTGGCGCGCATCGCCGGGCTGAATCCTTCCGGCGTGATTTGCGAAATCATGAACGACGATGGCACGATGGCGCGCGTGCCGCAACTGGTGGAGTTCTGCCGGACCCACGGCCTGAAGATGGTCACCACCGCGGACCTGATCCGCTACCGCATGCAGCACGAGCGCTACGTGCGGCGAATGGCCGAGGCCATGCTGCCCACGCGGTACGGCGAGCTGCGGATGATTGCTTATGCGAGCGACGTGGACAGCGAGCAGCACATCGCTCTCGCGCGTGGTGATCTCGCTGGCGGCCCACCGCCGCTGGTGCGCGTGCATTCGCACTGCCTGACCGGCGACGTCTTCGCCGCGACGACGTGCGACTGTCACGAGATTATCGAACGGTCGCTCGAAGCGATTGTCGCCGAAGGCCGCGGCGTATTCGTCTATCTGCACCACACCGGCCGCGGGTTTGCCGTGGAGTCGGCCGCTACTCCCGGTGGGGCGCTGCCGAAGATCCATTACCACACGCGCGGGCAGCTCGACCGCGAGCTGGCCCGGCAGCGTCTGGTGCAGCGCGAAAGCGGTCTGGGCGCGCAAATCTTGATCGACCTGGGCCTGAAGGAAATCCGAGTCCTGACCAACCACCCGCGCAAGCTGGTCGCGCTGGAGGGATACGGGATTTCAATCACCGACCAGGTGCCGATCGCTCTGCAGGCCCGGAAGGAAACTCATCAGGTCTTCTAGCGGTTTCTTCTTCATTCCGCGTTGAGGGCAACGATGGGGGGAATTGCGCCTGAAGCTGCTCGTCCTTTTCGGGGCAGCCCTTCTGGGGCATGAGAGCCGGGCCGGATTTTCAACGGATGAGAAATGGATGATCACGGTATGCTAACTCGCCGGATGCCGATAACCCTGGCGATCGTAGGAGCAGGACGCCTCGGGCGGGCGCTCGGCCGCCTGTTGCGAGACCGGGGCTGGCGGATCGGGGCGGTGGTGACGCGCTCGGCAGCAACCGCGCGGACGGCCGTCCGAGCGATCGGAGACGGCACACCATGCGAGAAACCCACCCGCCGGGTTTTGGCCGCCGAAATCATACTGATCACCACCCCAGACGGTGCCATCCGCCCCGTGGCGGACGAGCTGGCTTCCATGGGACGCGAGGAATGGCGAGGCAAAGTGGTGCTGCACACCAGCGGGGCGCTCGACCATCATGAACTTGCCGCGCTGGAGCGCTGGGGAGCGGCCACCGGCTCGTTGCATCCGATGCAGACGTTCAGCCCAAAGGTGAAGCCGCACCTGGAAGGCGTGCTGTTTGCAATCGAAGGTCACACCAGAGCGTTAAAGGCCGCGCGGCGGATCGCGCGGGAATTGGGCGGCGTGCCGGTCAGACTGAGAGCTGGCGCCAAGCCGGCTTATCACGCAGCCGGGGCACTGGCCTCCGGCCACGTCCTGGGAATTGTCGAGGCGGCCGTGCGCATCCTGATGGGCCAGGGCTTTACGCGTCGACAGGCCACTCAGGCTTTGCTGCCGCTGACGCGACAGACACTGGAGAACTATGTGCACCTGGGACCGGCAGCGGCGTGGACCGGGCCGGTGTCGCGCGGAGACTACAGCACGGTAGCCAAACACCTCAAGGCCCTCGGAAAGCACCCGAAAGAATACGGCGCGGCGTATACAGCGGTATCGCGCTTGAGCGCTGCCGTGCTTTCGGGCGATGCTGGAGACACACTGCGCCAGCTCGAACGCATACTCAAGAGAATCTAATCGCCCACGGGGGAAAACTTGACGGCACTCCAGATTCCCATCGAAGAAACAAAACTGGACAACGGACTGCGAGTGGTGATCTCGCCGGACCGGGCGGCGCCGGTGGTGACAGTCGGCGTGTATTACAACATCGGATTTCGCCTCGAGCCGCGCGGGCGGAGCGGGTTTGCCCACCTGTTCGAGCACATGATGTTTCAAGGGTCCGAGAACGCCGGAAAGATGGAACACATCAAACTGGTGAACTCCTCGGGCGGCGTCCTGAACGGCTCAACGCACTACGACGTCACCAACTACTTCCAGGCCGTGCCCTCGAACGCGCTGGCGCGCATGTTGTGGCTCGAGGCCGACCGGATGCGCGCGCTCAAAGTGGATGAAGAAAACCTGCGCAATCAGCGCGACGTCGTGAAAGAAGAAGTGCGCGTGAACGTCATGAACCGGCCGTACGGCGGTTTTCCGTGGCTGGACCTGCCGCCCGTGGCGTTTCAGAACTGGGCTAACGCGCACAACTTCTACGGCGATTTTGCCGACCTGGATGCCGCAACGCTGGACGACGTGCAGACATTCTTCAAGACCTACTACGCGCCGAACAATGCAGTCTTGCTGATCGTGGGCGAGGTCGATCCGCCAGAGGGCTTCCGCCTGGCGCAGCAGTATTTTGGTGATATTCCGTCCAATTCGCTGCCGGCGCAGGCCGACGTCAGCGAGCCGCCACAGAAAGAAGAGCGGCGAGGCGCCGTCGAGGAGCCCTTCGGGACACTCCCGGCGATCGCGGTGGGTTATCAGGCACCCGCCCGGCGCACGCCAGACTGGTTTGCCCTGGCGATGCTCGACCAGGCCTTGCACGGCGGCCGCGCAGGTCGCATTCACCGGCGGCTCGTGCTCGAGAAACAGGTGGCGGTGGATACCGAAGGCGGCATCCAGTATCCGGTGGGCAACCTGTTCGACTACAATGGGCCGACGCTGATGGTCACACGCATCCTGCACAAGCCGGAGTACAGTGCGGAAAAAACACTGGAAACCTACGACGAAGTGATTGGCGAGGTGCAAGAGCAGGGCGTGAGCGAGGATGAACTGGAGCAGGTGAAGGTTAAGTTTCGCTCAGACTATTTTTCGATGCTGGAGGGCGGGATGGGGGGCTACATGCCGCGATATGGCCTGATGCACCTGCTGGCGTGTTTCGCGCTCTTTGACGGCGAACCGGGCCTGGTGAACACCATTCTGGACGGCTTTCAGAAGGTGACGCGCGCCCGGCTGCAGACCGCAGCACAGAAGTTTTTGGTGCCGAGCAACCGCTCGATCGTCCTGCGCCAGCCGGTGCAGAAAGGAACCGCGTGATGGCCACTAGAGCGCAGGCAGCGAAAGAGAAAGTCCCAGCGCTGGCTACCGAACGAGAGCTCCGGTGGCCGCAACGAATACGGCGGCGGCTTCCGAACGGGCTGGAGGTGGTGCTGGTTGAGTCGCACACAATCCCCAAATTCAATGCGCAGCTAATCTTTCGGAGCGGCAATGCGTTGGCCAGTCGGGAGGCGCCGGGGCTGGCGGAGATGACTGCCAATGTGGTGCGGACAGGCACGGCATCGCGGTCAAGCCGCCAGATTGAAGAAGACCTGCGAACGATGGGCGCAAATCTGGCCTGCAGTGCAGGAGCGGACAGTTCGGCAATTTCCTTCTCAGGGCTGACTGAGTTTGCCGGCGGGCTGCTCGCGCTGGTCGCAGACCTGGCACAGGGCGCCACGTTTCCGGCCGATGAGTTCGAGCGCGAGCGGCGACAACGGATCGAGGAGCTGCGTATTGAACGCACAACGCCCGGCTTCCTGGCCGGCGAACGGCTGCGCCAGGTGCTGTTTGGCGCGCATCCATATTCCATCGCCGCGCCGACCGAGGTTCAGGTGGAAAGCTACCGACGGGAACAGCTCGTCGAGTTCCATCGCCAGAACTACGTGCCGGATCGCGCGCTTTTGATTGCGGTGGGAGATTTTGCCAGCGAGAACATGCTCCAACAGATTGAAAAGACATTCGCTCAATGGGCGGGTAGTCCGCCCGCACGTCCTGAATTCCCTGCCCCAACGAAAGCGACCGGGCGGCGCGTTCATCTTGTTCATTTGCCCGGGACCGTACAGACGCAGGTTCTGGTGGGCAACCTGGCCATCACGCGGCGTCACCCGGACTGGCTGCCGCTGACGCTGGCCAACTCGATCTATGGCGGCGCGTTCAATTCGCGGCTGGTGATGAATATCCGAGAACAGAAGGGCTATACCTACAGCCCGCGGAGTACGGTGTATCCGCTGCGCGAGCACGGCTACCTGAATATCCACGCCGCGGTGAGGAATACAGTCGTGGCAGCCACGCTCACTGAGATGTTCTATGAACTGGATCGCATCCGGTCGGTGCCGGTCGGAGAGCAGGAGCTGGACGACGCGCGGAGTTATTTGAGCGGCGTGTTTTCGCTCGGACTGGGCACGCAGGATGCCCTGGCCGGGCAGCTTGCAACGGTCTATCTGAACGAGCTGCCCGAAGACTATCTCGAGACCTACCGGCAGAAGGTGCGGGCGCTTACAGCCGAAGACGTACTGACTGCGGCGCGCAAGCATTTCGATTCGGCCAACGCGCAGATCGTCATCGTGGGCGACCGCGAACAGGTGGGCGAGCAGGCCGCGCTGTTTGGCCCGGTCGAAACCTACGATCAGCAGGGGAACCGCCTGTAAGGAGGCGGCCAGAACTCCATGTGCGAAGCACTAAACTGCCGACGCGGGATACGCGCCGCGCGGCACGTTTTCTTTCTGCTCCTTCTGGGCCTTGCGCTGCCTCCACTTGCCGTAGCTCAGGAGAAGAAAGAAACATCTCCGAAACCCCTGGACCTGAACACGGCGACGGTCGAGCAGCTCGAGAAGCTTCCGGAAATCGGCCCCACCACGGCAAAGGCAATCGTTAGGTTTCGCGAGAAGAGCGGGCCGTTCCGCCGCGTGGAAGATTTGCTGGCGGTCCGCGGCATTACCAAACGCCGCCTGGAAAAAATCCGGCCGCTCGTAACCGTGACGCCGCCTGCAAAACCAGAACAACCAAGCGCAAGCACAAGTGCACGTGCCGCCAGCAATCCCTAATCGAGCACAGACCTTTATCCCTTTTCCCGCCGACCGCCTCCGCGGGCAGGTTTGGGCGTTGGCCCGGCAGGAACTTCGACGTCGCTTGAATTAGCGGGCGGAGTGGCATCGGTCGGCTCTGCCAATTCCGCTGCGGGCAGGGACGGCGCGAACAGTGCGTCGAGGTCGCGCTGCTTGAGGGCGCGCAGGCGGTCGCGCAGGGCGGCGGCGCGTTCGAATTCAAACTTCTTGGCGGCCTCGCGCATCTGCGTTTCGAGCTGCGCCAGCACCTGTCGCAGTTGTTCTTCACTGGTGATCTCCTCAAACGGCACGTCGGCAATCGGCACAGTGACGTAATCGGCCTCGACGATTGCGGCCAGGCGCATATCCACCGACTTGATAATGGACTGCGGCTCGATGTGGTGTTCGGCGTTGTAGGCGAGCTGCTTGGCGCGGCGGCGATCCGTCTCGTCGATGGCCTGGCGCATCGAGCCGGTCATGACGTCGGCGTACAAGATGGCCTTGCCGGAGATGTGCCGCGCGCAGCGACCGATGGTCTGGATCAACGCGGTGGCGCTGCGCAGATAGCCTTCTTTATCGGCGTCGAGGATGGCGACGAGCGAGACTTCCGGCAGGTCGAGGCCCTCGCGGAGCAGGTTGATGCCGATCAGCACGTCGAATTCGCCGCGGCGGAGGTCGCGGAGGATGCGCACGCGCTCGAGCGTTTCCACCTCGGAGTGCAGGTAGCGGCAGCGCACGCCTACCTCGGTGAAGTACTCGGCCAGGTCCTCAGCCATCCGTTTGGTGAGCGTTGTGACCAGCACGCGCTCGTTGCGCGCGGTTCGCAGGCGGATCTCTTCGAGCAAATCGTCCACTTGCCCGGCCACCTTGCGCACTTCGACCTCGGGGTCCACGAGGCCGGTGGGGCGGATCAATTGCTCGACCACAACACCGCCGGAGCGGGTCAGCTCATACGGCCGCGGCGTGGCCGAGACGTAGATGGCCTGGTCGGTGCGGTGCTCGAACTCTTCAAAAGTCAGCGGGCGGTTATCGAGCGCTGACGGCAGGCGAAAACCGTAGTCCACCAGGGTCTGCTTGCGCGAGCGATCGCCGAGGTACATGCCGTGAAGCTGCGGGACGGTCTGGTGGGATTCATCAATGAAGAGCAGGTAGTCCTGTGGCACATAATCGAGCAGCGTGGGCGGCGCTTCGCCCGGCAGGCGGGCGGAAAGGTGCCGCGAATAATTTTCGATGCCGTGGCAATAGCCGATGGTGCGGATCATCTCAACATCAAACATGGTGCGCTGCCAAAGGCGCTGGGCCTCGACGAACTTGCCTTGCTTTTCAAGCTCAACTTTCCACCAGTCGAGCTCTTCGAGAATGGTGCGGATGGCGCGCTCCTTCTGCTCAACCGGCATGACGTAGTGCGACTTGGGATAGATGGGCACGCGCGTGAGGCTCTCGGCGCCCGAGCGGACTTCGCCCGTCAGGGGATCAAACTGGCGAAGGGCATCGACCTGGTCGCCCCAAAGCTCGACGCGATAGGCGTTGTCTTCATACGGCGGGTAGATTTCGATCTGATCGCCGCGAACGCGAAAGGTGCCGCGGCGCAGTTCATCGGCGCGCTCGTACTGGATGTCCACCAGCTTGCGCAGCAGGGCCTCGCGCGAGGTGCTCTGGCCCTTTTCGAGCATCAGGAGCATGCCGTAGTAGGCCTCGGGAGACCCCAGGCCGTAGATGCAGGAGACCGAGGCAACGATGATGACGTCGCGCCGCTCGAAAAGCGAGCGGGTGGCGGACATGCGGAGCTTATCGAGCTCGTCGTTGATGGTGGATTCCTTCTCGATGTACGTGCCGGAGGAGGGCAGGTAGGCCTCGGGCTGGTAGTAGTCGTAGTAGCTGACGAAATATTCGACGGCGTTGTGTGGGAAGAAGCCGCGGAACTCGTGGTAGAGCTGAGCGGCCAGCGTCTTATTGTGGGCCAGGACCAGCGTGGGGCGGTTCACTGCCGCGATGACCTTAGCCATGGTGAAGGTCTTGCCCGAGCCGGTGACGCCAAGAAGAACTTGATGCTTTTCGCCTGAGCCGACGCCGCGCGTGAGCTGCGCGATGGCCTCGGGCTGATCGCCGCGCGGTTCGTAATCGCTGGAGAGTTTGAAGTCCATCGCCACAGTGCGCCGGCAAGGGAAAGGCTAAACCGATCAGTATAGCGCAGTC
>Ga0209109_10000419_pt1 | contig 22459 bp, 22 predicted proteins | sample Rifsed10ft2_FD_184004 | JGI IMG/M metagenome (GOLD analysis project Ga0209109, IMG submission 184004) | Soil microbial communities from Rifle, Colorado, USA - sediment 10ft 2 (version 2) | ecosystem: Environmental > Terrestrial > Deep subsurface > Rock core/Sediment | place: Rifle, Colorado... | reverse complement strand
GAGCGGGGAGAATGAACAAGGGAAGAATCGCAATGCTCAACAGAGTCAAACGCCAATCCAACGCAATCATGATCGCCAGGGTAGCGATCAAGGACACCGTATCGCTGATCAGCGTCACGAAGGTCCCGGTGATTGCACGCTGCGCGCCCACCACGTCGTTGTTCAGGCGAGACATCAGCTCACCCACCTGGGTGTGGGTGTAGAACCGCAAGCTCATGCGCTGCAGGTGGGAGTAGACCGCGCTGCGCAGGTCGAAGATCAGCCCTTCCCCAACCGTGGAACTGGCGTAGCGCTGGGCTACCCCAAGCAGCCCGTTGATCAGCGGCACCCCGACCATCCCCAGCGCCAGCAGGTTGAGCCGGCTGACGAGCCGTTGGGGAATGGCGGTATCCAGCAGATCGCGGATCAAGAGCGGAGGCAGCAGGCTGAGCAGCGAGACCCCCAGGATCGTGACCAGGATCACGGTCACCCAGCGCCAATAGGGCCGGGCAAAGCGCGCGACCCGCCGCAGGAGGCCGCGGCTGATCTGCGGTCTGTCCTGTTCTTCGTCGAAGCGGATGAAAGAAAACCAGTTTCCGCCGCCGCCGCCGTGAATGAACACTCGATCTCCTTAGCTCACCGACTGGGTTGGCATTATACCTACCTGGGTACCATACGGCCCGAACACCTGTTTCCGCTAGCTGTAGGGGAAGGAAGTCCTATTCCCCACACACCTCTACGAGGGGTACTATGACTTTGGGGCTGCCGGAGGACTCGACCATGGCAACGCTGAATTCAGCGCTGCGGGTTTCCAGTTCAACCAAGACGGAGCTCGATCAGCTAGTGCAGAAAGTCGCTAAACGCATCGCCCAGGCATCGAATTTTCTGGACGTGCGGGCTACCCCATTGGATTGGCCCGCCGGGCCGCCCGACCCACTCAACGGGGTCCGGCCGCATGTCTCGGCCTTGGAGTGGAAGTCCATGAAGTGGCGGGAAGCCTTCTGGTACGTGCTAAACAAGGATGGCTTGTCGTCCAATCTGTCCAAGGAGATCTGCGACGCGATTTCCCAAAGGGCCCGCGACGGTGAAGGGTCGTTCTACCTGGTGGCTCCGATCACGCTGGCGGCCAAGGCCAAGGATTGGGCGGACCGCCACCAGATCCGGGTCACCAGTTTCTGGGTCTTCAGCGGCTGAGGGTCGGCCTCACCCGCCGGCGGACGAGTTCAGCTCCTTCAGCATGTAAGTCTCGCCCAGGCGGTAGCCCAATCTGCGGTAGTAGCCTCGAGTCCCCAGTGCCGAAATAACCGTCATTCGCCGGTAACCCCGGCGCGCCGCCCGAGCTTCCGCGGCCTCCATCAACTGCATCCCCAGGCCGATATGCTGAGCCGCTCCGTTTTGGTCGGATCCGACTTCGAGCGACTGGCCGTAGACGTGCAGCTCGCGGACCAGGGCAGCCCCCTCCAGATCACAAAGGCCAACCCCAACTGAATTGAGCGGCGGTAGGCTGAGCCGCACGAACCCCGCCAGCCGGTCGTCCTGGGTCACGAAGGAGAGGAAGTGCTCTTCCGCTCCACCGGCCGAATAAACCAAGTCTTGGAGGACCAGCCGAGCGGGATCGACGCTGAAACCGCGAACCTCGCGGCAGCGAATACACCGGCAGGGGGTGCCGCGCCAGCGCAGCTCTGCCTGCACATCTTGCCGGAGACTGGTCCGCTTATTTCCCTCCACCACATTGGTCGAGGGAATGTCCCGAATCACCCGGTTGACCCGACAGTAGCCGGGGATCGTCGGTTTGATCTCGGCCAGCAGGTCGATCAATTCCTCGGTCGTGTTTGGACGGTACTCGCCTCGCAGCCAGTAGTCATACAGATCGGCATTGGCGAGCAGCTGGCAGGGATAGATCTTGATTTCGTCCGGCCGCAGGTCCGGGTCGTCCCACAACCGGGCAAAATCCGCCCGATCCGACTCAAGGGTAGCCCCAAGCAGGTTCGGCATCCAATGCAGGACAAACTTGAAGCCCGCCGCCCGCAGCAGCCGGGCTGCGGCTCGGGTCTGCTCGACCGTATGGCCGCGGGCGTTCAGGCTCAGGATCCGGTCATCCAGACTCTGCGCCCCGAGTTGAACTTTTGTTACCCCCAACGCCCGCAAGTGGGCCAACTCGGGCAGGTCGATATGGTCCGGCCGGGTCTCGATGACCAGTCCAACGTTCCGATGGGCTGCGTCCTCATTGGCGCTCTGAGCCTCACTCAGTGAACCGGCTTCGAACCCATTCAGAGCGTCCAGACACCGCCGGACGAACCACTCCTGGTAATCCGTCCGGTAGGCGCTCCACGTTCCACCGAGGATGAGCAGCTCGATCTTGTCCGTGGGATGCCCGATGGCCTCCAGCGCTTCCAACCGGGCGGCAGACTGTTGGTACGGATCGAAGTCGTGCTGCAGCGCCCGCATGGCTCCTGGCTCGTCCGGCAGGTACGACTTCGGCATCCGGTAATCGGTCGGGCAAAAGACACACTTGCCGGGGCAGGGATAGGGTTTGGTCAGCACCGTGACCGTTGTAACCCCAGAAAGCGTGCGGGTGGGTTTCATCCGGATCCGGCGCAAGACCTGCGGCTCGGGGTTCCATACCCCCGCCTCGGTCAGCTCTCGGTAGGCATGCACGAGGACGTGCTTTGCCACGTAGCCGCCGTCCGGCAGGGGGTGATCACGCACTGCCTCGGAGACCCGGCTCCCGGCCCGGACCTCTTCGAGAATCCGGCGGGCCTGGGCCAGGTGCTCGGGCGTGTAGCGGCGGGCTGCGTGCCAATCGGTCTGTCTGGTCATGACCGCTATAATCCGCGCATGCGGAGGGAAGTCAGAGATCGTCTCCTGGAGATCAATCGCGAATTCTACCAAAGCTTCGCCGGACCCTTCGTCGAGAAGCGAAACCGATTGCAGCCTGGCGTCCTGCGAGCGATCGAGGACTTGCCGATGGATGCCCGGGTACTCGAGCTGGGCTGCGGACACGCTCCACTCGCTGCCCACCTCCATCAGCTCGGGTTCCATGGCAGGTATGTGGGTCTCGATCACAGCCAGGCCCTATTGGATCAAAGGGCGGCAGCATTGCGGCCTCCGACCTATGAGTTCCTCCGAGCCGACCTCGCCGATCCGGGCTGGCCAGGGCGGATAACTGCCTCCTCCGGCCCCTTCGAGCGGGTGCTGGCCTTCGCGGTACTGCATCACCTGCCAACGGAAGAACTGCGGCTGGCGGTCTTGAGTGAAATCCGGCGGCTGCTGTCGCCCGCCGGTTGGTTTACCCTCTCGGTATGGGACTTTCTGAACAGGTCCCGGCTGCGCCGTCGGATCGTCCCCTGGCCGCAAGCCGGACTGAATGCGGACGAAGTCGACCCGGCGGATTTCCTGCTCGATTGGCGGCACGGAGGCAAGGGATTGCGCTACGTCCACCACTTTGTGAGCACGGAACTGCACGGGCTGGCCGAAGAGGCCGGCTTCCAGGTGTTCGAGCAGTATCACTCGGACCGGGGGCTTGGGCTCTACCAGCATTGGCGGCCCGATCCAGGTGATCGATTCAGCGTGGGTTCGCGCTGAGTTACCCATGGGCGATCGGCGTCCGCCCGGCGTGCATGATACAATTCGGCCGCCCTGGAGGGGAAAGCTCGAAATCCCGGAGGGATGGCCGAGCGGCTTAAGGCGGCGGTCTTGAAAACCGCTGTGGGGCAACCCACCGGGGGTTCGAATCCCTCTCCCTCCGCCTCACCCGGGGAGGTGCCGGAGCCTGGTCGATCGGGACCGCCTGCTAAGTGGTTGTTGGGGCTTAAAACCTCAACCGAGGGTTCAAATCCCTCCCTCCCCGCCTTTGGCGCACCGCCGGCCGCAGCAGTTGTTCGGATGAGGGGATCCAAGCGCCTATAGCTCAGTGGATAGAGCGTCGGGTTGCGGACTCGAAGGCCGCAGGTTCGAATCCTGCTAGGCGCGCTCACCGCCCACCATGAATACCGGTGGGCGGTTCGCTCTATGGGGGGTCGCTTGGGTAGGCTAGGGTGATGAAGGCAAACTGCGCAGCAGACGCAGCATCACCCGGGGGGTGAAGGCTTTCAGCGGGGTCTGGCGAGTCTGCATGATATCGATGAACAGTTGCGGCAAGTCCGGCCAGCGGACGCAGGCGCGGGCCAGTGCGTCCATTACGACTCTATTCATGTACACCCGACGCAGCCAATGCGTCAATTCGAACGAGCGCTGGAAGCGGCGCCGAAGCCGCCGTTCATAGTGCGAGAGCGCCCGCTCCGACCAATCTCCCGCTTTGAGACAGTGCTCCAGGCAGTCTCCGGCCAGCACCCCCGATTCCAGAGCGTAGTCGATCCCCTCGCCTGAGAAAGGATTGACCAACCCGGCCGCCTCGCCAACCAGCAGCAACCGCCCTCGCCGCAATGGCGATCGGTGGAAGTCGAGCCGCAGCGGGTAGGCTTTGGTTGGGGGCTGGAATCGCCCGCTGCCGATCAGGGCGGCGATGGCAGGGTGGGCGAGGAAATGTTCGAGCAGCTCGTAGGTGTTCTCGTGGGCGGGTCTAAATACCCCAACCCCGATATTCGCGCTGCTGCTTGAGGTTGGAAAAATCCATCCGTATCCAGGGAGCGGGATCCCGTCGAAACGAAATTGGAATTCATGCGGCTGCCGCGGGAGCCCGTCCACGTAGAGCCGGGCCGCGAATCCGAGGGAGGGGCGGGTCGGGAGCAGCCCGAGCGTCCTGAGCAATCCCATGTTTGCACCGACCGCCAGGATGACCGACCGGGTGCGCCAGCTGTAGCTCGAGCCGGGCCAGACCGCGGCGACCGTTCCGTCTCGCTCGGAGATTCCTGTCACTCGCACCTGACCAATGAACTCGGCACCCGCCGTGATTGCTCCGGTCCGAAGCCCGTCATCGAGTGCGATTCTCGGAACGACGTAGCCTGGTTGGCCGTTGGGGTCGAGGGCGGCTTCGAATCTTGCCCCACTGGGACTGGTGACAGACATGGTATCGATCCGGAAGCCGCGTTGCGGCGCGAGGTCCGCCAGACCCAGCCGATCGAGGATCCGCAGCGCCTCTGGAGAGAGCCCGTCGCCGCACGTCTTATCTCGCGGGAACTCTTGCCGGTCGAGCAGCAGCACCCGCAGACCCTGCCGGGCGAGGTGCAGCGCGGCGGCGGAGCCACCGGGTCCAGCACCCACCACGATGGTGTCGTAAACGGAAGTCACAAAGTTCCCCTATCGCAGGCCGGCCTGGGGTCTACGGCAGGATGGTCAGCGGATTTACCCGCCCGAAGGAGTCGCTGCGCGCCTCGAAATGCAGGTGAGTTCCCGTGCAATTTCCGGTGCAGCCCATCCCAGCGATCACGCTGCCCTGGGAGACCGACTGCCCGCAACCGACATTGATCTGACTCAAGTGGGCATAGAGGGTCTGCCAGCCGGTTCCGTGGTCCAGCACCACCGTGTAGCCGTAGCCCCAGTCGTTCCAGCCGGCGTAGACCACGACCCCGTCGTCGGAGGCATAAATGCTGCTGCCCGCGCCACCGCCGATGTCAATCGCTTCGTGCGCACCCGGAATGTAGCCGTTACCCGTGACTGACTGGCCGGCGGTCGGCCATCCGAAGACTGCATCGCCAATCGACCCTCCGCTGACCGCCGAACAGGCCCCTGGGCCAAGGATGCTGGCGACCGACGGATTGGCGCGGGTGATCCGCACCTGCTGCCAGCTGGGCGCTTCACGGCGCCCACCTGGAACGATCAGTTCAGTCCCAGACGCGATTTCCGGTCGGGTGGGATCAATAGTCGGATCGAGCTCGTTGCCTGGCCAGTCGATAATTTCTTGGGCGGTTACCCCATAGAACTCCGCCACCCCGTTCAGGCCCTCCCCTTCGGTCCAGCGATGCAGGACTCCATCAATCGGCAGGATGAACAAATCTTGGCCCGGCTGTAGAGCGTGCGGGTCGCCCCCCAGCTCATACCAGTTGCCCCATAAGATCGTCTCCGGCTTGAGGCCGAATTTCTCGGCAATCACAAACAGGCTGTCCCCGCGCTGGACCTGATACTGGAGCAAGCCGGTCCGAGGCCGGGAGGGAAGGATGGTGTGGGCATCTCCAAGCCGGGCGATTTCGCCGTGGGTGGTGTCCAAGATCAGAAACGGAGGCAGCTCCCGCAATTGAACCAACGACTGGGTGGGCACTTCGGTGGGACCTGCGACGGCGGGCTCAGTGGCTCGGGCCCCAACCGCGGCGGCCGCCAGCCCCACCGCAATCAAGCTGGCCACCAGGCTATAAACTGGCCGTTCCAACCCCAACTCTCCGGTAAATCATTCCACTCATCTTAACCTGCCTCAAGGAAGAAAGTTGAGCGGGTTGACTTTTCCGTACAGGTCGGACATGAGCTCAAAATGCACGTGGGTTCCGGTGCAGTTCCCGGTGCAGCCCATCCCCCCCATCACATTGCCCTGAAACAGCCCATCCCCGCATCCAACCGCCACCGTGTCCATATGGGCATAGAGGCTCTGCCACCCGTTGCCGTGATCGAGCACGACGACGTTTCCGTAGCCGCCATTATGCCAGCCGGCGTACACCACCACCCCGGCGTCCACCGCATACACCGCGTTGCCCAGGCTGCCCCCGATGTCGATGCCCGGGTGAACCACCGGGTCATACGTATACCCCGAGATGTACTGGCTGGGCGTCGGCCAAATGAAGAACCCGGATCCGACCGGCCCGTCAACAACCGAGCCGCAATAGCCGGGGCCGAGAATCCGCGCCGTGGCTGGATTCGCACGGGTAATGCGCGGGGCGCGCCAATCCACCGTCTCCCGCTGTCCACCGGGGACCACCAGAATGGTCCCGGAAGCGATGTCCGGATTGAGCAGGTCGATATCCAGGGCCAGCCGATTCCCCGGCCAATCGAGAATGTCCTGGGGGGTGACCCCGAAGAAACCTGCAACCGAGACCAGGGTATCTCCAGCGATCCAGGAATAAAGGGTGCCGTCGACCGGCAAGATATTCAACTCCTGGCCGGACTGCAGGCTGTGGGGATTGTCCTCGAGGGACTCGAAGTTTCCCCACAGCACGGTTTCGGGTTTCAACCCAAATCGATCGGAGATTCCGAAGAGGGTGTCCCCCGGTTGGACCACGTATTTCAAAACATCCAATCGGGGCCGGGTCGGGATGAGGGTATTCAGCTCAGGCAAGCGCTGGATGCCCAGCGGAAGTCCGAACTCATACGCGGGTAAGCTGAGCGCGGCCGCCTCGACCGCCGCTGACTCAGCCGGGGGGGCCAGTTGGGCCGCAGCCGGGAGACCGGTCAAGCCAAACCGGGCCAGGATCAGCCCAGCCGCGACGACCAGCAAGAATCCGGCATGCTCGGCGAGCTGGCCGAGCGGTCTTCGCTCCCGGTCGTTCGGGGGCGGCAGTGGCGAGTTCGATTCTTTTACTAATTCTGCTCCATGAGCGACTCGAGGAACTCCTGGTTGTCCTCGGTCCGCCGCATGCTGTCGAGGATCGCTTCGGTAGCGTTCACCAGATCCTGCCCCGCCCCGTTGGGTGGCGCGGTGACCATCTGGGAGAACATCCGGCGCAGCAGCCACACCCGCTGGGTGATGTCTGGACCCAACAAGAGCTCTTCGCGCCGGGTTGAAGACCGTTCGATGTCAAAGGCCGGAAATACCCGCCGTTCCTGCAGGCGGCGGGAAAGATGCAGTTCCATGTTTCCGGTCCCCTTGAACTCCTCATAGACCACGTCGTCCATTCGCGAGCCGGTGTCTACGATGCAGGTCGCGATGATTGTCAGCGATCCACCCTCCTCCAGGTTGCGGGCCGCCCCGAAGAACCGCTTGGGAGGATAGAGGGCCGCCGGATCCAGGCCACCGGAAAGGGTCCGGCCGGAGGGCGTCACCATCAGGTTGTAGGCCCGAGCCAATCGGGTGATCGAATCGAGCAGGATCACTACATCCCGTCCATTCTCTACCAATCGCTTCGCCCGCTCGAGGGCGATCTCGGCGACCCGAACGTGGGACGAAGCTGGGTCATCAAAGGTAGATGAGATGACCTCGGCGTCGACGGAGCGATCCATGTCGGTAACTTCTTCGGGTCGCTCGCCGATCAAGGCCACCATCAAATGCACCCTGGGGTACTTGGTCGAGATGGCGTTGGCCACTCCCTTGAGCACGGTGGTCTTCCCCGCCTTGGGCGGCGACACGATCAGCCCGCGCTGGCCCTTGCCAATCGGAGCGATCAGATTCAACATCCGGTTAGCCAGCGCATGGCGATCGGTCTCGAGATCGAATCGCTCTTCGGGAAAGATCGGGGTGAAGGCTTCGAACTTGGGGCGGTCTTTGATTTGCTCCGGATCGAGTCCGTTGATCGTCTCGACCCGCAACAGCCCGTAGTACTTCTCGGTGTCCTTTGGGGGCCGGATCTGGCCGATCACCATGTCCCCGGTCCGCAGCCCAAACCGTCGGATTTGCGATTGGGAAACATAGATATCGTTCGGCCCCGGCAGGTAGTGCTCGGCACGTAAGAATCCCATGCCTTCATTCATGACTTCCAGGACCCCGCCCCGCAGCTCCAGTCCTTTCCGCTGCGCCTCGGCCTGCATGAGCTGCAGGATGAGGTCCTCCTTCTTCATGCGCGTGGCTCCGGTGATTTCCATTTCTTTGGACCGAGCGCGCAAATCAGAAAGGGTCAAGGCCTCCAGTTCTCCGATATTCATGGATTTTCTCCCTAGGGGAAGTTATCAACCCCTATCTAGCGGGTTTTTCAATACAGGCGACAGAATCTCAACGAATGAGGGCTAGCGGCTGTCCAGGCTCAATTGAGTAGCTGGGGAAAGCAGGAATTGTGCGGGTAAATTATAGCACCCGAGCCAATTCGGCGCAAGCGGACCTAGGTTCTAGGGTCATAATCGATCTGGCTGAAACGCATCAGTTTTTCCCACTTGTGAATTGAAGTGATCTCCCGGATCGTACCGCTGCGGGACCGCATCACCAGGCTGTGGGTCGTGGCCCCGGTCCCGCTGTACTTGACCCCGTTCAGGAGCTGGCCATCGGTGATGCCGGTCGCGGCGAAGAAAACGTCTTCCCCTGCCACCAGGTCGTCGATCCCCAAGTTCCGATCGGGGTCGTACCCTTGGCGGCGGCCCAGCTCGGCCTCCTCAGCCGATCGGGGCTGAAACCGGGCTTGAATTTCGCCTCCCATGCATTTGAGCGCGCAGGCGGCCAGCACCCCCTCGGGGGCGCCTCCGACCCCAACCAAGACGTCGATTCCAGAGTTCGGCCAGGCCGTCATGAGGGCGCCGGCGACGTCCCCGTCCGTTATCAGCGCGATTCTGGCCCCGGCCTGCCGGACCGCGCGGATCAGCTGCTCGTGCCGCGGCCGGTCCAGAATCATGACCGTCAGATCCCCGACGTCGGCGGCCTTGACCCGAGCGACTGCCTTCAGGTTGACCTCCACCGGTGCGTCCAAGTCGATCACGCCTTTGGCCTCAGGTCCGACCGCGATCTTGTCCATGTACACGAACGGGCCGGGCCGGAACATGCTGCCCCGCTCGGCCAGGGCCACCGTTGCGATAGAGTTTCCCCGGCCCAGCGCCAACAGGCGGGTCCCATCGATCGGATCGACCGCGATGTCGACCTGCGGCCCGTTTCCGCTCCCGAGCAGTTCCCCGTTGTAGAGCATGGGGGCGTGATCCTTCTCGCCTTCGCCGATCACGATCACGCCGTCGATGTCGATCGAATTCAGCACCAGCCGCATCGCGTCTACGGCTGCCCGATCGCCACCTTCCTTGTCACCGCGGCCCATGAGCCGCCCGGCGGCCAATGCAGCAGCTTCGGTCACCCGGGCGAGTTCGAGCGCCAGGTTCCGGGAAGGTTTCTCGCCCATTCAGGCTCCCCGGGTCAACCAGCCCACTGCGTAGTAGCCAAGGACTCCGGCCCACAACCAGGAATCCAACCGGTCGAGGGCTCCGCCATGGGCGGCGAAAAGGGTGCCGGTGTCTTTCACCTTCATCTGACGCTTGATCATGCTGATGCCCAGATCGCCCAGCGGGCTCAAGATGGCAATCAGGCCGCCCACGATCAAGCCCCGAACAACGGTCAGGCCCGAATCGGGCCCCGTCCCGATTCGCCACAACCCGGCCAGGCCGGCGCCGGCGGCTCCGCCGAACACTACTCCGGCCAGGTAGCCTTCCCAGGTCTTCTTCGGACTCAAGCGAGGCGTCAGCGGGCGCTTGCCTTTCCAACTACCCACCAGGTAGGCCGCTGAGTCGGCAATCCAAACCGCCGGCAGCGCGATCAAGATCCACCACTGCCCCTCGGGCAGCGAACGCAGCAGCACCAGATACCCGCCAATCCACCCCAGGTACACGATTCCGGAAACACTGACCGCGAAGTCGGTGGCCGAATGCAGGGCACCTCGTTCGTAGTCCAATAGGTGCCAGGTGAGTGCGATCAGGGTCAGCCCGGTCAGGGTGAGGGCCTGCCATTCGAGCGGCAGGTCAACTCGGGCGAGGATCAGCAGGGCGACCCCCAGGACCAGCAGCTGCAGCGAGGGTCGCAGCCCGGCGTCCCGGAAGAGCAGGCCATACTCAGCCGCCGCCAGTCCCAGGACCAGGGCGACTGCTCCGCCAAACAGCCAGCCGCCCCTGGCGATGATCCATATCAGAATTGGAAGGAGTAGGAGCGTGACGAGCAGCCGCTCGCGCAGCATTTAGCGGAAGGCCGGCACGGTGCCGAAACGTCGCTCGCGCTGAGCGTAGGCCCAGAGTGCCTGGCGCAGCTCCTCCGGTCCGAAGTCTGGCCAGTAGGTAGGAGTGAACCACCACTCGGAGTACGCGCTCTGCCAGATCAGGAAATTGCTGACCCGCATCTCTCCCGAAGTTCGGATGACCAGATCTGGATCGGGACTGCCGGCGGTGAAGAGGTAACGATTGACGACCGCCTCATCGACGCTCAGCGGGTCGAGCCCGTCTTCGAGCATCCGCTGGATCGCCTGGATAATCTCATCTCGTCCGCCGTAGTTCCAGGCGACATTCAGCACCAGCCGGGTGTTGTGCTTGGTGAGCTCGATGGCCTGACGGACCTTCTCCTGCAGCTCGGGCCGCAGCCCCTCTAGCCGGCCAATGTGGCGAAGCTGCACTCCATTGCCGTGCAGCTCTTTCAATTCGCGATCGATGACCTGCTCGAGGATGTTGATCAGCCCGCGCACCTCGCCAGTCGGGCGTTCCCAATTCTCGGTGGAGAAGGCATAGATTGTGAGATAGCCGATCCCGAAGTCGGCCGCCGCCCGCAGCACCCGGCGCAAGTTTTCAACTCCCGCTCGGTGGCCGGCCAGTCGAGGCAATCCTCGCTCCCGGGCCCAGCGACCGTTTCCGTCCATGATGATGGCGACGTGAGTAGGGACCGCTTCGGGTAATCCTTCGTCCATCCGTCGGACCTCAGATCTCGAGGACTTCGCTCTCCTTGCGCTCCGTGGTTTGGGTGATCTGATCGATGAAGCCATCGGTGACCTTCTGAAGCTGCTCCTCACCTCGACGCAGATCGTCCTTCGAGATCACCTTCTCCTGCTCGAACTCCCGCAAATCGCTGTGGACGTCTCGGCGGACATTGCGGACTGACACCCGGGCCTCCTCGGCCCGGGCCCGCACCAATTTCACCAATTCATGCCTTCGCTCCTCGGTAAGCGGAGGGATGCTCAGCCGGATCAGCTTGCCATCGTTACTCGGAGTCAGACCCAAATCAGAGGCTTGGATCGCCCGCTCAATCTCCTTGATGCTGCCGGGGTCGAACGGCCGGATCGTCAGCAAGCGCGGCTCAGGGGCAGAAATCGTGGCGAGCTGGATCAGCGGGGTCGGATTCCCATAGTAATCCACCAGGACCTTTTCCGCCAAGGCGGGGGAGGCGCGCCCCGTCCGGACGGCGGCCAGATCCTCCTCAAGGGCTCGGACCGCGCCGGCCATCCGAGATTCGGCCTCCGCCAAGGCATCCTTGATCATCGGCCCGCTCCAGTCTGTTCAGCAGTGGGTTTGAGTGCGAGATAGCATAGCGCAAAACGACGGTTTTGCGAAGCAAGCCTGGATCAGGAGGAATGCTCTCGACAAACGGCTGCTCGGGGTTGGAGCAGAATGGACCCGACGAAAGAAGCTACGCGCTGACTAGCGTGCCAACCGGCTGTCCGAGCACCGCTTTCACCAGGCTGCCCGGCTGCCACATGTCAAGCACCAGGATCGGGAGGTTGTTGTCCATGCACAGGGATATGGCCGTGGCGTCCATGACTTCGAGGCGCAGGTTCAGCGACTGGATGTAGGTCAGGCGCTCAAAGCGCTTAGCGGTCGGGTCCTTGGCCGGATCGGCGCTGTACACCCCGTCGACTTTGGTGGCCTTGATCACGATTTCGGCGCCGATTTCCATGGCCCGCAGCGCGGCGGCCGTATCGGTGGAGAAGTACGGGTTGCCGGTGCCAGCTCCCATGATCACCACTCGGCCCTTTTCCAGGTGGCGCCTGGCCCGGCGCTGGATGTAGGGTTCGGCCAGGGCCCGCATCTCAATGGCGCTCATGACTCGGGTGACGGTCCCGGCCCGTTCGAGGGCGTCCATCAACGCCAGCGAATTGATGACCGTGGCCAGCATACCCATGTAATCCGCAGTGGCCCGTTCCATTCCGCGTTCGATGCCAACCCGACCGCGCCAGATGTTTCCGGCCCCGATAACGATTGCCAGCTCGATGCCGAGGGCCTTCACGTCCTGGATCTTCTCGGCCACCGCTTCCGCCCGCTTCGGATCCACCCCAAAGCCTTCGGAGGGGGCCAGGGCCTCCCCGCCGAGCTTCACGAGCACTCGCTTGTAGGCTGGTTTGGGCATAACGGATTTCAGCTCCGATTCATGAAATGGGCCAACTCTTGGTTGGCCCGTTTGGTCAGCCCACTGCCTCTCCTACCTCCCAGCGTTGAAATCGCCGGATCGTTACGTTTTCCCCGGTAGAAAGGATCATCTGCTGAACCATGTCGTTGATCGTCTTGTCTTCATCCCGCACGTAGGGCTGCCGCAGCAGACAGTGGTCATCCAGGAACTTCTCCAACCGACCCGCCACAATCTGCTCAATGACCTTCTCGGGTTTCCCCTCTCCGATTGCCTGCTGGCGGGCGAGCTCGCGCTCCCGCTCCAACACCTCTTCCGGCACTTCGGCTGAACTCAGCCAACGCGGCGCGCTGGCCGCGACCTGCAGGGCAATTTCATGTGCGAAGTGGCGAAATTCCGGAGTGCGGGCCACAAAGTCGGTCTCACAGTTGACTTCCACCATAACCCCGAGCCGTCCGTCGCCGTGGCTGTACAGGTCGACGAGTCCATCCTGGGCGGGCCGGTCGGCCCGGCTGGCGGCTTTGGCCAGTCCGCGCTCGCGCAGGATCACCTCCGCCCGCTCCAATTCACCATCGGCCTCTTCGAGAGCCTTGCGACAGTCCAAGACACCGGCACCGGTGCGTTGGCGAAGCTGCATCACCAATTCGGCCGAGATCGTCATTCCGTCGGCTGGGTCTCCGTCGGTGGAACTTCTGCGCCGCCGTTGGCAGCCGGCTGATCCGGCGCGGCGGCCTTGGCCGCCTGCGCTTCGAGTTCCTCATCGAACTCTCCGCTCATCAATTTGGCCAGGGTCGCCTCCCCGAGCAGCTCCTCGTCTGCCATTTCTGGAACTGCCTGCTGCTCCCCGACGGCCTCGCCTGCCTCACCGGCCTCCGGGTGATCCTTACGCATCTCAAGGCCCTCCAGGACCGCGTTGGCGACGGTCGCCGAGAGTAGTTTGATGGCCCGGATCGCGTCGTCGTTGGAGGGGATAACGTAGTCCACTCCACGCGGATCGCAGTTGGTGTCTACCAGGGCGATCACTGGGATGCCCAGCAGATTGGCCTCGTGGATTGCCGTTTCCTCGTTCTTCACATCCACCACGAAAAGCAATTGCGGGATCGCCTTCATGCTGCGAATCCCGCCCAGACGGTCGGCGAGTTTGGCAATCCGCCGAGTAAGGGTGAGGGCCTCCTTCTTGATCAGCCGCTCAAAATCCCCTGCGTCACGCCTGCGCTCCAATTCATCCAGCTCGTCGATCCGACTGCGGATCGTGCGCCAGTTGGTCAGAGTTCCACCCAGCCAGCGGGTATTGACATACGACATCCCGCAGCGGGTCGCCTCCTGTTCGATCGCCTCCTGGGCCTGGCGTTTGGTCCCCACGAAGAGCACCGAACCTCCGCTGGCCACCGTCGCCCTGATCAAGGCGTAGGCCTCCTCCAAAGAGTCCAGGGTCTGCTGCAGGTCGATGATGTGAATGCTGTTGCGTTCGGTGAAGATGAAGGGCTTCATCCGCGGGTTCCACTTGCGGGTGCGGTGGCCGAAGTGCACCCCGGTCTCCAATAACTCCTTCATGTTCACGACTGGCATCTGGCCTCCTCGAACTCGAAAACCGGACCCGCAGAACCCAGTTCGGGCTGGACCCGCGCCCTAACTCGCAACGTCAGCCCGCGGGCAGAAACTCTCCCGCCAGGCTGCTCGCAGCCTAAAGCGGGAGCGCCCGGCAGTATAACACACCTACGACTAGCTCTCCGGATTGTTAAAGGCCACAGCTACGGCCACCGCGTGTTGCTCGGTGTGGCTGAGGCTGATGGCCCAATCGGTGAGGCCCATGGAGGTGGCCAGCTGATGAGCCTGGCCATGCAGGCGCAGCTGAGGTTCCCGGCGCGGGCCGACAATCACTTCGATTTCCTTCCAGGCAACGTCGCCGATCCCAGTTCCCAGTGCCTTCGCGACGGCCTCCTTCGCGGCGAAGCGGGCCGCGAGAGCCGGCGTCTGCCCGTTGGAGTCAATCAGCTCCTGAGGGGTGTAGAAGCGCTCGAAGAATCGATCACCATGCCGCAGTATGGCATGATCGATCCGATTTACTTCAATCACGTCCACCCCGGACCGCAGCATCGCTATTGCGGCCTCCCGTTCGAGCCGGCACTGGCGATGGCCATATTGTCGGGATCGAGGAAACGCCTCGCGACTCTCAGAATGTCCTTGGCGGAGAAGCTCCGCACCAGGCCAGGGTAACGCTGATAGTAGTCCAGCCCGAGGGCGTGGCGCTCCGCGTTGACGATCGCTCCGGCGACCCCTTCGTTCGACTCCAGCTGCAAGGGGAGCCGCCCGATGAAGTTGGCCTGGTTGTCCTCGAGCTCGGTCTGACTCGGGGAGCGGGTGCTCATCTTGCGCATTTCCTTCCGAATAAGCTCGATGGCCCGGTCAAGGTTCTTCGGGTTCACTCCCGCCACGATTTGCCAGGGGCCGGGGCCGTGGCCGCCGACCAGGCTGCTGTAGGCGTAGTACGCCAGGCCGGCCTCCTCCCGCACGACATCCCCGATCCTCCCGTACATGCCGAACCGGCCCAGAATATTGTTGGCCAGTGCCGCCGCCAAGTAATCAGGATCCGAACGGGGCGGTCCCGGTACCCCCATGACCACGTCGGTCTGGCTCTTTCCCTCCAGGCTGATGTGATCGCGGTGGAGACCTTTCAATTTTTCGATCCCCGGCAGTTCGAGTTGGACCGCCCGCCCGTTGGCCTTCCAATTGGCGAACCGCTTAGCAACCGCATCAGCGGCCTCTTCGCCTTTCACCCCGCCGACCACCGAGATCACCATTCCACCTGGCCGATAGTGGGCCCGGTGGAACGCCCTCAAATCGGCCACCGTGAGGTTGGTGACCGTCTCCTTGTATCCGTCGGTCGGGACCGAGTAAGGATGGCCCGGATAGATTAACCCGTTAAAGGCCAGATCGGCCCGCGCCCCGGTCTCTTGATCCCGGATCGCGAGCGAGGTCAGCATTTCGGCCCGCAGCCGATCGACCTGCCGCTTTGGAAATGCGGGTTGGCGGAGCACTTCCAGCAGCAGGTCCAACAGGGTACCCAGATCCTCCGCCAAGGCCTTGCCCGAGAACGAGGTACTGTGTTTCCCGGCCGAGAAACTGAGCCGGGCCCCAATGGATTCGATCGATTCGTAGATTTGCTCGAACGTCCGCTCCTGAGTCCCCCGCATCAGGCTGGCGGCAGTCATCGCGGCCAGCCCGGCCTGGTTGGGCTTTTCCTGCAACGCTCCGACCCAGAGGTATCCGGAAAGCACCACCGAGGGGCTCGAGAAATTCTCGCGGCCCAAGAAGACGATCCCGTTCGGCAAGACCTCCCTGCGGATGGTCTCGGGTCCGGGAAGGCTGTGCAGATCGAGCTGCTTAGATTCGGCCATTGGGTCGATACACCCCTACCGTGCGGTTCGACGGCACCAACCGCTTGCGAGCTACTTCCAGGATCGATTCGGGAGTGACCTGCGCCAGCCGGTCCAGATAGGTCTCAAACCACTCCTGCCCGGCGAACATTTCGCTGTAGCCAAGCCAGAAGGCCTGGTTGGTGATGCTTTCGGTGCCGAAGGCAAAGAGGGCCCGGGCCTGTTTGATGGCCTTGGCGACTTCCTGCTCCCGCACTTTGTCGTTAAGCAGCTTGGCGATCTCCTCGTCACAGGCTTCCAGGGCCGCCTCGGCGGTGCTGTCCGGCCGGACGGTGACCGAAATTGAATAAAGATAGGGATCGATGCTGGCCGTCAGGTTTCCCGAAACCGAGGCGGCCAGCTCTCCTTCGACAAGCCGCCGGTAGAGCCGAGAGGTTTTGTTCGAGATGTCGCCGCCGAAGAAACCGAGGTTTGTCGCCCCGCTCAACGCGCTGTCCAGCACAGCCATCGTGATCAGGTCCTCATCCCCCGCCCTGGGGGCCCGATAGGCGAGCTCGAGGTAAGCTGTTTCGCCGGGTCCTTCGACTTCCACCCAGCGTTCTCCGGGTTGCACCGGCTCCGGGCGCGGGGTGTGGACCGGCCGGGGTACCTTGGGGATCGCTCCGAAGAGCTCCCGGATCCGCTCGAGCATGGGTCCGGTTTTGAAGTTGCCCGCCACTGCCAGGACCGCGTTGCTCGGCACATAGTAGGTCCGGTAGTGGTTGTACAGGTCATCCCGGGTAATCGATTCGAGATCGGTCATGTCACCCAGGACGGTGTGGTGATACGGGTGAATCCGGAAGGCCACCGCGTGCAGCTCCTCGGACAAGCGGAAGGAAGGATCATTTTCAGCTCCCTGCCGCTCGGAGATGATCACCGTCCGTTCCGACTCCACTTCCTTCGACTCAAACAGACTATTCGCCATTCGATCGGCCTCGATCTGCAGGCCGAGATCGGCTCGGTCGGCCGGCATGGTTTCGAAATAGGCCGTCCAATCGACCCAGGTGAAGGCGTTCCAGAATCCGCCGTCGCGCGAGATCGCCCGGTCCAGCGTTCCGGCCGGATAGGTCGGCGTCCCCTTGAACTGCATGTGTTCGACCCAGTGGGAAACTCCGGTGGTCCCGGGCTGCTCGTTTCGAGCCCCGACCCGATACCAGACCCAGGTACTGATCAGCGGCGCGGTATGGATCTCCTTGAGCCGCACCTCCAGGCCATTCCGGAGCCTGGTCCGCAGCATCGATTCGCTCATAGGCTGCGCTCCTCGTGACGCGCGGGCTCCGGTTCGGCGAGCGGCATCCCATCCGGCCCGTACCCCTGCCCGAATCCGACATAGCGGAACCCTAAGCGGGCCATCTGCTTGGGATCGTAGATATTGCGACCGTCTACGATGACCGGCTGGCGCATCTGATCGTGGAAGCGCTGCAGATCCAGCTGAATGAATTCATTCCACTCAGTGCACACTACAACCGCGTCACAGCCTGCCGCCAAATTGTACGGGTCGGCAGTCATCTGGATCTCGGGGAATAGTTCAGCGGCCCGCTGCATGCCAACCGGATCATAGGCCCGGATCCGGGCACCCTCGGAGCTGAATAACTGGGCGACCTCCAAAGCGGGCGCTTCGCGCAGGTCATCGGTGTTCGGTTTGAAGGTCAGACCCAGCAGTCCGATCTGCTTGCCCCGCAAACCACCGAGCATTTCGCGAGTTTTGTCGACCAGCAGCGCTCGCCGGTCGTCGTTGATTTCCATCACCGCCTGAAGCAGCTGCGGATGACGCCCCTTTTCCGCCGCCATGTAGGCCAGGGCCTTGACGTCTTTGGGAAAGCACGACCCTCCATAACCCAACCCGGCCTCCAGGAAATGAGGAGTAATCCGGGGGTCGTACCCCATTCCGGTGGCCACTTCCTTGATGTCCGCCCCGAGCGCCTCACAGATGTTGGCGATCTCGTTGATGAAAGAGATCTTGGTCGCCAGAAACGCGTTCGAGGCGTACTTGATCATCTCGGCCGTGCGCAGATCGGTAATCATAATCGGGGCCCGCAATGGCAGGTGAAGCTGGGCCACTTTCTCGGCGGCCCGCGGGTCGGTGGAGCCCAGGACCGTGCGAGCCGGGTGCATGAAATCGGTGATGGCCGCCCCCTCCCGCAGGAACTCGGGATTCGATACGACCGAGAAGGGGATCGAGACTCGTTGGTTGGATCGTACGATGTCCGCCAACCAGTCGCCGGTGCCGACCGGGACCGTGGATTTGTTGACAATAATGAGCGGCGCGATCATTTCCTGGGCAATCGATTCGGCGGCCTGGCGAATATGCTTGAGATCGGCCTCCCCTTCTGCTCCCCCGGGGGTCCCTACCGCGATGAAGACAAATTCGGACTCTGCGACCGCCTCCGAATAGGAGGTGGTGAAGCGCAGCCGCCCGGCCGCCAGGTTGCGCCCGACCAGCTCTTCCAACCCGGGTTCGTAGATGGGCAGCTCACCCCGCTGCAGCCCGGCAATCCGATCCTGATCGGTGTCGAGGGCCACGACCCGGTTGCCGAGATCGGCAAAGCACGCACCGGTCACCAGGCCGACATGGCCAACCCCGACCACCGTTAGATTCTTCAAAAAGCTGTCTCCTAGAGGGGGCGGCAATAATACCATGCAACCCCGCCCAAGGTCCTACCTGGCGTAGAATTTGCAGAGTCTCACATTGGAGGGTGCCGTGGAAGTCAGCCAGGCTATTCGACTGAAAAGGGCGGTTCGGAGTTTCACTCCCCAGCCGCTGCCGGAGCCGGCGCTTCGATCCATCCTGAACGCCGGCCGCCGGGCTCAATCGGCCAAGAACCGCCAGGCGTGGCATTTTCTCGTCATCCGCGACCGCCAGTCCCTGGAGGGCTTGTCCAAGCTGGGCAAGTACGCCGGCCACCTGGCGGGGGCGGCGGCCGCCATCGGCATTCTGACCCCTGACCCGGCTGAACGCTGGTCGATCATGTTCGATGCCGGCCAGGCCGCAGCCTACATGCAGTTGGCGGCCTGGGAACAGGGGATTGGATCCTGCCCTGCGACGATTTACTTGCCGGAGGAGGCCCGAAAACTGCTGGGGGTCCCGGCAGACCTGCATCTGCGGGTGATGTTTTCGTTCGGTTACCCGGCAGACCCGGCGGAGCTCACGGCGCCACCCCAGCGGGGCGGCCGCAAGCCGCTAGCGCAGGTCGTCTCTTTCGAGCACTGGCAGGACGCCTCCCGCTGAGATTCTCCCGCCAGCTGGTCCCCCTGATCCTGACCCGAACCGCCATCAACACCGCCTACCGGATGGTGTATCCCTTCCTGCCGGTGATTGCCCGCGGACTCGGCGTGGCCCCTGAAGCCATCATCCTTGGGGTGACTGCCCGCCTGGCGCTGGGCCTGGCGACGCCGTTCCTGGGCGCCCTCGCCGACCGAGTCGGGCGAAAGCCGGCTATGCTGGCGGGGATCGTCACCTTCATGATCGGCGGATTGATCGTGGGGCTGTATCCAAGCTACACGACGCTCATCGTGGCACTGCTTACAGTCGGCCTCTCGAGGTCGCTGTTCGACCCGGCCCTGCAAGCTTATGTGGGCGACCGGGTCGCCTTCGAGCGGCGAGGGACCCCCATGGCGCTGGTTGAATTGAGCTGGTCGGGCGCATACCTGCTCGGGGTGCCCGTGGTCGGTCTCCTGATCGGCGCGGCCGGATGGGTTGCCCCGTTCCCGGCACTGGCGGCGGTGGCCCTACTCGGCGCGCTCTGGGTCGGGTTCACGTTGCCCGGGAAGGCCGGCACGGAGGTTCGAGGGGCCTCAATCACAAGCGGGTTCTCGGCGATTCTTGCCCGCCGCTCCGCCCTGGCCGGACTGGCGGTGGGGTTTTTGCTCTCGTCGGGCAATGAGACGGTGAGCATCGTGTATGGACTGTGGATGGAGCAGTCCTTCGGCCTGCAGATTGCCGCCTTGGGGGCGGCCACGGCCGTGATCGGTCTCGCCGAGCTCGGCGGAGAAGGCCTGGTCGCTGGCTTTGCGGACAGAATTGGAAAGCGCCGGCTCGTCGCGGCTGGAATGATAATGAACACCGCGGCTGCCCTTGTGCTTCCGCAACTTGGCGGATCGCTTGCGGTTGGACTGATCGGCCTATTCGCGTTCTACCTTAGCTTTGAGGCCACGATCGTCTCCACTTTGCCGCTGATGAGTGAGCAGGTGCCGGAGGCCCGGGCGACCCTTCTGGCGACCAACATCGCCGGCCTGTTGCTGGGCCGCAGTCTGGGGGCCCTCGCCGGGGCCCCGCTGTTCTCGCTGGGCATGCAGGCGAACGGAGCCGCCGCCGCAGCTCTCAATCTGCTGGCGCTGGGGTTGTTGCTTGGCCTGGTCAAGGAGCGAGGCTCTTGAATATGGAACAACGACCGGCAATTGATCTGCTTGTCCACTCCGCTTCCCAGCTGCTCACTCTCGCCGGCGGCCCGCAGCGCGGGACGTCCCTGGGCGCCCTGGGAATCATCCCCGGCGGGGCGGTTGCCATTCGCGGCGAGCTCATCGTCGCGACCGGCTCAACCAAGGATCTCCGCCGGTCGTACGTTGCAGCCAGTGAGCTGAGCGCCGCCGGCCGGGTGGTTCTGCCGGGTTTTGTCGACCCGCACACTCATCTGGTGTGGGCCGGCGACCGCGCCGCCGAATTTGAACAACGGGTCCAGGGAGCGAGCTACCTGGAAATTCTGGAGGCCGGAGGTGGCATCCTCTCGACCGTGCGCCGGACCCGATTCGCCAGCCTCGAGACCCTGCTTTCGGAGAGCCGCCCGCGGCTGCGGCAGATGTTGGAGCACGGAACGACGACCGCCGAGGCCAAGACCGGGTACGGGCTGGAACTCGAGGCCGAGCTTCGTCTGCTGCAGGCAATCCTGGCGCTGGATTCCAGGACAGGCGTCGAATTGGTCCCGACTTTCCTGCCCGCCCACGCCGTGCCCGAAGGTTGGGCGCCCGAGGAATATGTCGCTTTGATCTGCGAGCACATGCTTCCCGCCTTGATTCCTTGGTGGGCCAGCCAGGGCCAGGGGCGCCCACTGCCATTTGTCGATGTGTTCTGCGAAGTCGGCGCCTTCGATCTCGCCCAGAGCCGGCGGGTGCTCGAGTGCGCCCGCGATCTAGGATTTCCACTCAAGATTCACGCCGACGAATTTAACCCGCTGGGAGCAGCCAGGCTGGCGGCCGAACTTGGGGCCACCTCCGCCGATCATTTGCTCCGGACCCCGGATTCAGACCTTGAACTGCTTGGTGGATCGGAGACCGTGGCTGTGGCACTGCCGGCAACGCCGTTCGGCCTTGGCTTGCCGACGTACCCTCCGGCTCAGGCGATCTTGAAGCATGGAGGCATCCTGGCGCTCGGAACGGACCTCAATCCCGGGACCGCCTGGTGCGAAAACATGCAGTTTGTGATCAGTCTGGCCTGCCGAACCTTGGGCCTCAGCTCTGCCCAGGCGATCGCTGCGGCGAGCATCAACGCCGCCGCCGCCATCGGCAGAGATAAGCGGGTCGGCAGCCTCGAGCCCGGTAAACAGGCCGACGTGCTCCTGTTGAGGGTGTCCGACTATCGCCAGCTTGGTTACCGGTTTGGCACGAACCTTGTATCGACGGTCATCAAGAAAGGCCAAATCGTCGTGGCTGAGAGGACCGATGGATTGGACTGAAGCACCGCTCGGCATCCGGGCGGTTCTCATCGTGGCGGGTGCCGTCGCGGCTTGGATTTCGATTCGATTTGTGCTGCGGATCACGATGCGCCTATTCGCCCTTGGCTGCCTGGGCCTCGCCGTGCTGGTAGTCATTGGCGGGGTCGCCGGCTGGCTGGGCTGAGCCGGGCTGAAGCGGCACAACTCACGGCTTTAACGAAAACAGCCCCTCCGACTGGAGGGGCTGTTGTTTTGCGTCCTCGGCGGACTAGTAGTCCGGCATAGGAGGGGTGGGTGACTTCTCTTCCTGGGGAACGTCGGTCACCAGGGCCTCGGTCGTGAGAATCATGGCCGCGATCGAGGCGGCGTTTTCCAGCGCACCCTTCGTGACTTTGGCTGGATCGATGATGCCGGCCACGACCATATCCACATAGTCGCCCGCCATCACATCGTAGCCGATGTTCTTGTTCTTCTTCTCAGTCTGCTGACGGCGCACCGCCTCGAGCACCACCGCCCCGTCCATTCCGGCGTTGCGGACGATGCCCCGCAGGGGC
>Ga0209109_10000418_pt1 | contig 22463 bp, 18 predicted proteins | sample Rifsed10ft2_FD_184004 | JGI IMG/M metagenome (GOLD analysis project Ga0209109, IMG submission 184004) | Soil microbial communities from Rifle, Colorado, USA - sediment 10ft 2 (version 2) | ecosystem: Environmental > Terrestrial > Deep subsurface > Rock core/Sediment | place: Rifle, Colorado... | reverse complement strand
TCCCACACCGACCCCGGCCCGGCCCACTCGCCCGCGTGGATCTCGATGCCCACCCCGGCCTCGCGCAGCCGCGCCAGCGTCCTGCTCAAGGGCTTGATCGGGACCTCCGGCCATCCCGCCAGTGCGATCCCAAAAACCAGATTCGCCGCGCGCAGCCGAATCACGCGGTCGGCCAGCTTTTCAAAGGTCTCCGGCGGCCGGTTGCGCGCGACGGCCACGAGGAACTCCACCTGAATCTTTCCACCCTCCAGCCCGGTCACGTACTCGCGGAACTCGCCGAACGCCTCGATTAACTTGCCGTCGTCGCGCGGCAGTTCGCTCGTCCCCATCATGATCTCGGTGTAGATCACGTTCTGCGCGATCAGCCGCGCGATGTGCGCGGCGAGGATGGGCTTGAAGCGTTCCGGATCGCCCTCGACCGCGTCCGCAGCCTGGAACCACCGGACGAACTCCTCGAAGTTCCGGACCGGGTACGCCGCCTGCAACGTTTCCGGAGTCAGCGGGAGCGAGACCCCTCGACGCTGGATCTCGCGCAGCATGGCCGGATCCACGATGCCGTCGAGATGGCAATGCAGTTCCACTTTGGGGATGTGCTGAAAGCCCACGAAGCGGTCCCTGTTTTTTGCCACGAATTACACGAACGTCACAAATTTGGATCTCTCGTGGAATTCGTGCAATTCGTGGCTGAACTTGGCTATGGCAGGATCAGGTGCAGGTCCCCGAACTCGTGCCAGAGATAGCCGCGCCGGAGAGCCTCATTATAAGCGATGCGCAGGTGATCCATCCCGGCCAGCGCTTCGAGCATGAGCAAATGTGTGGACTGGGGTTCGTGCCAGCCGGTGAGCAGGGCATTGACGGCGCGCAGGCCGCGCTGCGGTGTGATCATCACGCGCGTCCAGCCCTCGCCGGGATGCGTGATTCCCTCTTCGTCGGCGACGGTCTCGAGCGCGCGCACGCTCGTCGTCCCGACGGCGATCACCCGCCTGCCCGCCGTCCGCGCGACGTTCACGGCGCGCGCCGTTTCGAGCGGGACGCGGTAGAACTCCTCGTACGGCGGCTCGTGATCTTCCAGGCTGGCGACGCCCGTATGCAACAGCAGCGGCGCAAACTGGACGCCGCGCGCGATCAGGCGTGTGATCAGCTCGGGGGTGAACGCGCGGCCGGCCGAGGGCATTTCGGCGCTGCCCGGCTCGGTCGCGTAAACGGTTTGGTAGTATTCGAGCGGCCAACTCTCCCGGACGTAACTATAGCGGATCGGGAAGCCCTGTTCGGCCAGATAAGCTTGCAACGGGAACGGCAGGTGAAGGGTCGCAATCCACAGGCGGATGGGGATCGGGGTGGGGGTGACCGGCCCGTCGCCCCTACGATGGTCGGGGTGATAAGGCGTATGCAAGATGGCCGTGGCCCCGCCCGGCAGTGTCAGCGCCTCGCCCGCCGTGGCCTCGTAGAAAGGTGCGCTGGCGTTCCCGGTGGGCCGGCGCACTTCCACGATCCACACCTCCGCCGGGAGGTGGGTCGAGAGGTGGAGTTCGAGCGGCGTGCCGTCTGCGCGCGTCGCGTTGACGGCCGCGTTCAGCGTGCCGCTCGTGTTGATCACGAGGACATCGCCTGCGGCGAGAAAGGCGGGCAGGTCGCGGAACTGTGCATGGACCACGTGGTCATCCCCAGGGTGCGACACCATCAGGCGTACCTCGTCGCGGGCGAGGCCGCGCGCCTCAGGCGGTTCGTGCGCTTCCAGTTCCGGCGGCAGTTCGAAGTGGAGCGCGTCGCGGGTCGCCACGGCGATGTGACGGAAAGCGGAAGTTTTCGTATTCGGCGCAGGCGCGATCGTCGCGGCTGCCCGGTCAAGTAGCGGGTTCATGTCGGTTCCACGACCACCGAGCGGGCGGCATAGCGGCCGCTGGGGAGATCACCCTCGAGCAGCGCGAGCAAGCCGGGCACGCTTTCTTCGGGCAGCGGGCGGTCGCTGATGTCCTCGCCGGGGTAGGCCTCCTGATGCATCTGCGTGCGCATGTCGCCGGGGTCAACCCAATAGACGCGCCACTCCGGGTTTTCGGCGGCGAGGACGGCGGAGAGTTGCTCGAGCGCGGCTTTGCTCGAACCATATCCGCCCCAACCCGGATATGGCTGGACTCCGGCGTCGCTCGTCACGTTGATGATGCGCGCGCCGGGTTTCAGCTTGTCCTGCACCGCCTGGATGATCGCGAGCGGCGCGATGACGTTCGCGCCGTAAACCTGCTCCAACACGCCGAGCGGATACGTGAGCAGCGGGGGCTGCGGGCTGAGGCCGAGGAGGCTCGCGTTGTTCACGACGGCATCCAGCCCGCCCGCGACCTGCGCCGCATCCGCAAGCGCCTGGCGGTGCGCTCGCTGGGTAACGTCGCCGGCGATGGTGACGACGCGGGTCAGGCGGGACAATTCGGCGCGGGCGGCGTCCAAAGCCTCGGCGCCGCGCGCGTCGAGGATGAGGGCCCAGCTGCGTTCGGCAAGTGCGCGCGCCAGCGCCAGGCCCAGGCCGCGTGACGCCCCGGTGATCAGGGCAGTGTGCGAAGTCGGTGAAGTCATACTGAGATTCCTTTGCGGTGGGTCATCCATTACACAGTATCAGCGAAAAAACGACCCGTCGCATCTGGCGACGGGTCAGTTTCCTGGCTGTCCAAATGGGCAGGTAGCGCCCCTTACAAATTGACCAGCCCGCGTTGCGCGGCGATGGTCACGGCCTCGGTGCGGTTGCCTGCGCCCAACTTGCTCAGAATGGAACCGACGTGGAATTTGACGGTGCGCTCGCTGATGACGAGCGCGGCGGCGATCTCTTTGTTCGTTTTGCCTTGAGCGAGCAACTTCAGCACTTCCATCTCCCGCTCGGTCAGGGAGTCGGCGCTCGTCTCGCGCTCGGTAGTCTGCTGGCTCATGTGCTGCAGGAGTTTGGAGGCGACCACTGGCTGCAAGAGCGACCCGCCTTCGCTCACCACGCGGATAGCCTTGAACAACTCCTCGCGCGGCGCGCCTTTCAGGAGATAGCCTTGCGCCCCGGCCCGCACTGCGCTCACAATGCGCTCGTCGGTGTCGAACGCGGTGAAGACGATGACGGGCGCATCGGGGCGGGCGGCGCGGATTTGCCGCAGGGCTTCCACCCCGTCCATCCCCGGCATCTCCAGATCGAGCAGGATCACGTCCGGCGCGAGCGCGGCGGCGCGCTCCACCGCCTCCGCACCCGTGGCCGCCTCGCCGACGACGACTAAATCGGGCTGGGTGCTCAGCATGGCGACCAGCCCATCGCGTACCACGGGGTGATCGTCGGCGACGAGGAGGCGGATGGGCATGGGATCGTAGTTCGTATTGCGCAGGGCGTATCGCGTGGCGGTTACGCACTCACAATACGCTTCACGTCTTGTGTTCCAGCGGGATGACCACTTCAACCCGCGTCCCAGCGCCGGGGCTGCTCTCGATGCGCAAACTGCCGCCGAGGAGCTTGACACGCTCGTTGAGGCCAATCAAGCCGAAGCGGCCTTTCGGGATTTGGGAGGAGTCGAAGCCGCGCCCGTCGTCGGCGACGGCCAGCTGGACTTTGTCCGGGAGCGTCACCAGTTCGACGGTGACGTTCCGGGCATGGGCGTGGCGCGTCACGTTGGTCAGCGCTTCCTGAACGATGCGATACAGCCCGACTTCGACGTTGACAGGTAACGGGCGGTTGCCGCCCGTGGCGTGAAAGTGATCTTGCAAATACCATTTGGCCGCATACTCATCCACCAGCGCTTCCAGGGCTTCGGCGAGCGTGCGGCCTTCGAGCGGCGCGGCGCGCAGGTCGAGCACCGAGCGGCGGGCCTCTTCCAGGTTGGCGCGGGTGAGGGCGAGGGCCTGCGCCACCGCCTGCCGCGCGCGCGCCGCGTCGGCCGCGGATTCCAGCAGTGCGTCCGCAGTTTCCAGTTGCAGGGTGATGGCCGCCAGCCCCTGCGCGAGCGTGTCGTGGATCTCGCGCGCCAGCCGGGTGCGCTCCTCCGCCGCGCCGAACTCCGCGCTGCGCGCGAACAAACGCGCGCGTTCAATCGCGATGCTGAGCAGATCACCCACTGTAGACAGCAGCTGCAGGTCGTCGGGGGAAAGTTCGCGCCAGTCGCCGCTGGCGACGTTGAGCACGCCGAGTTTTTTGCCGTGCGCGTACAAGGGGATGCTGGAGTGGTAGCGCAGGCCGTCGGTGCCGTCCACCAATCCTTTGAGGCGGCTGCAGGTGACGACGTTGACGTTGGCCGCGCCGTCGAGGTCGCCCGCGCGGTAGGTGTCCAGGCAGTAACACGCGCCTTCCATGCGGTGGGGATAATGCGCCAGCCCCGGCGGGAGGTTTTGCGCGGTGGCCAGATACGATTCGCCCGTCTCCTCGCGCAGGAGCCAGACCCAGCCGGTCTTCAGATCGAGCAGCTCGGCCACGTGCGCGAGCGCGGCCTGCAGCGCACGCGCGAGGTCCACTTCGCGGTTCAGCGCCTGCGCGATGGTGTTGAGGATCGAGAGTTCGCGGTTGCGCCGCTGGAGCTTGTCGGTGGCAGATTCGGATTTTGGAGGAGCGGGCATGGAGTGTTTCTCTCACTGGCCTTGAAGCACATTGTAGCGCGGTTGTTAGATTTGGGGGAAAAGGCAGGCTGTGCCATAATCGCGCGGTGTCTGAGACATTTCATGCCACCCACCCATCTCCGCCGCATTTCAATTCGTGACGATTACCTCAACCCGCAAGCCGTCTTGCCCTACGGGCTACTACTTGGCGAGATAAAGGCGACCCTGAAAGACACCCACGAATTTGTCCACAGCCTGAATACCATGCTTTATCAGCAAACGGGTCAACGCATCGAAGACATTTTGATGGCTGCTACTTTTAGCGGGATGTTGAGTGAATTTATTGTGCGCCAGCTATCCAAACACAGCACAACGCTCACGCGCAACTTGTATCACAATGGTCACCCCGACCTAATTCCGGTTAACCGTTATCCCGGCAATGCCGTTCAATATGGGCATGAAGGAATAGAGGTCAAGACCTCTCGATATGCCAGCGGTTGGCAAGGGCATAACCCGGAAAGAATCTGGATCATGGTTTTTCGATACGACAATGATCCTTACAAGCCGGAAAAAGACCCGCGCCCTCTGGAAGAGCGAGAACCTTTTCAAGTCGTTGAAGTATTGGCGGCGGAACTGGACAAGAGCGACTGGAGTTCGCAGGGGCGAGGTTCAGGCAGCCGCCGGACTCCGACGGCGTCAATTATTGCTTCGGGCACAGCCAAATTACGTGCTAACTGGATTTATCGAAATCCGGACTTCAGGGCCTAAACTTACTTGGATTCAGAAGATGTGAGTTCGAGAAAGTTGACCTGACTTGGAATCCTCGCTAGTCGCGGAATGGCTTTCACCGCTATCTCAAAATACTCCTCGTCCACTTCAATCCCCACACTGTCATATCCCAACGCCTCCGCCGCAGCGAGCGTCGAGCCGCTCCCGGCAAAGGGGTCAAGGATTTCGCCTTTGCCGAGCGGCAGAGCGGCCCAGACCAGTTGCCTGAGAAATTTCTGCGGCTTGAGGCTGGGGTGGGGCGCAATCGCCCGCTCTTCTTGCGGCGTGCGCCCGCTGGGGATGACATCCGTAAAGGGGGCCTCGGTGTTTGGTCGCCGCAAGCCGCCTGTCCCCCATCGGCGGAGGTTTTCGGCCAGCGTTCCTTCAAACGGCTTGCGGAACAACCCCCATGGCTCGAAGGCCGAACGCGGCATGGCGCTCACTTCCCGGAACTCCTCTTCCGCGCCCTTAGGCCGATCTCCGCCCCGGAATGTGCGCACCAGCCGGATGATTTCACCGCGCTTTTCAAAACCGACCCCTGTCATACTGGCCCCAACCAAATGGGAGACCAGCGGATTGCTGGCAACAAAGACGTGCGCGCCGGGAACAAGAACCGGCAGGAGTCGTCTGGCCCACTCTGAAAAGAACGCCGACAGGTTTTTCCGGTCATCTTCGGTGAGCACGGTGAAACGGGGCAGGGGTTGGCGGTTGCTGCCGTCGAACGAGGGCGGAATGCGCCACACGCCGCCACGCCCATTCCGGCGCTTGGTCAGATGCTCGGACTGATATTCAAGCAGCCCATACGGCGGGTCGGTGATGCAGGCATGGAATGAATTGGGCGGGCAGGCTGCCAGCCATTCCATACAGTCTGCGTGAAGGATTTCGTAAGTCATTGCTTCAGCCTCCGAGGAAAGCCCTCCCCATTATATGCGAATTATTCCTGCTCCGCGTGCCTGCGCCGCCGATGCCGGGTCGGAGGGCGAGGCGGGTTGATCACCGTCTCCACTTTCGCCAGCCGCTCTTCCAGTTCTTGCAGCAGTTGGAGGATTTGCCCCACCGCCTGCTCGGTCGTGAGTTTGCCCGTTTTCCATGCCGTCAGTACACCGTCCAGCCCGTAAGTGCCCATTGCGCCTCCTCTGTTTACAATAATTATTGTATGCCGGGTGAATTTTTTGGAGGGCAGCGACCCTCCATGTGTGCGCCTATCATACAATAATTATTGTACGGCGTCAAGAGGCAGTTTCTTTTTCCTTCGGCGCCTCCCCGTATTTGAAGGCGGCTCTTTCGGCGACGAGGTTCAACACCTTCACTGACATGCCCTTGGGGTAGTGGTTGCCGCACTCCCACTGGCTCACGGTTTGCTGCGCGGTTCCCAACTCCTCGGCAAATTTGGTCTGGGTGAGGCCCAGATGCTCGCGCAGGGCCTTCACTTTCGAGGCATCCCATTCGTATTTGGGTTTGCGCCGGGCGCGTGTGGTTTTGGCTCGGGTTGTCATGGCTGTCACCCTTACGTGGAAACGGGTTAGCCTATTTTACACGGATTCTTGTTCAGCGCACCAGGCCCTGCCGAGGGCGAGGGTGGTCAGGCCCCAGGCGTTGGCGAGCGCCGCGCGTATGCGGCGAGGGCGAGCGCCGTGCCGGAGAGCAGACCGACGAGCGCCCACACCGGCGTGCGCGCCATCACGTTCAGCACGGCCTCCGGCGGGAAATCGGGATGGGTGTGCGAGTGGAGGGAAACTTTCAACGCCATGAGCACGGCGATGGTCAGCGGGGTCACGCTGCCTGCGAGCAGGCCGCCCGCGCCGAGGAGCAGCATTCCCTTGTGGGTGGAGAGCGGAGAGCCGCCGAAGCGGCGCGTCAAAAACTGCGCGAGAAAGATCAGGGGCAGCGCCGCGCCGAGGATCGTCACCGGGGTCAGTGTGGTGTCCTCGTAGCCGATCCACACGAAGAACGCGATCCCGAAGGCGTAGGTGAGCGCCGTGAGCGCGCGGCTGCGCGCGGGCCATTCGACCATGATGCGGACGCGAGAAGGGACCGGGAGCGAAACCGGGAAGCACCACGGCCGCGGGGCTCTACCGCACGGCTGCGCTCTCGCTCAATGGGACGAGGATGGTGATGCGCGTGCCCCGGCCTTCGGTGGAGTCGATCTTGACCGCGCCGTTGAGCAGTTCGGCGCGCTCACGCATGTTGACCATGCCGAGGCTCCCGCGCTTGTCGTAGTTGGCCTGCACTGCGCCCACGTTGAACCCGACCCCGTCGTCCTGAATTTCGAGGACGAGCACGTCCCGCTGCGTCTTGATCCGCACCCAGATGTGCTCGGCCTGCGCGTGCTTGCGGGCGTTGCCCACCGCTTCCTCGGCGATGTAAAACAGCACCCCCTTTTGATTCATTTCCAGCTTGTCTTCGATGTCCGGCTCGGCCTCGATGATGACGTTCTGCTCGTGCGTCTCGTGCATCTTCTCGGCGAGCTGCTTGAGCGCCGCCACCAGCCCCTGGCTTTCCAGCACCAGCGGGCGCAGCGTGAAGAGCATGTGCCGGATTTCTTTGGCCGTGCGCCGGGCGAGGTCTTCCATCTTGAAGAGTTCTTCGGAGGCGGCTTTCTGGTCGCGCTCCATCAGGCGGCGCACGAAGTTCGCGCGCATTGCCAGCGCGGCCACGTTCTGTGTCGGCCCGTCGTGCAGGTCGCGCGCCAGTTTCTTCTGCGCTTCTTCCTGCACCTCGACCAGCCGCTCCTTTTCGTCGTTCAGGTTGCGGTAGAGCTGGGCGTTTTGCAGCGCCGTGACGGCATGATTCACCACCGCCTCCAGAAACGCGCGCTGGTCCTGGTCGAAAAAGTCCACGCGCGCATGGCCGAACAGCACCACGCCGTGGGTCTCGAACCCGGCGCGCAGGGGCAGGGCCATGAGCGAGCGGCAGCCGCGGAACGCCACGAACTGCTGCAGCTCCGGGTCGTTGACCGGGTCGGAAATGACGGCCGACTCGCTGGTCCGGATCACCTGCCCCAGCACGCCTTCGCGCCCCGGGCAGACCACGCGGTGATCCACCGGCGGAAACCGCCGCGCGGAGGCGACGTGCAATTGATCTTCGTCGAAGAACAGGACGGCGCTCACCACGGATGGATACACGCTGGCGTGCTTGCTTTCGGCGGGCAGCGAGCCGATGTTGAGCGCGGCGTCGAGCACTTTCCGGTAGTCGAGCGTGGCGGAGACCGTGGACGCCATCTCGTAAATGGCGCGCGCCTGCTTCCGGAGAAGCTGCACCTGGTCGTCGCGCGCCTGCTGCTCCTTCTGCGCGGCGGCGCGCAGGAGGTCCTGCAATCGCTGGCCGACGATAGACGCGCCGAAGGTGAGAGGCCACAGGATCACGGCGGTCGTGGCCAATGGAATCAGCCCGGTGAAGCCTTCCGTGAACACAATGATGGCCGCTTGCAGGAGGGTGAAGGTGATGATGACGCTCATCCCCACTCTCTGGCGATGGCGCAGAGCGGCGGTGAGGCCGGGCAGTAGACCCATCCAGATGAGCGGGCTGGCGCTGCCCCCGGTCGTCGCGAACAGGCTGAGAGCCAGCACGAAATCCCCGGCCAGCAGACCCCACACGAAGTAGCGGTGGCCGAACTCGACGAACTCCAGCACCGTCAGCCCGATGTTGTACAGGCCGGCGACAGCGAGGAGCGTGATCGCCACCGTGCCGGTGCTGGACTCGCGCGTCGACATGACGACCAACCCGGCGGCGATGAGCACCAGCCAGCGCAGGTTGAACACCAGCCAGTCCATCCGGCGCGAACTGCGCTCACGGTGAGTCTTCATGGGGCTAATCATAGCCAGTTTGGGGTGATTGGGGAAGTGGGCCGCACAAACAAAAAAGCCGCCGGAGCGCTGGCTCCGGCGGCCGGCGGTGCCTGCGGATGTCAGCGTCTGGCTTTCCGGGCCGAGGCGCGCGCCGTTCCACGGCGTGCCGGGGCTTTGGCGGCCACGGGGCGTTTGAACACCAGTCCCTCGCCGCCGGGCATTCCGGTGTTCATGTCGTCAATCAGCTCCCAGCCTTCCGCGCCCATCACGTTGAGCACGGCGGGCAGGACGGGAAACTTCATTTGATCGTGCAGTTTGTCGAACTGCGCGTTGAGCTTTGCGAACCCCGCCTCGGTGACCTCGGTCGGCAGTTCGGTGGCGTGGTGCTGGAACACGCGGTTGACGTGCCACTTGGTATCCAGCCCACTGGATAGGCGGGTGAGGATGCAGTATTCCCAGTTGGTTGCCATGTGGTGAATCTCCTTTTTTTGAATGAGTCCGTGATGGCCTATAGGATACTCGCGGAAGCGGGAAGAGTCAAAACGGATTGTGCTACAATCTCGCTGCCGACTCACAGGAGACCCCATGCAACCCTTCTACGACTACCTCGACTCCCACCACGATCAATTCCTCTAACGCACCTCATGGCGCGGGCGGGCAAGTCTCCAAATGTAGATACTTCTGGCACTCGTTCACCGTCCAGGTGTGCGTTAGGCGCGTGAGGGCCAGCGCGGTCCACCGCCAGGTGACTGCGCGCAGCTTCCGTATTGCTAAAGACTTTCTGCGCAGCGATTAGAAATTGGATGTAGTCGAGTTCGGCACATTTGGGAGCGTTCATGCCTCCAAGTGTAAACCGCTTATGGCAAGTGCGTAACTCCTATCATTGTTGGGGCGGGTTCAGCCGATTGCTTCATCGCCAATCGCCTGACAGAGAACTCCGACGTCAAGGTGCTGTTATTGGAAGCGGGCAATCTAGACACCGACCCGGACATCCACGAGCCCGCGAATTTCCCCAAGCGGTGAAGGGTTTTTTAAGAACGATCCGCGCGAGCAAAACGATGAACGCGGGCGAACTATGTGCTAAAACCGTGGCCTATATCGGATTTGTACCACCTGACCGTGACACTGTAGGTGCGGAGGTGTAGCCAACTTCATCCGACGTGAATTTCTCATGGGCGGCCTTGTCGAGAGTGGCCAATTGTTCGGCGCGCACCGCCGCGCCTTTGGGCGGCATCATCGTGCGCTAATCCCAAGCAAGCGCCCGACTGATCTGGTTGAGGTCGTGGATTTCGGCGCGGCGGCTTTTGGGTTCGATGAATTTTTCTTTCGCAGAGTTGTTCCCTTTCGATTAATTGCCCTCCGGCCATTGATCACACGTCTTGTGATATGGCTCTTGTCGATCCCCAAAGTACTTGTTCCACTCGGCCAGGGTGAAATTACGGCTCACAATTTGGCAAGCCCGTTCTTTCCACGCCTGCGGATCAACCTGCCACAGCACCAAACTGGCAGATGTAAGACCTGACCCGGAAACCAGCTGCTTGCCATCAAGACTGAAGACAATCGGGCCCTGCACGCCCACGAAGGGCTGGCCCAGTGGCTGGCGGCTGGCCACGTCCCATAAGATGAAACTGTTCTGATTGGTAACGACGGCGGCCAGCGTCTGGCCATCGGGGCTGAAGGCGACGCTCCCCAGCCCAGTTCCCCGTCCGGCCAGCGCTTCCCCCAGTTGTTGCCGCCTGGCCACATCCCACAGGAGGATATTGTCGCCAACACTCATACCCAGTATTTTCCAATCCGAGCTGAGAGCGATGCCGTTCAACTGGATAGAGTCGCCGTGGATCATTAAGGGTTCGCCTTGCGGCTGGCGCGCGGCGACGTCCCAGAAGATAACATGGGCGCCCTGATAATCCAGGTCCTGGCTGCCGGAGACCAGGGTTTTGCCGTCTGGACTGAAGGCTACGCTGATCACCCAACCCTGTTGCACCTGCAGCGGCGCGCCCAGTTGCCGGCGGCCTGCCACATCCCACAGAATAATATTGCCCTCACTACTACCTGAAGCTAGCATTTGGCCACCCGGGCTGAACGCCACGCTGGTCACCGTATCCGCCAGTGGCTTGCCATCAGCGGCTTGCCCGATCAGCAGTGCTACTCGCTGACGGTTGGCCACATCCCACAGGATGATATTGCCGCCATTACCTCCGGAAGCCAGCATTCGGCTATCCGGGCTGAACGCCTCGGCGAGCACTGGTTGTTCGGGATCGGTAAAGGGCGCGCCCGACTGTTGCTGGCCGGCCATGTCCCACAGAAGAATGTCGTTGCCGGCGTCCGAGGCGATCAGCTTGCCGTCCGGACTGATAGTTAAGCCAAATGTGAAGTTCGTCGCGGTGGCTGAGGGGGCTGTAAGAAGTTCGCCCAGGCGCGGACGGTCAGAAACATCCCAGAGAATGATACTGCCACCGCCGGCCGAGGCCAGCGTCCCATCCTGACTGAAAGCCACACCGATCACCGAACCTGCGTGCCCGGTGAGGGTGGCGAGTTGTTGGCGAGTCGCCATGTTCCACAAAATGATGGTCTGGTCGAAACCGCCGGAGGCCAGTGTCTGGCTATCCGGACTGAAGGCCAGGCTATATACGATGCCGGTGTGTCCGGCCAGGGTGAGCCGTTCCTGGCTGGTAGCCACATCCCAAAGGGTAATGTCACCGCTGCCATCAGAACGGGAGCTAGCGATTGTGTTTCCATCGGGGCTAAAGGCGATCTCGAACACGCCTGTTGAGCCGGCGAATGTCTCACTGAGCTGCAACCGGCTGGCTACATCCCAGAGAATAAGGCCTATGAAACCGCCGGAGGCCACTTTCCGGCCATCCGGGCTGAAAGCCACGCTAACTGGCGCCTCCCCGGACCCCGTCAGCGCCTCACCCAGCCGCTGTTGGGCGGCCAGATCCCACAGGGTGAGGCCGCCGTTTCCCGCTCCTTCATCGCCGCTACCCGAGGCCAGCAACTGGCCGTCAGGACTGAAGGCTACCGTAGAGATGGGGCTGCTCGTGGTTCCGGTGAGCGGCCCGAGCCGCTGATGGCTGTTCACATCCCACCAGAAAATTCTGCCGTCACCGCCGCCCGAGGCCAGCAACCGGCCGTCAGAACTGAAGGCCAAGTCGCCATTCGCTATCCAGCCCGGCGGCCCGGCGAGCGTCTCGCCCAGAGGCTGGCGATGGTTCACATCCCACAGGGTGATCGTGCCATCTTTCCCGCCAGAAGCGAGGATTGTACCGTCTGGGCTGAGGGCCATGTTTCTGGCTGGCGTGCCGTTTAAAAAAGCCACCGGGGCCGGGCTTGGCAGGAGCATGTTGAGAAGGCTGTTCCGGCCCTCAAAGGTATCGCCCAGAGCCTCGGCGCGCCGCATGACTTCAAGACTTAGCAGGAACGACAGGTTGAGCTGGTCGGATCGGTGTACAGCAGCCTGCGCGGCCAGCTGACGCATAAACGCGATCCGACTCTGGCGCTCGGCCAACGTGCTGGCGGCTTGGGCCACGGCCTGTTGCGTTTAGGCCCCACTCAAATTGATGGCCGACTGTGTGTTCGCCGCCTGAGCAGCGCTTAAGTTCTCGGCGGCCTGAGTATTGGCAACCTGAGCAGTCACCGCGTTACGATCAGCCCGTGTAGCGTTTTGATTGGAAAGCACTCCCAAAATTCCGGCTACCACTGCCGCGAATAAGGCCAGTGCCCCTACCACCGTGATGATCCGGTTGCGCGTCCGCATCCGTGTGACGCTTTGCGCCTGTTCTTCGGCGCGGCGCTTCTCGCTCTCGGCCAGTTTGTGGGCATCGTCGAGTTCCTTCTGCCGCCGCGCTTCTTCTTCGCGCTGTTCACGTTGGACTTCCGCCTCGCTCTTGGCCAGCAGTTCTTCGGCCAACGGCGTCAGGCGCAAGGTCGCGCGGTGCGGCACAATCACCGCCAACCGTTCCGGCGACAGCAGAGTCTTGTAGCGCTCGAAGGTGCGCGTTTCCTGCTCCAGCAATTCCTGCGCGGCTTTGCGGGCCTGTATGTCCGGGTCGAGCTTGATCTGGTCAAGCAGGTAATCGTGTGCCAGTTCATAGGTCAGCGCCGCCATCATCTCCGGTGAGAGGCCGGAGGCCAGTTCATACACCTGCTCCGGATGGGTCGGGTCGGCTTCCTGTTCTTGGGCGCGTAGGAGACGGCTGTCCACGAGTTGATTGAGCACCGCCTGGACATTTTCGGGCGTGACGTCTTTAAGTTGACTTGCCTTAAAGTCGGCTATCAGTTCAGCCTGCGTCCGTACCGCGCGGCGGCCATCGGCGGTGATGAGCGACTCGAAGAGGCGTTGCGCGATGGGGCGTTGCGCGGGCTTGAGGTCACGGCCCAACACGCGCGTCAGATGTTCGCGCAGGATGCCGGTCGCGCCACCGGCCGCGTCGTATTGCGCGCGCGTGATGCTCGTCTTCCCGTCCGGCAAGCCGTCGTACAACCCGGAGCACACCAGCTGAATCTGCGGTGGGGGCAATTCGTCGGCGCCTGTGCTCAGGTCATTGAGCAGTTGTTCGACCAGCCCGTCTTCAAACGAGATGCTGCGCCGCTTGGCGGGTTCGATGATGACCTCACTCGCCTCGGCGCGGTTGAGGCGGCTGAGGCGATAATCGTTCTCGAAGGGGTTTTGAATCTGCGGGCGGAAGTTGGCGAGACTACCAAAAAACTCGGTGCGCATGGAGAGCAACCAACGCACCCGCAAAGACCCGTCGTTCACGCACTCGGCCAGTTCGGCCACGAACTCGGCCCGGTCTTCGGCCCCCAGTTGGGTGAACAGTTCTTCGGCCTGATCGAGGATGAGGTAGAGCGTGGTCTTTGGCCCCAGCACTTCACTCACTTGCCGGAGGAACTCACGCAGGGGTGCGGTTGCCAGCCACGGGGTCTGACCCAGGTCGGGGATGAAGGCGCGTTTGATGATGTAGGTCGGGTTGGCGTTGTACGGGCGCAGAAAGAGCGGCAGATGCCCGGCCCCAATCAAACGCGGCGAGATACCCGCTTGCAAGAGCGACGATTTGCCCGCCCCCGACTCGGAGTGCAGGACGGTCAGCGCGCCGCGCCCCAACCGCTTGAGCAGGCTGGCAATAGCGGCGGAGCGGCCAAAGAAAATCTCGACGTCGCTCAGCCGATAGGCAATCAGCCCCTTGTACGGACTGCCGCTATCGCCATCGCTCGTTTCGCTGGCGATGGCCTGCAGGCGCGTGGCGAAGGCGCTCACGCCTTGGGCCAGCACTTGTGTTTCCAGCGCCCGTTCGCCCGAAGCGGCTTCGGCGGCGGTGAGGGCGCGTTGCTGGATGTGCTGGATGTTGTTGACGATCTTATCGCGGCCCACCACATCACCCCCAATGGTGAGATCGCCTTGCGCCTGGACGTTGATGTCGCTCATAGTCGCCTCGGGTTGTTTTAGATTACCGCCTACTTTGGGTGCGCGCCGTATTATACACTCGCCTCTCGTGGGGGAAAGAACAACGTTCAGATAGTGGTGATCAAGCCTGTGGACTCCTAAGCCGCGCCAAGAACGCACCTGACAGAATCGTATGGCAGATACTGAGCAGCAGAACCCCCAGTAGTGCTAGTCACTCAAAGCTTTGCGCTTATCGATGAAGTGCAGCATCAAGGCCCCAAGTTTGAACCGCCCCTGAACGTCATCCACAACCAAAACAGAGAAACACTTACGAAGGAAAAGCAAGGAGTGAGGCAACCCAGTCATTGCGAGCGCCCGCACCCCTCATTCCGCTTCGCTCCAGGGGGGCAGATGGCGCGAAGCAATCCCCTGGTTGCTTTGGGGGGAGATTGCCTCGGCGCTCCGCGCCTCGCAATGGAAAAATTCCATTTTGTTGCCTTGGCCGAGAATGTTACAATCCAAATAGCCCACACGAGGAAATAACATGCAACCCTTCTACGACTACCTCGACTCCCATCACGACCAGTTCCTCGCCGAGCTCATGCGCTACCTCCGCCAGCCGAGCGTGGCGGCGCAGAACCTCGGCATGACGGAGATGGCGCGTCTCGCCAAAGAGCGGCTGGAGGCGCGCGGCTTCAACGTGCAGATTCTGCCGACGGATGGACATCCGGTGGTCTACGGCGAGCTGGGCAACGGCCCCCGGACGCTGTTGATCTACGACCACTACGACGTGCAGCCCGCGGAGCCGCTCGACCTGTGGGAGTCGCCCCCCTTTGAGCCGACAGTGCGCGACGGCAACCTCTACGCCCGTGGGGTCGCCGACAATAAAGGCGATCAGATGTGCCGCATGCAGGCCATTGAAGCGTGGCTGGCGACGATGGGCAAACTGCCGCTCAAAATCAAATGGGTGATCGAGGGCGAGGAAGAAATCGGCAGCCCAAATCTGGAAGCCTTCGCTCACAAGTACGCCGACCTGCTCAAGGCCGACGGCTGTCTGTGGGAGACGGGTGGCTACAACGAGCTTGACCAGTTCAGCCTGTGGCTCGGACTGAAGGGCATCGCGTACTTCGAACTGCGATTGAAGACGATGGGGATTGACGCGCACTCCGGGAACGCGACGATGCTTCCGAACCCGGCGTGGCGGTTGGTGTGGGCGCTCAGCACGCTCAAAGACGCAAACAACCGCATCACCCTCGACGGCTACTGGGAGCATGTCGTCCCGCCTGCGCCGGACGAGGTGGCCCTGCTGGAAAAAGTCCCATTCGACGCGGAGAAGATCAAAAGCACGTACGGCGCGAAAGCATTCATCAACGACATGGACGCCGCCGCCGCCAAACGCGCGCACTACTTCGAGCCGACGATCACGATCTGCGGGTTCGAGTCAGGCTACACGGGCGCAGGGACGAAGACCGTCTTGCCAAAAGAAGCGAACGTGAAGCTGGATTTTCGCCTCGTCCCCAACCTGACTCCTGAGCTTGTCTATGACCTGCTGCGCCAGCACCTCGACCGGCGCGGCTTCGGCGACATTGAGATCGTCCGGTTCAGCGCGGAGCGCAATGCGCGTTCCCGCGCCGACAGCGCCGTCGTCCAGGCGGCGATCACTGCGGCGCGCAAAATCTACGGCGCCAACCCGGTGATCTACCCTCTCATGCCCGGCTCCGGGCCGATGTACCCGCTTTCCGACATGCTCGGCATCCCGGCGGTGCTGGCCGGCCTGTCCCACAATGCCTCGCGCGCGCACGCGCCCAACGAGCACATCCGCCTGAAGGATTACTGGCTGGGGCAGAAGTTTATCGGGGAGCTCATCAAGGCATTTGCGGAATTATGAACGTAGAGACGCGGCACGCCGCGTCTCTACGAAGGGAAGGGCGCTTTATCCCCCTCGCGCAGCACGCGCAGCATCTGCTCGTGAATGTGCCCGTTTGACGCCACAATCGAATCGCGGCCCAGGAAGTTCTCGTCGCCCTCGGCGGTGGTCACGCGGCCTCCGGCTTCGCGCACGAGGAGCGCGCCGGCGCCCACGTCCCACGGATTCATCCGGAATTCCCAATAGCCGTCCAGCCGCCCGGCGGCCATCCACGCGCAATCCAGCGCGGCGGAACCGGCGCGGCGCACCGCCTGCGCGCGCAGTTGAAATTGCCTGAACTGCGCGAAGTTGTTGTGCGGGTTCGTGCGCACGTCGTAGGGGAAGCCGGTGGCGAGCAGGGATTTGCTCAACTCCGTTTGCGTGGAAGCTTTGACCGGGGAACCGTTGAGCGTCGCGCCGCGACCTGCTTCGGCGGCGAACAGCTCGTCGCGCAGCGGGTCGTACACCACGCCTAAGACGAGTTGGCCGCGCCGGGTGAGCACGAGAGAAACGGCGAAGACGGGGAAGCCGTGCGCGAAGTTGGTCGTACCGTCGAGCGGGTCCACCAGCCACTCGTACTCGCCCGCCGACGAATGGCCGCTGCCCTCCTCGGCGCGGATGGCGTGATCCGGGAAGGCTTGCCGCAGCGTGCTCACGATCAGCGCCTCCGTGCGGTGGTCGAACTCGGTGACCAGATCGATCACACCTTTGTGTTCGATGGTCTTCGCGCTGCCATAACCCTCGCGCAAGATCGCCCCGGCTTCGCGGGCGATGCGTTCGGCAATCGTCATCCAATCTGACATGGTTCACTGTGAATGAGTTGTCATGCTAAAAGCGTGACGATGGTGAGTGACGAATGAGTTCAGAGATGCCGCTCCAGCCAATTTTCCAGGTCGGCGGTCACCTGCTCGTGTTGCAGGTCGTTGTGCGGCTCGTGGTAGCCGTCCGGATATATGTGCAGTTCCTTGTCCGCCAGCGGCGCGGCCTCAAAGAAACGCTGGCTCCCGGCGGACGACACTATTCGGTCGGCGCCACCGTGAAGCAGCAGCACCGGTATCTTCATCTCGGAGGCGTGAGACTTGACCCATTCGACGGTCGCCAGCGCCTCTGTGCCGTAGCGGGGGGTCACCCGGTCGTGCACCAGCGGGTCGGCTTGATAGGCTTGCACCGCGGCCGGGTCGCGCGAGATGGCCGCGGCCTCCAGTCCGCTGGCCATTGAGAAAGTGGGCCAGAGGCGGGACAGGAGGCGTGCGATGGCGACGAGGTAAGCCGGGGCGGCCCCCGCCGGTTCGGTGGCCAACCCGCTGAGTATCGTCCCTTTCAGTCCGCTCGGATCGCGCAAAACGTAGTCTCCGACAATAAGCGAACCGAGACTGTGCCCCATCAGAAACACGGAGCGACCTGGCTCTTGCTCTCTGACCTTTTTCAGGAAGCCCCGCACGTCCTCCCGAAATTCCGCCCATGCACTGAGGTAGCCACGCTGGCCCGGCGAGCGTCCATGCCCCCGGTTGTCGAAACTGTATACCGCGTAGCCGTGAGGGACAAGTTGGTTAACCACGTTCATATAGCGCCCGCTGTGCTCGCCAATGCCGTGCACAATGACCACCACCGCGCGGGGCTGCCCGTCTGGCTGCCAGCATTGATAGTACAGTTCGAGGCTGCCTGCGCCTTTGAACTTGCCTTCGCTGTGTTTCATGTGGTCGTCTCCTTGAGGCGTTTCCAGATGCTTGCGCGCTGGGCGAGGGCTGCGGCCGGTAATGGTGTAAGAGGGGTGAGTTTGGGGGCTGAGGCGTCAAAAGCGTATTGCGGCCCACGGGGATGATTCGCAATATTGCGTATCCCGTATTGAGCGTTTGCGACAAATGCCAAAGCGGCCTCCGCATTGCGCGCGCCGAGCGAGATGACCCAATCGTACTCTATGAGGGCCGCGCCTTCGGGAGGAATGAAAATCCTCACCCCCAATCCCTCCGCCGTCGCGTCCTGAGCGGAGCGCGGCGAAGCCGAAGGATGCGACCGCCGAAGGAAGTTCATGTCCATCCCCGAGGCAGGAATCACGGCCATCGCGAGGGAGGCGCGGCCGGAGCACAAGTCGGCCAGAGGGTCGGGCACGAGGCGCGGGCGCAGCCGCAGCAAATCCTCCCCCACTTGCGCGAGGTGGCCGGGGTGAGAGTCGTTCAATGGATAGCCCCGCCGGAGCAGGGCCGCGCCGATCACCAGGCGGGGCGAGTCCGGCCACAGCGCGTCGCGCGTCCACAAGTCGTCGAGCGATGAGGGCGGTGCGCCGCGATAGATGAGGGCGCTGAGCGCCGTGAGATATGGAAAGGTGTACGTGCCATCCGGATCATGGGGGCGGCCCGGAACGCCGGGGAGAATCTGGAGCGCCCCCCGGCGGATGAAATAGACCGCGGCATAAGCCGGGACGAGCAACAGATCAAAAGCGTCGAGGGAGTGGTCGAGCAGGCGCTCGGCGTCGGGGAAGTAACGATGCGAGAAGGGGAGGGGGAAGGTCGAAGCGATAGACAGGCTGCCCGCCGTCGGCGCAGACTGCGCGTGAGCGAAGCCCCGCCGGAGCGCAGTCGAAGGTCGTGCTGTCTGTTGGAGGAGGGCCGCCCCGAGCGCGGCGCTGAGTTGTAGAAACGCGCGGCGACTGATCCCCAGAGCAGCGCGATGGGGATCTGTGGGGCGGGGCTTCATTCCACGTCTTGCAGGACGTTGGCCAGCACCGACAGCTCGCGCTGGATTTCGTCGTACTGCTCCTGCGCTTCGGCGAGCAGGTGGCGGTAGGTCTCGCGCTGCGGCTCGGCGGCGCTGTCCAGTTGCTGCTGCGTGCGCGCGATTTGCTGGGCCTTTTGCTGGAGCTTGGTTTTCAGGCGCTGGCGGTAGTTGATGTAGAACTCGCGCTCGGACATGGGCGGCCCGGAGGGGCTCTGGCCGGTGAGCGCGTCGGCCACGGCCACGAGCAGGTCGTCGCCCTCCACGGGTTTGGGGAGAAAACGGATCGCACCCACCCCCAGGGCAAACCGTTCATCTTCGGCGGAAACGTAAGTGGCAGACAGCAGGAGGAGGGGGATGCCGGCCGTTTGCGGGTCGCTGCGGATTTTGTGGGCGAGGGCGAAGCCATCCACGCGCGGCATGAGGATGTCTGAAATGACGATGGCCGGTTTGTCTTGGGCGATGAGTTCGAGCGCTTCCTGGCCGTCGCGCGCGGTGACGACGGTGTAGCCGCGCAGCCGGAGCTGCACGGCGATGAGGTCGCGGACGTGGGCGATGTCTTCGACGACGAGGATGGGGCCGGTGCGGACAGTCACGACTGACTCCTGAATGCCAAAGTGGGCAGGATTGTAGGCGCGGGAGAGGAGGGCGTCAAGGGCAAAATGGAGATTGGGGATGGGTAATTGGTTACTGGCGGCTGAATTTTGCGACGCACTCAGTGTGGTAGGTTTGCGGGAACATGTCGAGGGGCTGAGCCCAGTCCAACGTGTAGCCTCCGCCGGCTAAGCGTTTGGCGTCGCGCGCGAAGGTGGCGGGATTGCACGAGACGTAGACGATGCGGGTCGCGCCCGAGGCCGCCAGCGCGTCTGCGACCGCGGGCGCGCAGCCCGTGCGCGGCGGGTCGAGCACGATCGCGTCGAATTTGATACCCAGGTCCGACAGCACGGCTTCCGCCGGGGCTTCGAAGATTTCCACGTTGTCGAACTCGTCCAGGTTTTCGGCGGCGTCGCTCACGGCGGGCGGGAAGGATTCGATGCCGATCACACGCGCGGCGACGGGCGCGATGAATGCCGAGAACAGCCCGACTCCGCAATATAGATCGAGGATGGTTTCGCCGCCCGCCAAGGGTCCCCGGAGCGAAGCGGAGGGGGCGAGTGCGAGGCCGTTCAACACGAGTTCGACCATCCGCTCCGCGACGGGCGTGTTCACTTGGAAGAACGATCCCGCCGAAACCTTGAACGCGCGGCCCCGGACGACTTCGACCAGGTAGTCGCGGCCCGCCAGTGTGAGCGCCGCGCCATCAGGCCGGAGCAGCGCCGCCGAGACGGGCAGGTCAAGCTCAACCTCCGGGGCGTCGCTCTCGGACTCGAAGATGACGAGCGTTTCATCCTCTGCGCTAGCGCGCAGGGTCAGCCGCTCAATCTCGGGCGCCGCTTCAATATTGATGCGCGGGAAAAGCTCGGCAAGTGCGGGATGGAGCAGGTGGCACTCGCGGATGGGGATGAGGCGGTGCGAGTTGGTCCCCGGCGCTGTGCCTCGGGGATCTGCGACGGCCCGAAAGCCCAATTGCCCCTCCGGTGTGAGTGAGAACTGGACGTGGTTGCGATAGTTGAACGGCGCGGGCGCAGGCAGCGTGGGGAGGACGGGCGGGTTGGTGAAGCCGCCGATGCGCGTGAGCTGTTCGATAACGGTCTGTTGTTTGAATTTGAGCTGGGCGGGGTAGGCGAGGTGTTGGAGGTGGCAGCCGCCGCAGGCCCTCACTCCCGGCCCCTCTCCCGCTTCTTCGGCGCGGGAGAGGGGAGATTCAAGCGAAAAGTGATGCGGGCAGCGAGGCGCGATTCGATCCGGCGAGGGGCTGAGGATTTCCACCAGCCGCGCGCGGGCGAAGTTCTTTTTCTCTTCGACGATTTCGACGCGCACGGTCTCGCCGGGGAGCGCGAAGGGGACGAAGATCGCGCGGCTCTCGTGGCGGCCAATGCCTTCGGCGGCGTGGGAGAGGGCGGTGATCGTGAGTTCAAGCATGGCAGGGGGAGAACACGGATAGGCAGAAGGGAATGATAAAGGACAAAGGGCAAAATCCCAAATCCCAATCTCCGACTTCCAGTCTATAATCCAGCCCGATGAAAGTCTCCGTCATCCTGACTGTGCTGAATGAGAGCGAGTCCATCCGGGCCGTGCTGGACACGCTCGCGGCGCAGACGCGCCGGCCGGACGAGGTCGTCATCGCCGACGGCGGGTCGCGGGACAGCACGCTCGCCATCCTCCGCGAATACGACGAGGCCGGGCGGCTGCCGCTCAGGGTGATCGAGGCGCCGGGGGCGAACATCGCGCAGGGACGCAACGCCGCCATCCGGGCCGCGAGCGGGGAGATCATCGTGTCCACGGATGCAGGTGTGCACTGCGAGCCGGACTGGTTGGAAAAGATTACGGCGCCATTTGTCGCTCCCCTCTCCCGTGACCGCCAAGCGGGAACGGGAGAGGGGCCGGGGGGGAGGGCCGTCGCCGGTTTCTTTCGCTCCGATCCGCAGAACGTGTTTGAGATGGCGCTGGGTGCGACGACGCTGCCCGATGTGCGCGACGTGAACCCGCAGACGTTTCTGCCCTCCAGCCGCAGTGTGGCGTTCTGCCAGAGCGCCTGGGAGGCGGTGGGCGGCTACCCGGAGTGGCTGGATTACTGCGAGGATGTGATCTTCGATTTGAAGATATGCGAGAAGTTCGGGCCGTTTGTGTTCGTGCCGGAGGCCGTCGTCCACTTTCGTCCGCGTCCGAACCTGCGCGCCTTTTTCCGGCAGTATCACCAGTATGCGCGCGGCGATGGCAAGGCCAACCTCTTCCCGCGTCAACACGCCATCCGCTACTTGACCTATCTCGTCGTCGCGCCGCTGCTGGGGTATGCGGCGATCACGGTCAGCCCGTGGTTGTGGCTGGTGGGCGTGTTTGCCGGGCTGGCCTACGTGCGTCTGCCGTTGCGCCGCCTCAGGCCGAGGTTGAAGGAATTATCGCTGAGCGATCAATTGAAGGCGCTCGTTTACATCCCCATGATCCGTGTGGTGGGCGATGTGGCGAAGATGGTCGGGTACCCGGTGGGGGTGTGGTGGAGAGTGAAGACGCAGAGAAGATGGAGGGCGTGACGCTCGTCGCGCAAGGTGGACGCGCCGCGCGCCATCACCCTGAGGAGGTTAGGGCAATGCTCCGCTGTCACCGCTTCCGGGCGCAGGCCGTCCATCATGGTGAAGGCGACGAGGGGTATGGCAAGATTATAGCCTCCGCTTGACCTTCCGGCCAACCGGACTACTATTACCGTCGTGGACGCCGACCTCCTCCCCGGCCATCCCTATCCCCTCGGCGCGACGGTGCGTGA
>Ga0209109_10000415_pt1 | contig 22482 bp, 17 predicted proteins | sample Rifsed10ft2_FD_184004 | JGI IMG/M metagenome (GOLD analysis project Ga0209109, IMG submission 184004) | Soil microbial communities from Rifle, Colorado, USA - sediment 10ft 2 (version 2) | ecosystem: Environmental > Terrestrial > Deep subsurface > Rock core/Sediment | place: Rifle, Colorado... | reverse complement strand
GGACGGCCGATGCGGAAATCCGGATCTTCCATCATCTCCAGCCACTGGGATATCCAGCCCGCAGATCGCGCAAGTGCAAACATGACCGTATACATGGCTGTTGGTATCCCCAATGCCTTGAGAATAATGCCGGAATAAAAATCCACATTCGGATAAAGCTTGCGTTCAATGAAATAATCATCCTTGAGTGCAATCTCTTCAAGTTGCATGGCAATATCAAACAATGGCTGATCGACAGTATCCACCTCAGCCAGTAAATCATGGCAGGCCTGCCGGATAATGGTCGCCCGCGGATCATGGTTTTTATAAACACGATGGCCGAAACCCATCAACCGGAACGGATCGTTCTTGTCCTTGGCCCTGGCGATGTACTGCGGAATATTTTTCGGGTCTTTGATCTCACCCAGCATCCTCAGCACAGCCTCATTGGCACCGCCATGTGCCCTGCCCCAGAGCGTGACGATACCTGCGGCAATACAGGCAAAGGGATTAGCCTCGGCACTGCCCGATAAACGTACTGTTGATGTTGAAGCATTCTGTTCATGATCGGCATGGAGAATCAATAACAGATCCAGCGCACGTTTTGCCGTCTGGTTCGGTATGTAAGCCCGGTTAGGCAACGAGAACATCATGTTGAGGAAGTTTTCCACGTAACCCAGATCATCCCTGGAATAGATAAACGGATGACCCATGGCATGTTTGTAGCAATGTGCCGCCAGTATAGGCATCTTGGCAATCACTCGTTTTGCTGTAATGTCCCTGTCCTCCGGATCATTAATATCCAATGCCTCGTGATAATAAGAAGACAACGCCCCGGTAATACCGACCAAGATCGCCATTGGGTGTGCATCATAACGATAACCGGTATAAAAACGTTCCAGATGTTCATGCACCATATTGCGCTTGTTCAGATCTGCGCGGAACTGCTCAAATTGATTGTGGGCCGGAAGTTCTCCGTAGAGCAGCAGATAACAGACTTCGAGATAAGTGCTGTGTTTGGCCAGTTGTTCGATCGGGTAACCCCGGTGCAACAGTATGCCCTTTTCCCCATCCAGATAAGTAATGGCACTACGGCAGGATGCTGTAGTGAAATATCCGGGATCGAAAGCGAATATCCCTAATTCGCTATACAAGGATTTTGTATCTATGACAGGGGCCCCATAGGTACCGCGCAGCACCGGACATTCAATCTTTTTGCCCGTCTTGTTGTCGATAATGGTTACAGTATCAGACATGACATAATCTCCCTTCTCGGGTTATTAGACGTTATATAAACTTTTTTAATAGTAATGCCCGAAGAATACAGCCCAATATGGCATTGCAGCAAGGCTATATCGTATGATAGAAACGTTATAAATTGCTGTTACATGACAAAATCAAGGTATCGTCTAAACTTGTAACAATTATTAACAAAACAACTTAAACTGCCGGGTACTAGTCGTTGAGTGATGGGGAAATTTAACCGTTAATTGCATGATTTTGGTGCATATTCCATCTGTCACATCAACACAGCACGAATAATCAAGGTTTTGATATGGATAAAATCAGTACATCCTGTCTTTACAGCGGAAATGCATGGTTCATCGAAGATCTTTACGAGGCCTGGCTCGCCAATCCGGCCAGTATAGCTCCTGAGTGGCGCCAGTATTTCGATACATTGTCGAAAAACGACCCTGACCCCGGCAAGGATATCGCGCACTCACCCATACAACGGGCATTCCTTGAGTCCGCCAGACAGACAACCAGTGCAGCAAAAGTCAAACCTGCCGGGAGTTCCACTGTCGATCCTCAAAAACAGGTCGCCGTCCTGCAGTTGATCAATGCCTATCGTTTTCGTGGCCACCGGCAGGCGGACCTCGATCCGTTGAAACAATATGAGCGCCCGGTCGTGCCTGAGCTTGATCCTGCCTATCACGGTCTGACGGATGCCGATCTGGATAAAAAATTCAATACCGGTTCATTGCAATCTACCGATGCCGAGAACAGCCTGCGTGAAATTCTGGAGATCATTCAGACCACTTATTGCCGCACCATTGGTGCGGAATACATGCACATCAATGAGACCGAACAGAAACGCTGGATACAGCAACGGCTGGAACCCTGCCGGGCAACACCGGAATTCAGCAAGGACAAAAAATTACGCATCCTTGAGCGCATTATTGCCGCCAATGCACTTGAGGAATATCTGCATACAAAATATGTCGGCCAGAAACGCTTCTCGCTAGAAGGTGGAGAACCGCTGATCCCGTTACTGGACGAATTGATCCAGGACAGCGGTAACAGGCAGGTAAAAGAAGTTGTCATCGGTATGGCGCATCGTGGCAGGGTTAATGTACTGGTAAACACCATCGGCAAACTTCCCAGCGATCTGTTCAGCGAATTTGAGGGCAAGGGCAAGGCCAATGAAAACAGTTCCGGCGATGTGAAATATCATCTCGGTTATTCATCAGATATAGAAACACCAGGCGGCCCGATACATCTGACCTTGTCATTTAATCCATCACATCTGGAAATCATCGACCCGGTAGTAGAGGGTTCAGTACGCGCCCGTCAGGACCGGCGCAAGGACCATGCGCGTAACCAGATATTGCCGGTACTGCTCCATGGTGATGCGGCTTTCGCCGGACAGGGTGTGGTGATGGAGACATTCAATCTGTCGCAGACCAGAGGTTATACCACGGGCGGCACAGTGCATATCATCATTAACAACCAGATCGGTTTTACCACCAGCGATCCACTGGATTCACGTTCCACACTCTATTGCACAGATGTTGCGAAGACGGTGCAGGCACCTATCTTTCATGTGAATGCCGATGATCCGGAAGCGGTGGTATTCATCGCCAAACTGGCACTCGATTTTCGCATGGAGTTCAACAAGGATGTCGTTATCGATATGGTGTGCTATCGCAAACATGGTCACAGCGAAGCAGATGAACCTGCGGCGACACAACCCGTTATGTACAAACAAATCAGGAAACACCCGGGTGCGCGCAAACTGTATACAGAAAAACTCATCAGTGAAAATATCATCACGCCGCAGGACCCGGACAGACTGCTCGATAACTACATTCAGTCACTGGAAAACAACCGCGCGGTTGCAGGCCCGCAGGCAACCAATGTCAGCCGGGATTTTCTAATCGATTTTTCGCCCTACAAAGGCACGCGCTGGGACATGGTGATCAATTCCAATATCAACAGCGAAATCCTGAAACGGCTGGCGGAACGTATTACCTGCATTCCTGATAATATAAAGTTACACCCGACCGTACAGCGCATTATCGAAAGTCGTATCAAGATGAGCACGGGTGAATTACCTATGGATTGGGGATTTGCCGAAACCATGGCCTATGCCTCATTGCTGGATGCAGGTCATCCGATAAGATTATCCGGACAGGACAGCGGACGTGGTACGTTTTTTCACCGGCATGCCGTTATACATGATCAGGAAACCGGCGACACTTACCTGCCCTTGCAGCATATCCGCGACAAGCAGGCCAATTTCCTGGTAATCAATTCCACACTTTCGGAAGAGGCCGTACTGGCTTATGAATATGGATACAGCAGCGCCGAACCCAACTCACTGGTGATCTGGGAAGCGCAGTTCGGTGATTTCGCCAACGGTGCCCAGGTGGTCTTTGACCAGTTCATCAGTTCCTGTGAAGCCAAATGGGGACGTTATTGCGGACTGGTGGTACTCCTGCCGCATGGTTATGACGGCCAGGGGCCGGAACATTCCTCCGCAAGGCTGGAACGTTATCTGCAACTCTGCGCCGAAGAAAATATGCAGGTATGTGTACCAAGCACAGCAGGTCAGATGTTTCATATGTTACGGCGCCAGGTCATGCGACCCTATCGTAAACCGCTCATTGTCATGAGCCCCAAGAGCCTGCTCCGGCACAAACTTTCCACCACACCTATCGATGACATTCTCACCGGAAGATTCCAGACTGTGATCGATGAGATTGATAATATCGATCATTCTGCAATTACACGGCTGCTCTTCTGCAGCGGCAAGGTCTACTATGATTTGCTGGAGGCACGCAGGGGAAACAATATACAGAACATTGCCATTGCCCGTATAGAACAGCTGTTCCCCTTCCCTGCTGATGCAGTCAAGCGGGTGATAAGCCAGTATGAAAATCTGCAAGAAATTGTCTGGGTGCAGGAAGAACCGAAAAATCAGGGCAGCTGGTATTACATGCAATCACGCGGCACGATGATCGGCTGCATCAATGAACATCATACCTTCGGATATGCCGGCCGTTTCTATTCTGCCTCACCTGCGGTAGGTTATATGTCCAAACACCTGGAACAACAACAGCAACTGGTTGCCAATGCCTTGCAGATCGACAAACTGGAGGTTACACACAGGAAAAATGTCCTCCATGCCTGATAATGAATATATCCACTCATAATTATCTAACGAACATCACACAGACTTGAGGAGAATAAAGTGGCCGTCGAAGTGAAAGTTCCCGTGCTTGCAGAATCAGTGGCTGAAGCGACTTTAATGAAGTGGCATAAAAAGGTTGGTGACAAGGTCAGCCGTGGTGACAGCCTGATCGACATTGAGACAGATAAAGTGACACTGGAGGTAGCTGCACCGAATGACGGAATACTCAATGAAATACTGAAACAGGATGGAGAAGAAGTAAAAAGCAACGAGGTGATTGCACGGATTGAAACTGAGGTATCCGCCACCCATAGTCCAACATCACAGCCTGCAGAAAAGTCCGCACAAAAACCTGAACAACAAAATCTGATAGAACCGGCACCCAGAAAGGATGAGCCCAAACTCAGTCCGTCGGTTCGCAATCTGCTGCATGAACATAAAATTGATCCGAAAGAGGTCAAAACCGGCAGCGACCGCGTCACCAAGGAAGATGTACTGAAACATATCGGTCAACCAGTGACTGCTGAAGTTGTTAAAAAAGAACCGGAACCTGCACCAGTATCAGCACCTGAACCCGCCGCGCCTGTAGCAGAAACTAAAACTGAATCGAAACCTGTGGCTGTTCCTGCCAGCGCACCGAAACCGGTATCACCTCCTCCATCAGTAAAAACTGATGGCCGTCCTGAACAACGCACACCCATGACACGCTTGCGCAAACGTGTGGCAGAGCGCCTCTTAAGCGCACAACATGATAATGCGATCCTGACCACGTTCAATGAAGTTGATATGCAGCCCGTAATTGAACTGCGCAACCGTTACAAGGGTGAATTTGAAAAGACACATGGTGTAAAACTTGGATTCATGTCTTTCTTCACCAAGGCCGCTGTTGAAGCCCTGAAAAAATTTCCTGTCGTCAATGCTTCAATTGACGGAGTAGACATTATTTATCACGGCTACTTTGACATAGGCATTGCCGTCAGTTCACCACGCGGTCTGGTGGTCCCCATTGTCCGCGATGCAGACACCCTGTCCTTCGCCGGTATCGAAATCAAGATCAGGGAACTCGGAGAAAGGGCCCGCGATTCAAAACTGACAATTGAAGAACTCAGCGGCGGTACTTTTACCATCACCAATGGCGGCGTCTTCGGCTCATTGCTGTCCACGCCGATCATCAATCCCCCGCAAAGCGCGATCCTGGGCATGCACAAGATGCAGGAACGTCCGGTGGCAGAAAACGGTCAGGTCGTGATCCGGCCGATGATGTATCTTGCGCTGTCTTATGATCACCGCATCATCGACGGCCGCGAGGCGGTGCAATTCCTGGTGGCCATCAAGGAACAGATTGAAGACCCCACACGTCTCCTGTTACAGGTCTAGGAAATAACTCATGCAGAATTTTGATGTCGTTGTGGTCGGTGCCGGACCGGGCGGTTATGTTGCCGCCATCCGTTGCGCACAACTCGGTCTGTCTACCGCGTGCGTGGAAAGCTGGATCAATGATGAGGGCAAACCCGCATTAGGCGGCACCTGTCTCAATGTCGGTTGCATTCCTTCCAAGGCGTTGCTGGATTCTTCCCATCAATATGCCCATATCAAACATGAAGCGGGCGAACACGGCATCGCCGTCAGTGGCGTGAGCATGGATGTAAACAAGATGGTCGCGCGCAAGGAAAAGATCGTATCTACGTTAACGACGGGTATAGCCGGACTGTTTCGTAAAAACAAGGTGGAGTGGTTGCAAGGGCATGGCCGTCTGTTGCCTGACAATCAAATCGAAGTAACACCTGTTGGCGAAGGAAGCACTGAAAAATCCATTGTCTCGGCCAGACACATTATTATAGCTACGGGCTCAGTGCCGGCGAAAATCCCGCCCGCATCGATCGATCAGGACAAGATTGTGGATTCTACCGGCGCACTTGCTTTCAATCAGGCGCCGCGCACACTGGGTGTCATTGGTGCCGGTGTGATCGGACTGGAACTTGGCAGTGTGTGGAAGCGGCTGGGCTCAGAAGTGATCATCCTGGAAGCACTGGATGAATTTCTGCCCGTCTGTGATCGACAGATTGCCCATGAGGCCTGGAAGACATTACAGAAACAGGGGCTGGACATCCGCCTGGGAGCAAAAGTCACCGGCACCGGGACAAACAACCAACAGGTCATCATCACTTATGAAGACAAGGACGGCAAACATCAGATCAATGTTGATAAATTGATAGTGGCAGTTGGCCGTAAACCGAATACTGAAGGATTAGGTGCGAAGGAAGCAGGTCTGGCGCTTGATGAACGTGGTTTCATCCTGGTCGATGAGCACTGTCAAACCAATCTGCCAAATGTTTACGCGATAGGTGATGTAGTGCGCGGCCCCATGCTCGCACACAAGGCCTCAGAAGAAGGTGTGGCTGTTGCAGAACGTATCACCGGCAAGGCTTCCCAGATGAATTATGAGATCATCCCCTGGGTGATCTACACCTGGCCTGAGATCGCCTGGGTCGGAAAAACGGAACAGCAATTAAAGGATGCCGGGATAGAGTATCGCAGCGGCGCATTTCCCTTTGCTGCCAGTGGCCGCGCCCGTGCCATGGGTGAAACCGGCGGGATGGTCAAGATACTCGGTGATGCTGCAACAGATCGCATCCTGGGTGTCCATATCATTGGACCCAATGCATCGGAATTAATTGCAGAAGCTGTCCTCGCCATGGAATTCGATGGCAGCACGGAAGACATTGCCAGAACCATCCATGCCCATCCCACCCTCGCTGAAGCCATGCACGAAGCCGCACTCGCCGTCGACGGCAGACCGATACATATCTAAAAAAATACACATCCCTGTGTACAAATACTCAGTGAATACTTCCTAATAGAGGAGGAGATCGTAATTTCACTGATAAGGGAAGGTAATCATCAGGAATGAAGAACCCCTGAGTGATCAGGGGTTCCTGTGCAGCAAGTTTAATTCCAGCTTTGCAGCTTGATCTTCCAGGTGCCATCTTTCTGGCGCTCCAGCACGTTGGACATGTTGCCATTAAACTGGATGACGTTGCCGTCTGCCGCGTTCCGGGTGGCATCCCACAGAACAGTCTGGTAGGCCGTGTCACCGTCAATACGCAGGTCTACTGTACTGATCGCATAAACATCAATACCTACCTCGCGCAGGTTATCCCAATAATTCTTGATCGCACCGCGATCAGACAGGATCTCGCTGCTCGGTGGCATCATGACTGCATTGTCCACATAGAGACTGGCCAATTGCATGGTGTCACCCTGATTAACAGCGGTATCCCACTTGATATTCAGGGCATTGATCGCAGTCGCCTCATCCGCCACGGCATTCGCAAGGCCTGAGACCGACACAGTAATGAGCAATAACATCGTGATAAGTTTTTTCATGGCTAAATACCTCAAGTAATCAAATTTAAAATCTGTGGCACGGGTCATGGGTCATCACAAGCCATGATTTGTGCAATGCACAAAGACTACATATGATCTTAATAATGTACAATAACTACTTTATTGATATATTGTTTCTTATTATGAAACAGTTGGTGGGAATATGGATAAACTGACAAGCATGAAGGTGTTCGCTGCAGTGGCCCGTCTGGGCAGCTTTACAGCAGCGGCAGAGGAATTGGGTATTTCCCGGGCGATGGCATCCAAATATATGAACTATCTTGAAAACAATCTGGATGTCAGGCTCTTGAACAGGACTACTCGCCAATTAAGCCTGACTGAAGTAGGCAGCACCTATCAGGAGAGAATCAATAACATCCTGGCCGAGATTGAGGAAACCGAACAAGCCATCACACAACTGCAAACCGAGCCCCGTGGCACCTTGAAAATCATGGCACCACCCTCCTTTGGCTCGTTCCACCTCGCCCGTATTCTGGGTAGGTATAAGGAACGTTATCCCCGTGTGGTCATCGAAATGATCCTGACCGACAGGGCACCGGATCTGTTTGAAGAAGGTCTGGATCTTGCCATCTGGATAGGAGAGCTTGAGGATTCAGACCTGATTGCAAGGAAATTGGCCACCTCCCGGAGTGTGGTGTGTGGTTCACCGGAATATTTTGTGCGTAACGGGATACCACAGACCCCGGCTGACCTTGAGCAGTATAACTGCCTGACTTTCTCCACTCGTACGCCTTTCTCCGACTGGAAATTCATGATAAACGGAAAACTCACTACCCTGCATCCAACTGGAACCTTCAGGTCCAATAGTGCTGATCCGCTAAGAATCGCGGCAATTAACAATTGCGGTCTGGTACAGCTACCCTCCTATATCGTCGGTCTGGATATTCAATCCGGCCGTCTGCAACCGGTACTCAAAAAGTATGAGCCGGAGCCGTTGGTAATCAATGCCGTCTATATCCATCGACGGCACCTCTCGACCAAGGCTCGGACCTTTGTGGATTTCATTTCTGAGCAGTTCCAACCCGTACCGTACTGGGAAAAATGGATAGATGAAAATTAGACCATCCGCCCATTCGAGCCTGATTATGTATTGATTCATGATGCCATTATCAGCCATGAAAACACTGCTACTGGAGTCCCCGGAAAGATTCTGATACCATCTCTCAATAATTTGTGCAGTGCAACGTAAAACTAGAAAATACCAGGCGCCTCGATGCTTCCGGGGAGGAGAAAATTTTATGTCTAACAATGTAGTTATCGTAGCTGCCGGCCGCACTCCGGTGGGCAGTTTTGGCGGGATGCTCTCCGAGATCCCGGCTGCGCAGCTGGGTGCGAAAGTCATCGCCGGCCTGTTGAAAAATACCGGGATAAAACCGGAATTGATCGATGAAGTTATCCTGGGCCAGGTGTTGACCGCTGGCGTCGGGATGAACCCGGCCCGCCAGGCGGCCATCTATGCCGGACTGCCGGATACCATACCCAGCATGACTATCAACAAGGTGTGTGGCTCCGGCCTCAAAGCCGTTGCCCTTGCTGCACAAGCTATACGTTCAGGTGATGCCGAGGTGGTAATTGCCGGTGGCCAGGAGAACATGAGTCTCGCCCCGCACGTGTTGCCAAAATCACGCACTGGCAACAAAATGGGTGACTGGCCGCTCAAGGACCACATGATTAATGAGGGTCTGACAGACGTCTTCAATAATTACCACATGGGTATTACCGCCGAGAACATCGCCAAGAAGTACGGCTTCACCCGTGAGGCACAGGATCAATTTGCAGCTGCTTCCCAGCAAAAGGCCGAGGCGGCACAGAAGGCCGGTAAATTTGATGAGGAAATCATCCCGGTTGAAATACCGCAGCGCAAGGGCGATCCGATCATATTTGCTAAAGATGAATATCCACGCGCCGGCACGACAGCCGAGTCATTGGGAAAACTCAGACCTGCCTTCGAGAAGGAAGGGTCGGTCACCGCCGGCAACGCTTCCGGAATTAACGATGGTGCTGCTATTGTGATTGTTATGAGCGAAAAGAAAGCGAAGGAACTCGGATTGACTCCGCTGGCGATGATCAAGGCTTATGCCAGTGCCGGTGTTGATCCGCAGATTATGGGTACAGGCCCTATTCCTGCCACGCAGCGATGTCTCAAAAAAGCCGGCTGGACAGTAACAGACCTGGACCTGGTTGAAGCCAATGAGGCCTTTGCCGCGCAGGCTATGTCAGTCGATAAAGAGTTGGGTTGGGATACCAGCAAGGTTAACGTCAATGGCGGTGCTATAGCGATCGGCCATCCAATCGGGGCCTCCGGTTGCCGTGTATTAGTGACTTTACTCCACGAAATGAAGCGCCGTGATGCCAAGAAAGGCCTGGCCACCCTCTGTATCGGCGGCGGTCAGGGTGTGGCACTGGCTGTAGAAAGATAAAAATCATGGCAAACTTGAAAGGAAAAGTGGCTCTGGTGACGGGCGGTACCGGCGGTATTGGTGCAGCCATCTGTTTACGTCTGGCAGATTCAGGCGCGAAAGTGGCCACCAACTACCGTAACGAAGAGAAGGCGCAGCAATGGCTGAAAGAGGTCAAGGCCAAGGGTTATGACATCAAGATCTACCAGGCCGACGTTTCCGATTTTGAGGCCTGTACGGATCTGGTTAAAAAGATTGGGGCCGAACTGGGGCCGGTTGATATCCTGGTGAACAATGCCGGTGTGACCAAAGACGGCACCTTCCGCAAGATGAGCAAGGAACAATGGGACACAGTAATGAAGATCAATCTGGACAGCCTCTACAACGTGACCAAACAGGTCGTGGAAGGGATGATGGAGCGTGGCTGGGGCCGCATCATCAATATCTCATCCATCAACGGCCAGAAAGGCCAGCTGGGACAAACCAACTATTGCGCTTCCAAAGCCGGCATGCATGGTTTCACCATGGCGCTTGCACAGGAAGTTGCACGCAAGGGTGTCACAGTCAATACTGTTTCCCCCGGTTATATTGCCACCGAAATGGTAATGGCCGTTCCAGAAGATATCAGGAAACAGGTCATTGCCAGCATACCGATAGGCCGTCTGGGCACACCTGAAGAAGTTGCCGCAATGGTGGAATTTCTGACTTCTGATGAGTCAGGATTCACCACCGGAGCTGATTTCTCCATGAATGGCGGCCAGCATATGATGTAGGTAATACAATCTTTATCGTTACAGGATTCAGGTGACGGTACAGCATTGGATATAAAATAGTTGCATAACTTGATTATTTAAAGATGGGACAAACCTGATGAGCGCGACAAGAATCATTAAGAAATACCCTAATCGCAGACTGTATGATACAGAAGACAGCAAATACATTACTCTGGATGATGTAAAAAAACTGGTACTGAACGGTGTTGATTTCATCGTCAAGGATGTCAAAACAGAAGAAGATCTGACCCGGAATATCCTGTTGCAGATCATCTCTGAACAGGAACATGATGGAGAACCATTTTTCTCAACCGAGCTCCTCATACAGATTATCCGCTCTTATAGAGATTCACTACAGAGCATGGCCGGTGATTATATCGAAAAGAGCATGCAGTTGTTTGTCGAACAGCAAAAACAGTTTCAGGAAGCCATGTCATCAAATCCACTGACAGCTATGTCTGAACTGACAGACAAGAACCTGAAGATGTGGCAGGAAATGCAGAATAATCTTTTCAAGGCAGCGGGATTAAAAACAGACAACAATTCAAAGTAGTGCAAATGTTTCTGCATAAAATAATAATATTAACCTTGCGAGGATCATTCCATGCGCAAATCAGTACCTGAATTTGCTTTACAGAATATGTTTATAGAATTTTCCGGCTTTATGCAGAATGCCCAGAATAATATGTTCAAAATACATAATCCTGTTGAATATGCCTATGATTCAATTTTCCGGTTATCCGAATTTACCAGTAATGCCTTTGATCACCTCGTGCGCCACCATAATGATGCCATCGATTTTTATCTGGCTCCTCATGCAGACCATGTAACAAGCCAACCAGTTAATAAATTCGAGTCAGTAAAATCCGGTCGTATCGAAACAGGTTACGTAGCTGTCGTGACCGGTGGTATTGGCGGTATAGGATCGGAAATATGCAAGCGACTTTACAATGACGGGCACCAGGTCATTGCAACCTACATTACATTTGAAAAAGACCTTGCAAAAACATGGCAAACAAATCAAGGGAAAGATGGTTATGAAATCGATATCATCGAATGTGATGTTACTGATTTTGAATCCTGCAAAAAAATGAGTACGAAACTGGAGTCCACATATCACAGGATTGATATCCTGGTAAACTGTGCAGGGATTACCCGTGATGCCACGTTAAGAAATATGGAACAGGATAAATGGCATGCTGTACTCGATACCAACCTGGACAGTGTTTTTAATGTCACACGGAATTTTATCAATGGCATGATCCATCGTGGCTATGGACGCATTATCAACATTTCATCCGTCAACGGCCAGAAAGGCCAGTTTGGCCAGACCAATTACTCAACAGCCAAGGCCGGGACCATCGGCTTCAGCAAATCACTGGCACTGGAACTGGCTGACAGCGGTATCACTGTCAACACGGTATGCCCGGGTTATGTTGGGACCAGTATGGTTGAAACACTCCCTGAAGAGATAAAGAACAGTATTATTGCCAAGATCCCGATGGGACGTTTGGCGAAACCTGCAGAGGTTGCAGCGGCAGTCGCATTCCTGGCTGATGAAAATGCCGGGTACATTACCGGCTCCGATATCTCGGTCAATGGTGGTCTCTTTACCGGCGTAGCCTGAATTCAACACAGCATTATGCAGAACCAAGCCTGTTGAACTCACAGAAGAAAATGCACGTGGCCAAAAGATGCCCTCTTAAACAGATGCGTTTTAGCGTCTTGATATTCAAATTTTTACCGTAGTAATTCTATAAAAATCAATAAGTTACTAAATGCTTGACAAAGCCCATGGATTTTCCTACGCTGCAATGCAATATTGTGCATCGCACAATCCGTTTGCAACTATATTTTAATGAGGAGAATGCAATGAATACCGCTAACTATGATCAGATTAACAAACTCGGCATGAGCACTTACGATACTTTGAAGCAGCTCTACACGATCAACACAAATACCGTCGAACAATTGATTGAGCAGCAATTTGCACTGGCCGCTCTCGGTGTTGAATATGTTACCAGCCAGATGAAACTTGCCGGCACCGCCAAAGGCTATAAGGATATAATCAGCGCCCAGACGGATATTGCAGGAGAAATCAGCAGCAAGATGCAGGGGATAGCCCGCAATACCCTGGACATCATGACTGAATCCAAGGATGAGATCAGCACCTGGTTTGAAAAATCCGTCAAGGAAGCCGAGAAGGGTATCAAGGAAGTGACCAAGGTTGTGCCAGCGGTCAAGGCTGCCTGATTATTTTAAATTATTTGGTTTGGCCTCCTCTGAACCGTATCCTGGCAATAGGATACGGTTTTATAAACTATCGAAGGTGATGACAGATGATTAACAACGACATGACAGAGAATTGGAACAACATTGCCAAAACAGCGATGAATTCCATAAAGGAGCTCGGTAATATCAATGTACGTGTTATCGAGAAACTGACCGAACAACAACTGGCGGTGTTGAATACCTGCCTCGAAGCCAGTCAGAAAGAGATTGATCTGGCCAGCAAGACCAGAAACCCCGAAGATATTATCAAGATGCAAGCTGAATTGATTGCCGAATACAATACCAAGCTGATGGGTATACTTCAGAATACCGGTGCCATATTGAGCAGTTGTAACTCAGATATTACATCGTGGGCTGAAAAGAGTGTTACCGCTACAACACCCAAAGCTGTGAATCCCGGGAAGAGCAAATAAGCAGCACTTGCCTTTAAGGGTTTACCCTTCCTTGTACCCGTGTCCCCTGCTGAAGGAATACGGGCTTTTTATATTCCAGATCAGGTTCTCTTGTCCAGCCACTTACCTACGGTAGGCGGGATCATTTTCTGTGCCTTGTTGCTGACGTAGATACCAATATGTCCACCCGGAAATTCGAGTTCCGTATAGTCTTTGCTGCCAACACATCCCTGCAGGGCTTTGGATGAATCCGGCGGTACCAGATGGTCGGAAGCGGCATAGATATTCAGTAACGGTACAGTGATATTTCCCAGGTCGACAATCTGATTACCGATTTTTACCGTCCCTTTGACCAGTCCGTTGTCCTGGTAAAATTGCCTTGTAAATTCCCTGAATGCCTCACCGGCCTGATCCGGACTATCAAAGATCCACTTCTCCATGCGCATAAAATTCTTTGCCTGTTCTTTATCATCCAGAAGATTGACCAGATCCATATATTTCTGTCCAACCAGGCGAAATGGTTTGAGAGACAGATATATCATATTCAAAAGTTCACCAGGAATATTGCCCAGGGTATCAACGAGGAGATCAATATCAACATTTCTTACCATTTTACTTAACAGATCATCCTTGGTATGGAAATCTACTGGTGTCACTGTTGTGATGAGGTTCTTTACTTTCTCAGGATGCAGTGAGGTATAACAAAGACTGAATGTTCCGCCCTGACAGATACCAAGGATATTGATTTTTTTCAGCTTATGTTTCTTGCAGATCAAATCCACACAACGGTCAATATAACCGTTGATGTAATCGTCCAGTGTTAAATACCGATCCGCACTGTCAGGATAGCCCCAGTCGATAAGGTATACATCCAGTCCGGCATTCAGCAGCCCCTGAATCATTGAACGTCCATCCTGCAAATCAGCCATATAGGGACGATTAACCAGCGCGTATACAATCAATAACGGAACAGGGTTGGTTTTTTTGACGCGTGGCTCAAACCGGTAAAGCACCATCTTGTCTTCCTGATAGACAGGTGTTTTTCTGGATACGCCAACCTCTATGTCACCGATTTCAGCGAGTGTATTTATACCTTGTGCAAGCTTTGCATTAAACTGGTTTACTTCGTGCAAAATTTCATCAGGTCTTATCTGAAAAGGTATCACAGCAAGCGCTCCTTTATATTATTAGATCTTGATAACTATCACGTTGTCTTTTTTGTTGCCCTTCTTTCCTGATTTTTTTCTTGCAGCTGTCTTTTTATCTGCACTCATGTAAACAGTTTTTTTGTCAGATTTTCTTTTATAAACAGTATTAATTTTTAACTTGTGGGCAGTTGCAGCAGGCTTTCTGTTAGTATCACTGCCATTACCAGCCATTGATTTCTTCAATGCAGCTATTTCATCCTGCATTTGTTCAATCATTCTGGATGTTTCCTTGTTGTCACGGCGCATATCCTGCTGGCGTTTCTGCAGGGTACTCATCCCGCGGCGGGTAGGCATATTCAGGGCACTCTGAATTTCATCGACGATATTTCGGCCATGTTGTTTGACCGCCATCAATGCATTGGTCAGCCGTCCATATAGATCAGAAAAATCTTCAGTTTGGGTAAATTCAGCATATGCCTCTTCACCGCAGTCCACCAGCAAATCATATATCTCACGCAGACTGTTAATTTCCTTGCCATGTTTTGCCATGTCAATAATCTTCATACGCATGGTATCCAGCGCTTTCAGACTGACGGTAGTCATCGCATGGTTGTATTCCATATTTACTTTCTGATAAATATTCCAGAGTTTGATGCCTTCTTGTGCCTGTTCCTGTGATTCACGGGTATAACCTACGCCGGGTATAGATAAAAATTTATCAGTGGCCCTTTCCAGATTTTCCGGTTTCAGATCTTCAAGAAAATCTCCTGGCAATAACGTGGCCGAGGAAAAAGACCGTTGCAGAGTGTCTATAGGCAGCATATGCCAGGCACCTAATATTCCAGGCAGACCCTCTTTAGTACTGCCGCGGATAAATATTTTTTTCATCTCTTCAAATTGGTCATTCAATGCCGCCTGCCAATCTTCTGATGTCTTGCTGATTTCATTGATGTTCTTGAGCAATTTGGAAAATTGCTCGCTCAGGATGTAATACACCTTGCCTTGTTCCAGCATTTTCGTAACAAACTCAGTACTGCTTTCAGGCATGGAAGAGGACACTGATTTCCACCAGTATTCCATGGCTTCGGTGAGTGGATTACTGTCTTTTTTGCCAGTGACCGGAGCTTTAGGCATGAACTGACTGAATGCCTGCCACGCATCCAGATACTGGCGTTGTGATTCCAGCCAGTCAGTATTCCAGTATGGGTTGGGGATTTTATTGCTCATCTGTATCTTTCCGGTTAATGCTAAACAGCTTTGATCGGCCGTGATCTTCAATTAATGGATAATCCTATCATGCACTATATTGCACTGCAAAATAAACCCTGATTGCCATCAAAAAAATACCCGTATTCCGGAAAGAATACGGGTAAATTATTTAATAGAGGTGAAGTGTCAAAAATTCTAACTAAGTCACAGTTGACTTTTTGGGGATGCGTTTTACCGGCGCCTTTACATTTACTTCTGCTGATTCAAAACCCTTTTCCAGCCAGGAAACAATTTCATCACAAGAATTAGACATAATTGACGCGGCCTGCTTGGTGAAGTCTATTGCCTTGGTGCTGCACTCGCCGGCAATTTCTGATTCTGCCGACAGGTAATCTTTGTAATTCGTGGTGCTGGTCAGAAGCTTTGTCTGCTCAATACCTGTTTCAATATTAAATGAGGCATATTTAAACTGTAAATCCATCAGTTTCTGCAGGGCCTTGGTGTTGATGGCGCCCAGTTTCTGAAGTGATGCAAAGGAAGTCTTGCCGACTTTGGTCAGTTGTTCTACATAATCGTTTTGCATAGGGGTACTCCTCCTTTTTGCTTAAATCGTAGCGGTTACAGGGTTAATAAAACGCCCCTCAAAATAATTGTGCGGCGCAATATTATTGCAATGCAACATAACTGAATAGCCATGGTATGTCAACCTTTTCGAAGTGAAATATTTATACACTGGGCAGAAGGTTGGGAAAGGCAGGCTACCCGGCTCAGCTGGCAACTATCAATCTTGCGTAACTTATTGTAAATAATGATATTATATTACCGGATGAAGCCCTTGGGCTGGATAAAATCTGGCACACATGGGCTATGTTTGACTGATGTTGCACAACAATTGACTAATGGGCAGCGGCTTGCCAAAGTAATAACCCTGTATGGAATGGCAGCCGTTATCCCGCATATAGATAAATTGTTCCTGTGTTTCCACGCCTTCTGCTACCACCTTCAGATTCAACTGATGGCCTATGGCGATAATCGCTTCACAGATGGCCGAGTCACTCTGGTTAGTATGCAGGTCACGGACGAAGGATTTATCGATTTTAATTACATTAATAGGAAACTGCTTGAGGTAGGCCAATGATGAATAACCCGTACCAAAATCGTCCAGTGACAACTTTACACCGAGCTTACTGAGTTCGGTCAAAAGCATCAGGCTACGTTCAGTCTCCGTCATCATGATAGTTTCTGTGATTTCTATAACCAGTTGATCCGGTGAAACCCCCGTTTCTTCCAGGATTAATCTGATCCTGTCTACAATCGAATGATCCACAAATTGCCGGGCGGAAAGATTGATTGAGACGCTTTCGAAATGTTTGTTCATGGCAGACATCTGTCTGATATCAATACAGGCGCGCCGCATTATCCAGTCACCCACTGGTACTATCAAGCCGGTATCCTCCAGTAATGGGACAAACTGATCCGGAGAGACCAGGCCGGTTTCCGAATCATGCCAGCGTATCAATGCCTCATAACCTGTGATGTGGAGTGTTTTTGTATCGACCTGTGGCTGGTAGTACAACATGAATTGATCAAATTCCACGGCCCTTCTTAATCTGTTTTCCCGGTCCAGGCGCAGTCGTGCCTCCGCATTCATTTCCTGTGTGTAATACTGGTAGTTATTGCGGCCTTTGGATTTGGCGTGATACATCGCTGAATCAGCATTTTTCATTAATGATTCAATTTCCTCTGCGTCGTCGGGGAAAATACTGACACCGATACTGGGACTGATATTTACTTTTTCACCATTCAGATTAAATGAATCATTCATCACCATTAAAATTTTTTCAGCTACCTTGCCCGCATCACTAATATCCTGCATTTCCGGAAGTATGATAGTGAATTCATCACCACCCAGCCGGCAAACTGTATCTGAATTTCTTACACATTCAAATAATCTGCCGGCGACGCATTTTAATAATTCATCGCCGATGGTATGGCCCATGGAATCATTTATTATTTTAAACCGGTCAAGATCAATATAAAGCAGGCCCAGTAAACTATCCTGCCTCCTGGTACGCCCAATGCCCTGTTCAAGACGATCGATAAACAATGAACGATTGGGCAATCCGGTCAGTGAATCATAATTGGCAAGGCGCAATAGTTCCTCTTCCGAGCGTTTACGCTGGGTGATGTCCTCAAACAGCCAGATAATCCCTTCTTCCCTGGTCTTTTCGGAAATTGATTTTGCTGAAACGGCACACCAGAAAATTGTTCCATTCTTGTGTTTCATCTTCCATTCGCCCTGATAGGTTTCATCATTGGCAAGTAAACTGGCAGCTGCTTCATTGATAGCCTTATGGGTATCGTCCGAGGGATAAAGTATTTCCTTGCGCATGCCCTGGATCTCCTCGCGTTCGTACCCGAATATTTCTTCAAATTTCCGGTTCACCGCAACAATATTGCCATCTATGACATGTGCTATACCTACCAGGGCATTTTCCAGAATAGCGCGGACTCTTTTTTCACTGTTTTCCAGAGCGGTATTCGCTGCAATTACTTCATTAAAGAGTGATTGCAAACGTTCCGCAAAACGATTGAAGTCAACGGTTAACTCGGAAAACTCGTCCTTGATGTCATCGCTGACCTCGAGCCTTCTTGACATATCACCAGAAGAGAGATCATGCATGGCCACACGCACTTTATAAAGCGGGTCATCGATACGATATATAACCAGTGAAATACCGGCGATGATCACTGATATGACCAGTAAACTTACAGTGACAATAACTGCAAGGCTTATCTGACTGAGATCATGGGATAAAGTGGAATGCGCATTGATCTTTTCAGCAGCGAGATTGGATATCCTTTTCAGGGAATTCCCCAGACTGCCACTGCTTTCATTCAAACTGGTAACGATACCGGATAGTGTTGTGGTATCGCATGTACCGGAACCCGCATCCGGCTTTACCGGCGATTGAGAGATTATCTTCGCGAGGCAGTCTACAAATTCAGCGTCTTGTAACAGATATTCCTTGTACCTGTCCTGTAACCCGGGCACAACAGTATTCAAAACTTCAATATTTGTCGTGAGCAGAGAGAGTTGTAACAGGTAATTAGTTATAACCTGTTTCTTGATATTTGCGTCACGATATTTTTTAAGTCCTTCCGGAGTTTTTATAACCAGTAACTCCTGTCTGAGTATTTCAGAATCACTCAAAAACTGTTCCAGGTTCCTGACGATATTGGCGCTGGGGACCAGTTTTTCTTCCAGGATTCTCTGTTTGGATGAAATGATATCATTCGTGATCAATGCAGTGAGCGAGAGCAGAATAACAGCTGAGGCGCAGATCACCGCCCAGTATTGCAACAACTTCCGGACAGAAAGATTATTGAGAAATCTGGAATGCTTTAAATAATCTGGCAGATCAATATTATGCACAGGCCTTCTATCCCCGGAGCCTTTATAGTTAAGATGGATGAATTATAAATACATGTTGTTTACTTATCCTTAAGTTTGTCACTTAAATTTGGGGGAAATCTAAAAATATCGCTTACAGACGCACCACTAAACTAGAAATTCAGTTTTTCGGGGGATTTTGAATAACGTTCCAGCGACTCGGATATTTCCTGCCTGGCTGCTTCAGCATCCTGCCAGCCATGCACTTTCACCCACTTATTGGGTTCAAGATCTTTATAGTGCTCAAAAAAATGAGTAATTTGATCCAGCAAAGCCGGCTGCAGATCCTGATATGAGTTTACGTCACGATGAAATTTTGAGACCTTGTTGATGGGTATTGCCAGTACCTTGCTGTCATCTCCGGCTTCATCGGTCATTTCCAGCAATCCGATAGGATGGCAACGCATCACCGCACCATGAATAATCGGCATGGGTGTCGCTATCAGCACATCGACCGGATCGCCATCCAGCGCCAGGGTCCGGGGTATATAACCATAATTGCAGGGATAGACCATGGAGGTATTCAGATAACGGTCTACAAACAGCGCACCGGTCTCTTTATCGAGTTCATACTTGACCGGCTCGCCATGGATGGGTATCTCAATGATGACATTGATTTCTTCCGGCGGATTACTGCCTGGTCCTACTCTGTCCAGATTCATCGATTATTTTCCTGAATTTAATTTATAGGGAATTTCAGTAAAACCGTGCATCTCTTATTTTATTGCCCGGTTGCTGACCAGATTATCCACAACGGATGGATCCGCCAGGGTACTGGTATCACCGAGTGCATCTACTTCATTTGCAGCAACCTTGCGCAATATACGGCGCATGATCTTGCCGGAACGGGTTTTAGGCAGACCCGGCGCCCACTGGATAATATCCGGGCTGGCAATCGGTCCAATCTCCTTGCGCACATGTTGCACCAGTTCCTTACGCAATTCCTCAGTTGGTTCGACACCTGCCATCAGTGTGACATAGGCATAAATTCCCTGCCCCTTGATATCATGCGGATAGCCAACAACAGCCGCTTCAGCCACTGCCTCATGTAAAACCAGCGCACTCTCCACTTCGGCCGTACCCATGCGATGACCAGAAACATTGATAACATCATCAATCCGGCCAGTGATCCAGTAATAGCCGTCCTTGTCTCTGCGTGCGCCATCACCGGTAAAATATTTACCCGGAAACATCTTGAAATAAGTATCAATAAAGCGTTGGTGATCACCATAGACTGTACGCATCTGTCCAGGCCAGGGCCGTTTAATACAAAGTGCCCCTTCAGCCACACCTTCAAGTTCATTACCTTTGTCATCGACGATGCATGGCTCTACACCAAAAAATGGCACTGTGGCCGCACCCGGTTTTAATGCTGTGGCACCAGGAAAGGGAGTAATCAAATGGCCGCCCGTTTCCGTCTGCCACCAGGTATCCACGATCGGGCAATGGTCTTCACCAACAACATGGTAATACCATTCCCATGCCTCCGGATTGATCGGCTCACCCACAGTACCCAGGATGCGTAAACTGCTGCGGTCGTGTTTTTTGACAAATTCATCTCCTTGTCCCATCAGGGCGCGGATGGCGGTCGGTGCAGTGTAAAAAATATTCACTTTATGCTTGGCCACGACCTCCCAGAAACGTCCGGCATCGGGATATGTCGGCACACCCTCAAACATTAACGAGATTGCACCGTTACATAATGGACCATAAACAATATAGGAATGCCCGGTGACCCAGCCTACATCCGCAGTACACCAGAAAATATCACCATCATGGTAATCAAATACATACTTATGAGTGATTGCACAATACAACAAGTATCCACCTGTGGTATGCAAGACGCCTTTGGGTTTGCCGGTAGAGCCGGAGGTATAAAGGATAAACAGCGGATCTTCCGCATCCATTTCCTCAGGTACACAATCTGCAGCGACTTTGGCCATGGCCTCGTGGTACCAGACATCACGTGATTCGTTCCATGGAATATTGCCTCCAGTGCGTTTAACTACGATCACAGAATGTACATGCGGGCATGATTGTAATGCCTTGTCGGCATTGGATTTCAGGGGAACATTGCGCCCTCCGCGCACACTTTCATCCGCTGTAATGACAACTTTGCAGTCCGAATCAAGTATGCGATCCTTTAACGCCTCTGAAGAGAAACCGCCAAAAACAATGGAATGGACTGCACCGATACGTGTACAGGCCAACATGGCCACTGCAACCTCCGGGATCATCGGCATGTAGATAGAAACACAATCTCCTTTTTTTACACCCCTGTCTTTCAGGACATTGGCGAAACGGCAAACATCTGCATGCAATTCCCTGTATGTTATCTTTTTATCGACAGCAGGGTCATCACTTTCCCAGATAATTGCAGTCTGATCACCACGGGTCTCCAGATGCCGATCCAGGCAATTCCAGGAAACATTAAGCTTGCCACCGGCAAACCATTTAATATTGAGGTTCTTGTCAAAATCCCACTCCAGTACCTTGTTCCATTTTTTAAACCAGGTGATAAAGTTTTCTGCCTGTCCTGCCCAGAAATTATCAGAATCATTTATGGAGCGCTCATACATTTCTTTATATTTTTCTGCATTAATATGAGCATGTTCGGCAATCGCCTCGGGTACTTGATATACATTATTGATGGTCATTAATGGCCTCCTCAATCAGGCACAAGTAAGATATTTATATCAGATATGAACGTATTTTTTTATAAAGAAAAATGGAAATGCTACTGTTTTTTTCTAATTATAGTTGTCATCCTGCCATAACAACTATAACAAAGAACATATGATTTGGCGATGCGTTGACACCACTTTTGGAATGGGGATTTAACAGTGTTTTGATTATGCTCCGAAGACCTTTTCGAGCAATGTTGTAGTCCTCGCAGCAGGATCATTACGTATCAGTTTCTCTTCTTCGGCCACCATTTTAAATAATCCATCCAATGCCTTATTAGTAATATATTGATCTATATCCAGCGATTTCGTATCAACCAGGCTGGACAA
>Ga0209109_10000414_pt1 | contig 22523 bp, 21 predicted proteins | sample Rifsed10ft2_FD_184004 | JGI IMG/M metagenome (GOLD analysis project Ga0209109, IMG submission 184004) | Soil microbial communities from Rifle, Colorado, USA - sediment 10ft 2 (version 2) | ecosystem: Environmental > Terrestrial > Deep subsurface > Rock core/Sediment | place: Rifle, Colorado... | reverse complement strand
CGCGGTCGGCGTGGATGACCTCGCCAATGTGAGAGAATTGATGGCTCGCCAGCAGCCATAGGGAATTCAATCGACATCGAATTGTTCTGGGAATATGGAGACCCCGCCTCCAGCGAAGAGCGATTTCGCAGCGCGTTGAGCTCAGCCCAGGGCGATGAGCGGCTGGAGCTGCTCACTCAGATCGCTCGGACCTATGGGCTCCGCCAGCGCTTCGAGCAGGCTCACCAAATCCTGAACGAGGTTGAAGCGCAACTTGCCGAAGCAGGTACCCGACCGCAGATTCGGTATTTGCTCGAGCGCGGGCGAACGCACAATTCCAGCGGCGAGGGAGAAAAGGCGCGGGCACTCTTCGTGGAAGCCTGGGAACGAGCGCAGATCGCGGCTCAGGAGGGTTTGGCTGTCGACGCGGCACACATGGTGGCGATTACCTACTCGGGAAGGCAAGAGGCTCTCGATTGGAATCGGCGCGGACTGGAGCTGGCCCGCGGGTCCGAGGATACCAAGGCCCTTGCGCTCATACCGGCAATGCTGAACAACCGCGCCTGGGACCTGCACGATATGGGTCACTTTGCTGAGGCCCTGCCGGTCTTTGAGGAAGCACTCGCCGAGTGGCGTGCACGGGGCAAACCCAAACAGATCTTGGCTGCCAAGCGAGCCGTGGCTCAATGCCTCCAGTCCCTAGGACGCAACACTGACGCACTCGCGATCCTGTCCGAACTTAAAGCGGAACAGTACCCCGATTCCGTTGATGGATATGGTACGGAGCAGACGTAACCAATGAAAATCCACCTCGTTGACGGCACCTACGAACTGTTCCGCAGTTTCTACGGCGTGCCCTCGAAGAAGGCGCCCGATGGGCGTGAGGTTGGAGCCACAGTCGGTCTGCTCAACAGCCTGCTCCTGCTCCTGACCAAGGAGGGAGCGACCCATGTCGGCTGCGCATTCGATCACGTCATCGAATCGTTCCGCAATGACCTCTACTCGGGATACAAGACTGGGGAAGGAGTCGACCCGGACCTGCTGGCCCAGTTCCCGCTTGCCGAGAGGGCGGTGGCGGCCTTGGGAATCGTCGTCTGGCCGATGGTCGAGTTCGAGGCCGATGACGCACTGGCCACGGCGGCTCATCGTTTCCAGCGCAGGCGCTCCGTCGACCAAGTTGTGCTGTGCTCCCCCGACAAAGATCTGGCCCAAATGGTCTCGGGGACGAGGGTCGTGAGTTGGGACCGCCGCCGAGAAATTGTTTATGACGAAGCCGCGGTCATCGAGAAGTATGGTGTACCGCCGGCTTCTATCCCCGACTGGCTCGCCTTGGTGGGCGACACTGCGGACGGCTACCCGGGGATCCCCGCCTGGGGCGAGAAGTCCAGCTCCGCGGTGCTCTCCAAGTACAAGCACCTCGAGTCCATCCCGGAAGATCATCGTAAGTGGGGCCTGTCCGCCGGTCGCGCCCTCCGTCTGGCCGAGAACCTCAGGAACCAGTGGAAGGACGCCCTGCTGTTCCGCCGCCTGGCGACCCTTCGGACCGACGTCCCGCTCGAACAAAACCTGAAAGACCTGCAATGGCGCGGGGCGCACAAACGGCTAAGAAAGCTCTGCAAAGAACTGGGCGCCAGCCGCCTGCTCGATCGAGTGCCCCGCTGGGTCGACTAGCCATAGTCGCCCACGACGGAGCGGCCGACACCCGCGACTCGCAGCCCACACACGCCCGCGCGGCCCGCCGACACCGCTCAATGAGGAGATCCTGCCATCATGAGTGAAGAACAAGCTCCACAGCAGCCCAGGCACTCCCGTCAAATAGAAGTGCTTGCCGAGGCGACGACGGTCCAAGGTTGGCGCAAGCAGGTAGTCGCCGGTCAACGCGGTGAGAAACTCTTCACGTTCTTCAGTGATGAAGGCTCCTACATGCCCGAAGGCCAGGGCACGGCGCCTACGCCCTTGACTTACTTCGTCTCGGGCGTCGCCCTCTGACTGCTCTCCCAAGTGTCGCAGGTTGCGGCCAAGCGAAAACTAGCCCTACGGAACGAAAGCGTGAGGGTGGTGGCGCGGTTCCGGGAAGAAGGGTCCGTGCTGGCGGGGACCCAACACGGAACGTGCGAAGGCTTCTCCATCGAGCTCTTTCTCGACAGTGACGAATCAGAAGAAGCGGTTGTCAGGTTGATCCGCCAAGCCCATCGCATGTGCTTCACTGAATACAGCTTATCTGAGGCCGTCCAGATTTCAACAAGCCACCATCTGAACGGGAGCCCCATTGAGGTTCGCTGGTCCGAGTGAGAAATCCGCCACGCCTGGAAGGTTGAGTAATAGCTTGGAACGCTTCGAGCTCCAACTTAAGCGAAACTCGCGGCAGGACGTCCGATCCATCATTGAGCAGGCTGCCAAGAGCCTTGGTCTGGTGACTGCCCAGGTGACGACCCTCTCAACGTTTCCCGGCTCCATCCACTGGCACTTCAAGCAGGCCAATGGTCGCGGGACCTTGGAGGCGACCTACTGGCCCGATCGGCGACGGGCCTGGCTCTCCGTTCGGCCGGGTCGAGAGGCCGAGTGGATTGCCCCTGCCATTCGAGCCCTCAGGCGCCTTGTCGCAAAAGGTGCGAAGGCCCACCGCAAGCGGCTCTACTCCATTCGTCGATCGCCGATCCACGGTCGAGGGGTCTTCGCCATTCGGCGCATCCCCAAAGGCACTCGGGTAATCGAGTATCGGGGTGAGCGGATTTCGCAAGAGGAAGCGACCCGGCGGTATGAAGAGACGATGGAGTACCCCTTCACCTACCTCTTCGAGGTCGATGAAGAGACGATCATCGATGGTCAGATGGGCGGCAACACCGCCCGCTACATCAACCATTCCTGTTCGCCGAATTGCGAGTCGCTGAATTCCGGCGGGCGAATCTTCATCGAGGCGATCCGTGATATCCGGCCCGGGGAAGAGCTGACCTATGACTACCGGCTGGAGACCGAAGAACCGATGACCCGCCGGCTGCAAAAGATGTTTGCCTGCAACTGCGGTACTCGTCGCTGTCGGGGCACTCTGCTGAATGTCGAATAGTTCGCGCTGGCCGGCCCCCGGCCTGCAGCTGAGCAAAAGTGAGGCGCGCCGATTCATCCTGGCTCACCAGATGCTCTGGCCGCCGCGGCGGCTGCAAGGTAAAGAGGGGATCCTCGAGTTCATCCGGCGGGTCGGGGCGATCCAATTCGATCCGGTCAATGTCGTCGGGCGCAATCCGGATCTGGTGCTGCAGTCCAGGGTGAACCGCTACCATCCCGGTCTGCTCGAGGAGCTGCTCTATCGCGACCGCCAGCTGGTGGACGGCTGGGACAAAGTTGCCTCGATCATCCTCACCAGCGACTGGCCGCGTTTCGCCCGGCATCGGATCCGGATCCGCCAGGAATACGGGAGTCCGTCCAATCCGCAGATGAAGGCCGCGCCCCAGGTGGTGGAGGCGATCCGTGAGCGCGGTCCGCTGTCTTCGATCGATTTCAAGCATCAGGATCGCATCCCGTCGGACTGGGGTTTCCCCACCAGCCTGGCCCGGGCGGCCCTCGAGACTCTGCATGCCATGGGGGAGCTGGTGGTGGATCATCGAGTCGGGAGCCGGCGAGCCTTCGATCTGGCAGAGCGCCTGCTGCCCGCCGAGCTGCTGTCGATGGCCGATCCGATTGAGCAAGACGCCGACTACTGGGCCTGGCGGGTCCTGCGCCGGATCGGAGGCCTGGGCCTTGCCAGCCCAACCAGCCCCGAATACTGGCTCGCGATGAATCGGATGAAGAGCACCGAACGGGGACCGATCCTGAAGCGGCTGATTGAGGCCGGGGAACTCATCGCAGTTGCGGTCGAAGGTCTGCCGAAGCAGACGTTTTTCATGCGGCCGGCCGACCTGCCGACACTGGAGACGATCCGGAGCAGGCGGGCTCCTCGGCCAAAGGCGAGCTTCATCGCGCCGCTCGACAATCTGATGTGGCACCGGAATCTGCTGCGCTGGGTCTTTGATTTCGACTACACCTGGGAGGTCTACAAGCCGGAGCACCAGCGAAAGTACGGATACTATGTCTTACCGGCGCTCTACGGGGATCGTTTTGTGGCCCGCTTTGACCCGAAGTTCGATCGGACCACCGGCGAATTGACGATAGCCAATTGGTGGTGGGAGGCTGGAATTCAGGCGGACGAGCGGATGAGCGCAGCGCTGATGGTTTCAATGAGAGACTTCATGCGCTACCTGGGCGCCGGTCGCATTCGGCTAGGCCCAAAGATCAGGCGAGACAAACGCCTGCGCTGGCTGTCGACCCAGCAACTCGTCAGATGACTCGCTCGAACCCGCTGCTCTCCTATGGGTTGGTTGGGGTCCAACTGCTATCTCTGGGGTCGATCGCCATCACCGGCCCGCTCTTCGCCGCCAATCCGGCGCTGCTCCTGTTGGAAGGCGCGGCCGGGATGCTCGGCCTCTGGGCGATCGGGACCATGGGGATCGGCAATTTCAATGTCACGCCTGACGTCAAACCGCGGGCCCGCCTGGTGACCAGCGGTCCGTATCGTCTCATCCGCCATCCCATGTATACGGCGCTGCTTGCCGGCGCCCTGGCCTTGGTGCTGGACGCGTTCTCTCCTCTGCGGCTTGCGATTTGGCTGGTCCTGCTCATTGACCTGGTGGTCAAGCTGAACTACGAAGAACGCTTGCTAAGCCTGAATCTGGAAGGGTACTCGGCTCACATGCAGCGTACGAAACGGCTCATCCCCTTTCTCTACTGAACGAAACTGGACCTTGACCGCTCGTTGGCGGGAAAACTATCATGGGGAACTGAACCAGGTCAGCCATGAAACTCAACGACGCCCAATCCCGCGCAATGTTCACCCGGGCTGCCAGAGTCCTGCCCCGCGGCGTCTCGTCGAACTTTCGGTATTGGGGTGACGAAGAAACCCTGGTCGCGGCCCGAGCCAAGGGCGCCTACCTCTGGGATCTCGACGGCAATCGCTACATCGATTACCGGCTGGCCTTCGGGCCGATCATCCTGGGACATGCCCACGAGCAAGTAGACGCCAGTGTGCGGTTGGCCATGGAGAACGGCGTCTCCTTCGCCATGACCAACCCGTACGAAGTGCAGGTCGCTGAGAAAATCACCAAGCTGTGCCCGGGAATCGAGATGCTTCGTTTCACAAGTTCCGGCACCGAGGCCACCATGCACGCCCTGCGGACGGCTCGGGCCTTCACGGGTCGGGAGAAGGTGCTCAAGTTCGAAGGCCACTACCACGGTATGCACGATTACGTGCTGTGGTCCACTTATGTGGGGCCGGAGAATCTTGGGGCCCGGATCAACCCCATCCCGGTGGCTGCCTCCTCCGGGATCCCTCGCGCCATCCGGGAGCTGATCATCATGCTGCCCTTCAACGACCGCGACTTGCTCGAGCGGACCTTGAAGCAGACCTGGTTCGACGTGGCGGCGATCATCGTCGAGCCGATCATGGGAAACACAGCCTCCATCGAACCTCAGGATGAGTTCCTGAAATTCATCCGGGCCCGCTGCGACGAGTACGGGATCGTGATGATCATGGATGAGGTGAAAACCGGGTTTCGGGTGGCGAAGGGCGGCGCCCAGGAACTGTTCGGGGTGACCGCCGATCTGGCCACCTACGCAAAAGCCCTGGGCAATGGCTACCCGGTCGCAGCCTTCGGAGGACGGCGGGAGATTATGGATGTGATCGGCAAGGGAGTGTCCCACGCCGGGACCTACTCGGGCAATGTGGTCGGGATGGCTGCCGCCGATGCGGTGCTGGACATCCTGAACAAAACCGACGCCCTGCAGGTCGTCGCTGCCCGCGGGCGAGCCCTGCAGAAAGGGATCGGCGATGTCCTGGAGGCGGCCGACCTGCCCTATGTCATCGCCGGCCACCCCAGCATGTTCGGGATCATGTTCAGCGGATCAACCCCGCGGGAGTACCGCGACTGGGTCAAGAGCGATCAGAAGCTGTACGAATCGATCATGACCAACATGATTCGGCGCGGCGTGATGCCAGATCCGGACAGCCGGGAACCTTGGTTCATCTCGGCGGCTCACAGCGAGGCCGACGTGGCTGAGACCCTCAACGCGTTTGAGCAGGCGGTTAAGGAGGCCAAGCAGGCCCACTGAGTTGTCGGACTACGCCGTCGAGCTGATCGAGGTCACCAAGACCTTTCCGACCGGCAAGGCGGAGGAGATCGCCGCCGTCGATCGGGTGTCGCTCTCGATCAAACCCGGTGAATTCTTCTCCCTGCTCGGCCCGTCCGGCTGTGGCAAGACGACGACCCTGCGCATGATTGCCGGGTTCGAACTGCCCACCCGGGGCGAGATCCGGATCCACGGTGAATCGATGGGCGAAACCCCACCCTACCATCGCCGGGTAAATACCGTTTTCCAGAACTACGCCCTATTCCCCCACATGACGGTGTACGGAAATGTCGCCTTTGGGCTCGAGATGGATAGGCTGCCGAAGCCCGAGATCCGGGAGCGGGTGAGCGAGGCGCTCGGCCTGGTGCGGCTGCCGGGCATGGAAGATCGGCGCCCCAAGCAGCTCTCGGGCGGGCAACAACAGCGAGTCGCCTTGGCCCGGGCGCTGGTCAAGCGACCAGCGGTGCTGCTGCTGGACGAGCCGCTCGGGGCGCTCGACCTCAAGCTCAGGAAAGCCATGCAGATCGAGCTCAAACACATTCAGCACGAGGTAGGCATCACCTTCATCTACGTCACCCACGATCAGGAAGAAGCGCTCACCATGTCCGATCGAATCGCGGTGATGAGTGAGGGGCAGGTCCTGCAGCTGGGGACCGCGGCCGAAATCTATGAATCGCCGGCGAGCCGCTTCGTGGCCGATTTCATCGGCGAGACCAACTTTCTGGACGGCGAGGTTGAATCCATTCGCGACGGGCAGGCTACCGTGCTGGTGGACGACGCACTGCGGCTCACGGCGCCTTCGGGGGCACCCGACATCAAGATTGGCCAAACGGTCACGTTCACCGTGAGGCCGGAGAAGATCAGCCTGCACTCGGGTCCCACGGACCGAGCGGTGAGTGGAAAGATTGAGGAGGTCGTGTACATCGGGACCGACACCCGCTATCTGGTCCGGGTCAGCGAGGGAAGCCGCCTGGTGGCCCGGCTGCAAAACGCGGGGTCGGAGGACCAGGCCGGATTCCAGCAGGCCGAGAAGGTATACCTGACCTGGGATCCGGACGTCGCCCGGATATTGACCAAATAGTGGACCGGCGGCAGGTGACCGGCAATGAGATTATGGCAGAACTGCTCACCACGAGGCCGTATTAGCGCCAGGGCCGAGCACCGCTCACGCGGTCCGCTGATCGTCGTCCCGGCCGCGATCTGGCTGCTCCTGTTCTTCACCCTTCCGCTGCTCATCGTCGTGGCGATCAGCTTTGCGGAACGCGGCCGAGCAGGGGGCGTAAAACTCCCGCTGGTTTTGACCCTCGAGTATTATCAGCGGCTGGTCGATCCGCTCTACCTCGGGATCTTTTGGAGCTCGGTACGGCTCGCCCTGATCGTCACCCTGGCGTGCGTACTGATCGGCTACCCCATGGCACTCTTCATCAGCCGGGTTGCCCCGCGCCGGCGGAATGCGATGCTGCTGCTGGTGATGATTCCCTTCTGGACCAACTTCCTGGTGCGAACCTATGCCTTAAAGCTGCTGCTGTCGGCGGAAGGAGTCGTCAACAACCTGTTGCTCGGCGCAGGGTTGGTGCAGGCGCCGCTGGATCTGCTGTTCAACAATTTCGCGGTCGTGCTGGGGCTGGTGTACGGCTATTTCCCCTTTGCGGTCCTGCCGATGTACGCTTCGATCGAAAAGTTCGACCTGACCCTGGTGGAGGCCGCCGCCGACCTGGGGGCCGACCTGCGCAGGGCCTTTCTAAGGGTGATGCTGCCGCTGACCGCCCCGGGGATCATTGCCTCGGTGATTCTGGTGTTCGTTCCGGTGGTGGGAGCCTTTATCACCCCTGACATCATGGGCGGGGGAAAGGTGGAGATGATCGGTACCCTTATCAACCGCCAATTCGGGGTGGCTCGCAACTGGCCATTCGGATCGGCCATGTCGCTGGCGCTGATGCTGATGGTCGTCGTGGGCGTGATCTACTATTTGCGGTCAAGCCAGGAGAAGGAGCGGCCGCTGTGAGCGCGGGCGCCGCCATCCGTCTCAGGCGCGGCTCCCTCTCGCTGCGCCTGGGGAAAGCGGCTCTCGGGGCGAATGCCTGGTTGGCCTTGGCCTTCCTTTATATCCCCATCCTGGTGCTGATCCTCTTTTCATTTAATGACAGCCGGTCGGTCGCCCGCTGGACCGGATTCTCCATGGAGTGGTACCTGAGATTGTTTGACAACGAGCCGCTGCTCCGGGCGGCCCGCAACAGCCTGCTCATTGCACTCGTCTCCACCCTGGCCTCGACCGCCATGGGCACCCTCACTGCCTTGGGGATGGACCGCTACCGCTTCCGCTTGCGGTCCAGCTTCGACGCGATCCTGTACCTTCCGATCGTCATCCCCGAAATCGTCATGGGCATCTCGCTGCTCCTGTTCTACAACCTGGCCTTCTTCCCGCTGCTGGAGGCCCTGCTGCAGGTCCGGCCAACCCTGGGAGTGCCAACCATTACCATCGGGCATATCGCCTTCAACATCCCCTTCGTGTACGTGATCGTCCGGGCTCGGCTGGTCGGGTTTGACCGGACCCTCGAGCAGGCAGCCCAAGACCTGGGGGCGAACGAATGGCGGACGTTTTGGCGGATCACATTCCCGCTGCTCCTGCCCGGGATCCTCGGCGGAGCGCTGATGGCCTTCACCCTCTCGCTGGACGACTTCCTGGTAACGGTCTTCACGGCCGGCACCGCCTCGCCCACCATGCCGCTCTACATCTACAGCCTGGTTCGCCGAGGTGTGACCCCTGAAATCAATGCCCTTTCGACCGTGCTCCTGGTAGCCTCGATGGGCTTGATCGTGGTGTCTCTGATCCTACAACGTAAACGCTAGCGCGGCCTCGGCCAGGGGAGATCCCGCGCCCTCAAGGAGGAGAGAGATGAGAGACAGGTTTAGTAAGGTCATCCTGATCGGTGGGCTGGCGCTGGCGGCCTGTGCGACCACGCCCGAGCCTGGAGCTGGCCCCCCGGAGGTTGGGGAGCGCTGCGGCGACGGCTCCAGACTCACCGAGCAGCTGTACCTGTATACCTGGGTCGAGTATATCGATCCGGAGATCAAGGAGGCCTTTCAGACCGAGTGCGGAGTCGAAGTCATCGAAGACAACTTTGACTCCAACGAAACGCTGTTGGCCAAGCTGCAAGCGGGCGGCGCCAACTACGACGTGATCGTCCCCTCGGACTACATGGTCCAGATCTTGATCGACGAGGGCATGATCGAACCGCTAGATTTCGGAGTGATCAGCAACATCACGGGTTTCGGGGGTAAGTTCACCAACCAGTACTTTGACCCCGGGCAGGAATACACCGTGCCCTATTTCTTTGGAACCTCCGGGTTCGCGGTGGACACAAACGTAATCGCCGATCCTCAACCAACCTGGTCCATGGTTTTCGACCCGGCGCCCGAGGTGTGTGGCAAGATCAGCATGCTGGACGACGAACGGGAGACGATCGGCGCGGCCTTGATGTACTTGGGCTACTCGATCAATGACACGGATCCTGCCCATCTCGAAGAAGCCAAGGACCTGCTCATCGTGCAGTCCGAATGCGTGAAGGCCTATGACAGCCAGACCAACGACGATCTGATCGTGCAGGGTGAGACGGTCGTCGGGCATATGTGGACGGGCGACGCCATCCTGGCCGGCCTTCCGGACGTCGGGGGTCGGGAGGGGATCGCCTATGTGATCCCTCAAGAGGGATGCACCATCTGGCAGGACAACCTTGCCGTGCCGGTCAGTTCGCAGAATAAGTACACGGCCATGGTGTTCATCAACTACCTCTCGTATCCAGAGGTCGCGGCCCAGAACGCCGAGTTCGTGGGCTATGGAAGCCCCAATGAGGCCGCCTACGAGTTCATCGATCCCGAGATCCTGGCTGACCCCGGGGTCTATCCGACCGAAGAGGCCTTTGCCGGCCTGCAGTGGATCGAGGATGTCGGGGACTCTATTGAGTTGTACGACCGAATCTGGACCGAGTTCAAAGCCTCCATCGGAGGTTGAGTAGCGGGACTCGCCTTCAACCCCGAGTGGGCCGGGCTGGTGAGTGAAGCCCGGCCCACTTGCTTCTTGGCGAGCGGAGCGGGTCTGGATTGGCTTAAGTTGTGCCGGTGGCTCGCTCGAAGTGACTATTCCCAGGCTGCCGGTGACGTGCGAAGATAAGCCCCATGCGGCGCTGGGTTCCCCTTTGGATTGCCTTGGGCTCTTTTGCAGCAGGTGGGACGCTGGGGTTCCTGGTGGGTGAGGCGGGCGGGGCGCCGGCCGACCTCGGTCCGACTGCCAGCCCGAGTCGCGTTCCGTCGCCTACCGCGAAATCCTCGCCAACCCGCACGGCCAGCTCGATTCCAACTGACACACCCGCCCCCAGCCCAACTTCTACTTCGTCCGGTACTCCCACGCCGGCCCAGACACCCACGATCACCCTCACCCCGACCATCACTCTGACCCCTACCGCCACCGCCACCTACAAGCCCATCGCGGCGATCGTGCGCGAGCAGGCCAACTGCCGCTACGGTCCGGGGGCCGCCTATCTCTACGAATGGGGGCTGTACCCGGGAGTGCGGGTCGACATCATCGGACGGAACGACCTTGGCGATTGGGCCTACGTCCATCCCTGGACCTATTTCGACCGCTGCTGGGTGCGGTCCGAGCTGCTGGATATCCGTGGCGAACTCTTTGAGGCGCCGCCTTACTACTCTCGCCTGCCGTTTGGTGAACTCTACCAGCCTCCCACCAATGTGCGGGCTAGCCGGAATGGCGACCAGGTCACCATCGCCTGGGATCCGGTGTGGATGACCGAAGATGACTATCGCGGATATCTGATCGAGGCCTGGCTGTGCCAGGACGGTCAGCTGCTGTTCACGCCGCTCCGCAGCGACGAGACTCAGGTCGTCGTCACCGACGAGGCCGGCTGCAGCGAGGCCTCCGGCGCTCGTCTGTACACCGCCGAGAAGCATGGCTACACCCAGTGGGTGCTGGTCCGCTGGCCTGCCCACACCCCGACCGCGACGCCTACCCCATAAGCTGAGATAGGGTCGGGCCGCGTGCCCGCGGCTGCCTCCCCCCTGACTTTGAGTTACAGTTAGACCGAACCCGAGCGATGCCTCGCGTGGATCATCGAGGCACGACCGCAGTCAGTTGCTCTCCTACCGCTCAATCCGCCCTTTGCTGTTCAGCCTCGATCCGGAGAGTGTCCACCGGCTCACCCTGAGCCTGCTGGCGCTTGCCGGAGGTCTGCCCACGCTTCGGTCAGTGCTGGAGCGGGCGTTCTCCGTCCCTCATTCTTCACGACCGGTGCAGGCTTTCGGACTGACGTTTGCCAATCCGGTCGGTCTGGCTGCCGGCTACGACAAAGACGGTCGGGCGATGCACGGGCTGGCCTGCCTCGGATTTGGCCATGTTGAGCTGGGAACGGTGACTCCGCAGCCACAGGCCGGCAGTCCCCGGCCACGTATTTTCAGACTGCCGGCCGATGAGGCGCTGATCAACCGGATGGGCTTTCCCAATCAAGGAGTCGAACGCTTGCTCGGCCGGCTGAGACGGCGCCCAAAGGACATCGTCATCGGCGTCAACATCGGGAAAGGCGCCGCGACCCCGTTGGGGACTGCCGCGGAAGACTATCTGCTGTTACTTCGGGCGCTTCACCCGTACGTCGATTACTTGGCGGTGAACGTATCGTCGCCCAACACCCCGGGCCTCCGTGAGCTGCAGGACCGCAGCCAATTAGGCAACCTGCTGCGGGCCCTCTATGCGGCTCGGGCCGAGCTGGGTGGCCGGCGGATCCCGATCCTGGTCAAGCTGGCTCCGGATCTGAGCGACGTGCAATTGGCGGAGGCGGTTCAGGTGATCGAGGAGTCCGGCATGGATGGAATTATCGCTAGCAACACGACCACCGCCAGGCCCGCCCTTCGTTCACCCCATCGAGACCAGAGCGGCGGGCTGAGCGGCGCTCCGCTGCGTGAGCGGGCGCTCCAAGTCGTTCGCAAAGTCGGTGAGCTCAGCGGCGGGCGGCTGCCGGTGATCGCCTCGGGAGGCATACTGGCGGCGGCCGACGCCCGTGACGCGCTGCAGGCCGGTGCGTCGTTGGTTCAGCTCTACACCGGGCTGGTCTATCGCGGCCCCGGACTGGTACGCGAGATTCTCGAATCGCTCGATCCACGCGGTGCGGCGATCGCTCCGGCCCTGCAGCCGCAATGAGCGTCCCCCGGAGGCAGATCAGCCGAGTCCTGATGCTCTTGCTGCTGCTCTACGCGGCAGCCCTGATCTTTCAGATTGATCTCCCGGCCCAATCGGCGCCGACCGTGCTGGCTGAGCCGACCGGATGGTACGACGTCTACTTCACCAACCCCCAATTCGGTGCCGAGGCAGATCTACGCGGCGGGCCCGACGAGGTCTTGGCGGCGGCGATCGACGCGGCGGATCAGTCGGTCGACCTGGCCGTCTACGAGCTCGACTTGTGGAGCGTTGGGGACGCGCTGGCTCGGGCTCACTCCCGGGGAGTCGCAGTCAGGCTGGTCACCGAGTCGGACAACCTCGGCCAGGCCGAAATCCAATCCCTGGCAGCCGCCGGGGTTCAGATGCGGGGCGACGCGCGAGACCCTTTGATGCACGACAAGTTCGCCGTCATCGATGGCGCGGAGGTCTGGACCGGCTCGATGAATCTGACCGCCGGGAGCGCCTACCGAAGCAATAACAACCTGCTGCGGGTGAGATCCACCTGGCTCGCCGAGCAATATCGCCGGGAGTTCGAAGAGATGTACGTTCTGGATCGATTCGGGGCGCTCTCGCTGCCGACGCTGTCGATGACGGCGAGCTTGGTTGAGGGTGTGCAAGTGGAAGTGCGATTCTCGCCCGACGATCGGGTGGCGGAGCGGATCGTCGAGCTGATCCGCGGCGCGCAGCATAACATCCAGATCATGGCCTACAACCTGACCCTGGACGAGATCAGCGAGGCAATCTTGGAGCGGGCCCGGTCCGGGGTCGTGGTGCAGGGAGTGTTCGATGAAGGCCAGGCCAAGAATCAGGGGAGCGACGTCGAGCGCCTGGCACAGGCTGGGCTGGATGTCTGGTTGGACGGCAGCCCGGGGCTAATGCATCACAAGGTGATCATCGTGGACGGAGAGCTTTTGATCACCGGTTCCTACAATTTCAGCCGCAGCGCGGAGGAGCGCAACGACGAGAACGTGCTTTTTGTCTTTAGCCCCGAGCTCGCCGATGTGTACCGGCTGGAGTTCGAGCGGGTCTTGGCCGAGGCCAGCGGCTGAGCCCGCCGGCAATATTGCCCAGGATCCAGACCTGCTTCCCGTCCTGGATCGGACTGTCGGCGGCGGCTTGCCAGCGGCCGTCGTCTCCCTCCACGAACACATTTACATAGCGCCGCAGCGACCCATCGGGCTCTAACAGCAGGTCGCCGATGCCCGGGAAGCGCTGGTTGAGAGCGCGGGCCATAGCGGAAACCGAGTCGGCTGTGATCTCTTCGATCCGCTGGGTCTGTTACAGGGCCTGCAGCGTGCTCGGGAGATGAACCCGGACACTCATCCGCTCAGGCCACTCTCCCGGTAGACACCGAATAGATCGGCGGCAGCAGGTCGGCCATCAGCTCCCAGCGATCGCCCCCGTTGGGGCTGAAGAAGAGTTGCCCGGTCTCAGTGCCCACATACACCCCGCACCGATCGGCGCTGTCCAGCGCCATTGCTTCCCGCAGGACGGTGAGATAGGCGGTGTCCGGAAGGCCCGAGGCCAGCGGCGCCCAGTCGGCTCGCACGTTCTTGTTCTTGGCGGTCCAGGTCATACCGCCATCGTCGCTGCGGTAAGTGCCGGCGGCGGAGATGGCGACGTAGATCCGGTTGGGCTCCCGTGGGTCGACCAGAATCGTGTGCACCATCAGCCCGCCGCCGCCTGGCTGCCAATCCGGACTGTGCTCGTGGTTGTTGAGTCCGTCCACGCCATTCCACGTCGCGCCGAAATCATCGGTCGTGAATAGGCCGGCTCGCTCGACGCCGGCGTACAGGTGGCCGGGTGAGCCGTTGGGCTTCGGCGCCAGATGCCAGACCTTGCGCACCCGATGCTCGCTCTCGGCCGGGAAATCCAGCTTCTCGGGTCGCTCCGAAGTCGGGGGTGCGTTGGACGACACCATCATAGTTGCCGCTGTTAGTGGCCGCGTAGATCGAGTTGTCCCGCGGATCGTGGGCCAGGTGGTGGACCATCCAGCTCCGGTGGTGCTGGCTGCGCTGCCACTGCATGCGGGCGGGGTCGCTCCAGAAGAGGAAGCTGCCCTTCTTGGTGCCGACCATTACCAGCACGTCGCCCACCTTCGGTGCGTCGCTCATGGCTCCTCCTTCTCTAGGACCCATCCAGCGGCCAGGTGGGCAGCACGTCCATGTCCAGGGCGTCCCGTTGGCCGGCCAGGAAGCGGTGGTGGCCGACCGCGGCGGTCATGGCCGCGTTGTCGGTGCACAGCTCCAGGGGAGGAGTGCGCACCGGCAGGCTGGACTTCGCCAGGAAGGCCTCCCGCAGCGGCTGGTTGGCCGACACGCCGCCGCCCACCAGGATCTCCTTGGCCTTGAAGTCCTTGGCCGCGGCCAGGGTCTTACCGACCAGCACCTCGACCACCGCGGCCTGGAAGGAGGCCGCAATGTCGCCGATCGGCAGCCCGGGGCGGGGTGCCTCGACTCCGGCTTCCAGATCGGGTTGCCGTTTGCGCACTTCCCGCAGCACGGCGGTCTTCAGCCCGCTGAACGAAAAATTCCAGGTGCCTTCCAGCCAGGCCCGCGGAAACTTAAGTGAAGTGGGGTCGCCCTTCTCGGCCGCCGCCTGGATCGCCGGACCACCCGGATAAGCCAGCCCGAGCAGGCGGGCTACCTTGTCGAACGACTCGCCGGCCGCGTCGTCGAGGGTACCGCCCAGCCGCTGATACTTCTGATGGTCGAGCATCAGAATCAATTCGGTGTGTCCCCCCGAGACGATCAGCGCCAGCAGCGGGAACTTCGGTTCTGGCTCGGCCTCGACCAGCCAAATCGAGTAGAGGTGGGCTTCCAGGTGGTTGATTCCGAGGATCGGGAGGCCGGCGCCGAGCGCCATCCCCTTGGCCATGTTCATCCCGACCACCAGCGAGCCGGCCAAGCCGGGCCCGCGGGTGACCGCGATCGCGTCGATCGCTTCCAGTCCGGCGTGCGCCGCCGAGAGGGCTTCAGAGACTACCGAGTAAATCGTCTCGATGTGGCGCCGGGAGGCGGCCTCCGGAAAGACGCCTCCGTACTGGGCGTGCAGCTCGCTCTGCGAGGCGACAATGTTGGAACGGATCAAGCGGCCGTTCTCGACCACTGCCGCGGCGGTCTCGTCGCAGGAAGTCTCGATGCCCAGAATGCGGGTTTCGTCGGCGGCCAGTTTCAGACCCCCGGAATCTTGAGCACCAGGTCCTTGGGATACTCGGCCAGCACCTCGAACCCACCGTCCGGCCGGGCCCAGACCGTGTCCTCGATCCGGACCCCCATCCCGCGGTCCGGGTAGTACAGGCCCGGCTCGAAGGTGAACACGGTTCCCGGTTGCAGCACGTCGGTGTTCGACTCCAGATGGCTGAAAGAGGGACCCTCATGCACATCGAGCCCCACGCCGTGGGCGAGTCCGTGGACGTAGCCATCGGTCGTGGCGGGCGTGTTCAAGACTGTGGGATGGCCCTTGGCTTCGAACTGCTCACAGGTCATCACCTGGTAGTCGCGGCAGGGGACGCCGGACTTGAGCTGTTGGTAAACGAAGTCGTACACCTCCTGCAAATCCGCATACAGCGCCGCCACCTGGTCCGGAGCGTAGCCCAGGCACCAGGTGCGGGTGAAATCATAGAAATAGCCGCCGCCGGCCTCGCTCGGGAAGATGTCAAAAATGATGGTCTTGCCGACCTCGACCGGCTGGTCGTCCTGGCCCACGCTGTGCGGCACTGCGGCATCCCGCCCGATGGCGAAGATCGTCCCCTCCGGGTTCTCGGCGCCGCGCATCGCCAACCACAAGTTGATTTTCCGCTTGACCTGCCCAATCGTGAGCACTTCCCCCTGCCGGTCGACGAGCCTGCCGTCCTTGGCTTGATGTGACTTAAGGAACTCGGCCACGTCGCCGACCACCGCGGCCGTCGCGTGGCCCATCTTGCGGATGCGCTCGATCTCATCCGGGTCTTTGGTGGTACGGGCTCGGGTCAGCACCGAGGTCCTGGACGGCTCTCCCACGAACTCGAGCGAATTGCGGCTGGCCGTCAACCGATTGAGCGCGCTGAATGACGGCCCGAGGTCCACTTTGCCATAGAGCGCCACCCGGCCACCGACTCCATACTGATCGAAGATCATCGACCACAGCTTAGCCGCAGCCTGTACCGTGTCGCCGCCGGCCTCGCGAAGCAGCTTGACCGGCTCATAGTCATTCATCGAGCGGGTCGTCAGGCCGGTGCGGGCCGCCTCGTCTCTTTCCATCGGAAAGTGAAACAGGACTGGAGCTTGCCCCCGCCGCTTCAACAGCAGGGTGCCGTCAGAGAGCTTGGCCCGCCCGGTGAAGTACGTCATGCTGGCGTTGTGCGAACCGGACCCCAGCACCAGCAGCGCATCGAGGCCGGCCTCCTGCATCAGCCGGTCGAGATCGGACTTCATTGCGCCATCCCGCCATCCGCCCCGAGCGCGGCGGCCAGGCCCGCCAGCAGAGTCTCTTCCTCGTCGGGAAGCACCGTGCGCGGGTCGAGGACCAGCCGGTCGTCCATGATCCGGCCAACGATCGGCGGATCCAGCTCGCGCAGCCGGCGGGCGAATTCGCTTGGATGCGGCACCAGCAACGACAACAGCCAGGTCGGCAGCGTCTCCTCGGGCAGGCTCCCGCCTCCAACGGTCGAACGCCCCTCGACCAGCTCGCCGCGGCCCAGCCGGGACTGCCAGCCCTCGGCCCGGCGTTTGAGGTCCGCCGGCGGGGCCGCGATCATGGCCCACACCGGAATCTGAGCCTCGGCTTCTTCCCGAACGTAGTGCAGCAGGGTGGCCGAGAGGGCAGCCAGGCAGAGTTTGTCGGAGCGGACCGCCCTGGCCATCGGATGGCGCCGCAGCCGATCGATCAGCGGGCGCTCACCGACCAGGATCCCGGCCTGCGGTCCGCCGAGCAGCTTGTCGCCCGAGAAGGCCGTGAGGGCCGCCCCGGCCCGGACCGAATCTTGCACCCTCGGCTCCGCGCCGAGCCCATAGGCCCGGGTGTCGAGCAGGCTGCCGGAGCCGAGATCGTGGAGCACCGGCATTTCGTGCTCCCTGGCGAGCTCGACCAGTTCGGCCAGTTCCGGTTCGGCCGCGAATCCGATGATTTTGAAATTGGAGTGATGAGCCAGCAAGATCAGAGCGGTACGTTCGCTGATCGCAGAGCGGTAGTCTCGCAGATGGGTGCGGTTGGTCGTCCCGACCTCCACCAGCTTGGCGCCGGACTGTTTCAGGATATCCGGAATGCGAAAGCCGCCGCCAATCTCGATCAGCTGGGTGCGGGAGACCAGCACCTCTTTGCGGCGGGCCAGCCCGGTGAGGGCCAGGAGCACCGCGGCTGCGTTGTTGTTCACCACCAAAGCGGCCTCGGCGCCGGTCAACCGCACCAGCAATTGCTCACAGTGCTCATCCCGATTGCCGCGCCTGCCGCGGGGCAGATCGAACTCGAGGCTGCTATACCCGGCCGCCACGTCCTGCATAGCCCGGCGGGCCGCAAGGCTCAATGGCGCTCGGCCAAGATTAGTATGAATGATCACTCCGGTCGCGTTGATCAACGGGCGCAGAGTCGGCGTCAGCCAGGTTTCAAGGCGGGCCCGGGTCTGCGACACGAGTTCGGTCGGCCGGGGCGCCGCCTGGCCGCCGCGCACGGCCGCCCGGGCGGCTTCGAGGCTCTCGCGTACCGCCTCGACTGTCAGGGAGCGGCCGAAGTCCGCGATCAATCCCTCGACGGCCTCCAACTGCATGAGGCGGTCGACGGACGGCAGGTCTCGCAGGCTCACGGTCTCCAGAGACTCCGCTCCAACAGCCGCAGGAACCACTCCAGAACGATGAAACCGACCCCCAGCAGCACACCGAGTGACAGGGTCAGCGAGCGGTTGACCTGTAGCCAGACGCACAGTGCCACGAACAGTGCAGCCCACAGCGCCTGGCGCAGCAGGACCGTCGGGCTGGCCGACTGCCGCACGTCAAAGCGGCGGTGCAGCAGCCAGAGGAATGGAAGCGCAGTGCCGGTGGCCGCCAGGGTCAGCAGGAAGAAGAACAGCCAGCGCGGGCCGAGGGTGGGAAGGGTGGTGGCGAAGAGCAAGTACAGACCCGTCCAACCGACCGCTATCAGCAGCAAGGCGGTGGCAAACAGCCCCCGGTACTGGGGCGAGGGACGGTCCGACATGCGCGGGGATTATAGTCCAGCGGTCGGTGATATACTCGCCGCCTTGCCTTCCCCCATGCGCCATTTCAATGAATCTCGCGGAACATCCGCCTCCGGCGCCCGCGTAACTGCGGCGCAGCCTGGTCATTTCCGGGAATCCGGCAAGCGATCTGCCCCGGGCACCTGCCTATCCGACATGAAGCCCAGCCGATGAGACGACCTCCGAACTGGATGGTCTGGGTCTTGGGCGGCGGGTTCGCCGTCATGGCCCTTTTCTCGGCTGCCCTGGTCTTCAGAACCGTGCGAGGGATCGCGGCGGCCTGGACCGGCGTCGGCCTGCCCGATCTTTTTGCGAGCGAGAGCGACGCGGAGGCCGTGACAAGCGAGCAACCGGACGCCCCGCAGACCACCCCAGATCTGTCCGGAGACTCACCCAGTTGGAACGGGGTCGACCGGATCAACATCTTGATGATGGGGCTCGATTACCGCGATTGGTTGACCGGGGAGGGCCCGCCCCGCACCGATTCCATGATGCTGGTGACGATCGACCCGATCACCAAGTCCGCTGGAATGCTGTCGATCCCGCGCGACCTGTGGGTCGAGGTCCCCGGCTTCGAACACAACCGGATCAACACTGCCTACTTCCTGGGCGAGACCTATCGGCTGCCAGGAGGTGGTCCGGGGCTCGCCATGCAGACCGTAGAAAACCTGATCGGCGTCCCGGTTCAGTACTACGCAGTGATCGAGTTCTCGGCCTTTGAGCGGTTCATCGACGAGATCGGGGGCGTTGAGGTCCTGGTGCCGGAGCGGATGAAGATCTCGCCACTGGGACGCGACAGCATTTGGCTGGAGGCGAAAGCCTACAAACTGGATGGGCCGGAGGCGCTGGCCTACGCCCGAGCCCGGAAGACTGAGGGCGGGGACTTCGATCGAGCCGAGCGCCAGCAGCAGGTGCTGATGGCGGTGCGGGACCAGATCCTGGAGCTGGACATGGTGGCGGTGCTGCTCGGAAGGGCGCCGGCCCTATATCAGGACTTGCGCCAGGGGATTCAAACCAACCTGACTCTCGATCAGCTGGTCGCACTGGGCTTGTTGGCCGCCCAGGTTGACCTGCAGGATATTTCCAAGGGTGTGATCGCTCCGCCGGAGATGGTCTTGCTCGACACCCATCTGGACGGCGCGATGGTGCTCAAGCCGGTGCCGGATCAAATCCGGGCGCTGCGGGACGAGATCTTCACCGGAACCGGTGCGATCGCGCCTTCGGTTCCGCCAGAGACGTCGACCGAGGCGGTGCAAATCGAGCACGCCCGGCTGGCCGTGCTGAACGGCGCCGGTCTGGAAGGATTGGCGACCGACACGGCCGAGTACCTGCAGGGGCAGGGGCTCAACGTGATTCAGATCGCCAACGCCGACCGGATCGACTATGACAAGTCGCGGGTGATCGTCTACAGCCAGAACTACCCGTACACCATCCGCTACCTGGCCGAGCTGCTTGGCTTGACCGAGGGCCAGATTCTCCAGGCGGTATTTCCCCAGAACGACCTTGACCTGATGGTGATCTTGGGCGCCGACTGGGCCTACGGCACCCGGCCCTAACCGCGACTGCGACCAGAGTGGGCAGGCTTTAACAGCCCTCGCGCCCGCAGCCAGCTCCTCGAGGGTTTCCATTCCAAGAGTTCCAAATCCAGCCGGCCGTTTCGGTCGAAGCGGACTCCTTCGCGTTTGAGCAGGGCGCGCTGCAGCGCTGAGCTCAGGTCGGACCGCGGGCTGATCCGGCCCTGGGCATTGACGACGCGGTGCCAGGGGACATCGTCGGGACAGTCGGCCATCGTGTATCCCACCCAACGGGCCCGAACTCTCACGTACCCTGTCCAGCTTGTGCCGGCCGGTGGGGGAATGAAGGCTGCGATCCCACCATAGGTCATCACCCGACCGCGAGGGATGCGGCGCACCAGCGCGTACACCTGCTTGGCGAACTCGCGGCGCTTACCCCCAGTAGTCACGGCGCCACGGCCGCCGAAACCACCACCGCCTCGTCCCCCCGGTAACGTTCCAGCTCTGGAAAGCGGGCGCGGGTCCAGGCGACCGCGAGCAGGCTGCCGATCCCGCCGCTGACGACCGACACGACCGGACCCCAGATCTGGGCCAGCAACCCGGCCTCCAACTCGCCGAGCTGTGGACCTCCCATGAAGAAGATCTGGTTGACACTGGTCATCCGGCCACGAAGCGAGTCAGGCGTTCGCAGCTGCCGCAGCGTACTGCGGATAATGGCGCTGATCATATCGGTGAGACCGGTGCCGACCAGCGCAAGAAACGTCAGCCAGAAAGAGCGGGAGAAGCCGAAGACGATTGTGGCAATTCCAAACCAGAAGACGGACCACAACAGCAGGCGGCCCTGGTTTCGAACTGTCCCGCGCAGCGAGAACAGGACCCCCACCGCCAGTGCGCCGATGGCGGGGGCCGCCACGAGCCAGCCGTAGCCGACCGCGCCAACCGCCAGGATCTGGCGGGCAAAGATTGGGAGCAAGGCCGTGGCGGAAGCGAAGAAGGTGCCGAAGAAGTCGAGCAGCATGCTTGAGAAGATCAACCGTTGGGAGGCCACGAAGCGCAGACCGTCTTGCACCGCAACCAGAAATGCTCGCGGCCCGAGGGCGCCCTTTGGCCGAGTCGCGAGCTGCTGCGGGACGGGGCCCATCAGGGCGAGGGCGATGATCACTGCAACGTACGAGAGGGCGTTCAACAGGTAACACCAGGCAATCCCGGCGCTGGCCAGGACCAGACCGCCCAACGCCGGGCCGGCGATGGAGCCGGCCTGGAAAGCGATGGCGTTGAGGCTGAACGCGTTGGGCATGTCCTCGGCCGGAACGAGATTAGGCACGAGCGATTGGCGGGCCGGAAGATCGAAGGTGGCAATCGCCCCGATGAGCGCCACGACCAGGTAGATCAGAGGCAGGCTGTCGTTCCCGCGCAGGGTGGTCCATCCCAGGATCAAGGCTAGCAGCGCCAGACCCGACTGGGTCACCGACAGCAGGCGGCGCCGGTTCCAAGCGTCGGCGGCGACACCGGCGAACAGAGACAGGAACACGATCGGCAGTATCCGGGCCAGGCCGACCGCGCCGAGGGCGATCGGTTGGGGGCTGATCTGATTGACGTGCCAGAGGATGGCGGCCGTCTGCATCTGAGAGCCGGTGACCGAAATCACCAGACCCAGCCACAGCAGGCGAAATTGTCGGTGTCGCAGCGCGGGCGGGAAGCGGAGCAAGGGAGGCGGGTGGGGCGGACCGATCAGCTGCCCCAGTCCCGCAGGTAGAGGAAGTCGTAACCCACGGTCCGGTTGCTGAGCTTGGCGATCGGCGGCATCACCCGTTTGAAATGGTTCTTGCGAATGAGCTCCACGACTCGTTCGACGAAGCGCCGTTCAAAGCCGGCCTTCACGCAGGCCTCGGGGGAGCGCCGGCGATCCACCAATAGATAGAGCAGCCGGTCCACCTCTTCGTAGGTGAATCCCAGCTCTCCTTCGTCGGTCTGCCCGACCCACAGGTCGGCCGTGGGGGCTTTGTCCAGGATGACCTGCGGCACATCCATGGCGCGCGCCAGCTGCCGGAGTTGGGTCTTGTACAGGTCGCCTAGAGGGTTGATCGCAGCGGCCGCGTCGCCGAACTGAGTCGTGTACCCCAGCAGGATCTCGGTCTTATTGCCGGTGCCGATCACCAGACCACCGAAGGCGGCCGACTGGTCGTAGAGTACGGTCATCCGGGTACGGGCCATCACATTCCCTCGCCGGATTCGATCCTGGGCAGGGATCTCCACTAGTAGGGCATCGACCGCCGGGCCGATCGAAATGGTCTTCTCCTGCACACCAGACTGCTTAATCACCAGTGCGGCGTGCTCCAGTGAGTCCGGGGAAGAGCTGGTGTAGGGCATCCGGACGGCCAGCACGTTCGCGCCGCCCAGGGACTCCGCCGCCAGCAGGCAGGCCAGCGCAGAGTCGACTCCTCCGGACAGCCCGACCACCGCC